>OLRG01002211.1_pt1 | contig 14114 bp, 10 predicted proteins | sample 1672331 | NCBI WGS metagenome assembly OLRG01 (sample SAMEA3136672, study PRJEB25190) | human gut metagenome
AACACGAAAAAAGAGGAGTAACTGTTATGAACTTAAAAGGACGCAATTTTCTTACACTGAAAGACTTTACACCAGAAGAGATTACTTACATGATCGATCTGGCAGCAGACCTGAAAGCAAAGAAAAAAGCAGGAGAGCTTCATCAGTACTACAAAGGTAAAAATATAGCTCTTATTTTTGAAAAAACAAGTACCAGAACCCGTTGTTCTTTTGAAGTAGCTGCTCATGACCTGGGTATGGGAACTACTTATCTGGATCCTACAGGATCCCAGATCGGCAAGAAAGAAAGCATTGCAGACACAGCAAGAGTTCTTGGAAGAATGTATGAAGGAATCGAGTACAGAGGATTTGGTCAGGAAATCGTTGAAGAACTGGCAGCGCATGCAGGTGTTCCGGTATGGAACGGTCTGACCAATGAATACCATCCTACACAGATGCTGGCAGATATGCTGACCATTCGTGAACATTTTGGACATCTGGAAGGTATCAAACTAGTATACATGGGAGATGCCCGTTACAACATGGGTAATTCACTGATGATCGCATGCTCCAAACTGGGAATGCATTTTGTAGCCTGCACAACCCAGAAATATTTCCCGAACCAGGAACTGGTTGATCTCTGCAAGACTTATGCAGCAGCTTCCGGTGGATCCGTAACTCTCACAGAAGATGTGGAATCAGGAACCAAGGATGCAGATGTTATCTATACAGATGTATGGGTGTCTATGGGAGAACCTGACGAAGTATGGGAAGAGCGTATTCGTGAACTGACACCATACAAAGTAACTTCTGATGTTATGAAAAATGCAGGAGAAAAGGCAATTTTCCTTCACTGCCTGCCGGCATTCCATGACCTTAAGACAAAGATCGGCAAGGAAATGGGAGAACGCTTCAATCTGACAGATATGGAAGTAACAGACGAAGTATTTGAGTCTCCACAGTCACATGTATTTGATGAGGCAGAAAACCGTATGCATACTATCAAGGCAGTTATGGTAGCAACTCTGGGAGAACCTGAAAAGAAATGATAATGGAATACGATCAGAAAACAATTTCAGAAAGTATACACACAGAATGGGCGGGCAAAACCGTCCATTTTGCAAAAGAAACAGATTCTACCAATGAGTGGATCAAAAAGCTTTCCAAAGAAGGGGCACCGGAGGGAACTCTGGCAGTTGCAGAATTCCAGTCAGCAGGAAAAGGGAGATTGGGAAGAAGCTGGCAGGCACCGGAAGGCAGTTCTGTAATGATGTCCATTTTACTCCGTCCAACATTTGAACCACAGTATGCATCCATGCTGACACTGGTTATGGGACTTAGTGTGGCAGAGGCTGTCAGAGATACAGGAGTGAAAGTTTCTATCAAATGGCCCAATGATGTAGTGGTGTCACATAAGAAAATCTGCGGAATCCTTACAGAAATGGGGCTGGAAAAAGGCAGGATCCGGGAAGTGGTCATCGGAGATGGGATCAATGTAAATCTGGAAGAAATTCCGGAAGAACTTCAGGATAAGGCAACTTCTCTTTATCTGGAAACAGGAAAGAAGTTTGACCGCAGCGAACTGATCGGAAAGATCATGGAGAAATTTGAAAAAAACTATGAAAAGTTTATTCAGACCTGTGATCTGTCTATGATGGTGGAGGAATACAATGATATGCTCGCCAACAGGCAGCAGCCAGTCCGTATACTGGACAAACTGCATCCTTACGAGGGAACTGCCCTGGGTATCAATGAGCAGGGTGAGCTTCTGGTAAGAGACAGGGAAGGTACTCTTCAGGTGGTAAGATCCGGAGAAGTATCTGTCCGGGGACTGTACAGTTACGTGTGATTCAGATCAGATATATAACGGAATAAGTGATAGATTAAGGAGTTTTTTATATGTACCAGGAAAATATTGTACTCTGTGGAGCAAGCTCCTATGAGCAGAAATATTATTTTAATCCGGATTTTAATTCCCTTCCGGAAAGTATCAAGCAGGAATTGCAGATTATGTGTGTTCTTTATACAGAGGACATCGGTGGAATCCTTACACTGGAATTTGATGAGGATGGAAATCTGCAGTTCAAGACAGAAGCACTGGATGCAGATGCCATGTATGATGAGATCGGAAGTGTGTTGAAGATCAAGAAACTGCAGACAGAAAAGAAAGAACTTCTGGAATCTCTGGAACTGTATTATCGTGTATTCTTCCTTGGGGAAAACTTAGAAGAAGATGCGGAAAATGTGGATAACGGAGACTGATTCATGAATAGAATGTGGAAAATCGGCTCAGTAGAAATAGAAAATCCATTTGTCCTGGCTCCCATGGCAGGGGTTACGGATCTTCCTTTCCGGGGATTGTGTAAAGAACAGGGAGCCGGACTGATCTGTACAGAGATGGTCAGTGCCAAGGCGATTTCTTTTCATAATAAGAATACAAAGGCACTGATGGAGATCAATCCAAAGGAACATCCGGTATCTCTTCAACTTTTTGGAAACGAACCCGAGCTGATGGCAGAAGTAGCCAGAAGTATTGAGGAACAGCCTTTTGATATTCTGGATATCAATATGGGATGCCCTGTGCCGAAAGTAGTAAACAATGGAGAGGGTTCCGCCTTACTGAAAGATCCGGCATTGATCGGAAAGATTGTAAGAGAAATTTCCCATGCTATAAAGAAGCCTGTAACAGCCAAAATCCGTATTGGATTTGAAGGATATGATGTAGATCCTGTGGAGATTGCAAAGATCATTGAAGACGCAGGAGGAGCAGCAGTGGCTGTCCATGGCAGGACCAGGCAGCAGTATTATGCAGGGGAAGCCAACTGGGAAGTAATAGGCAGGATCAAAGATGCAGTTTCGATTCCTGTGATTGGAAATGGAGATGTAGATTCTCCTCTGAAAGCGGAAAAAATGATGAAAGATACCGGTTGTGACAGTATTATGATCGGAAGAGCTGTAAGAGGGAATCCATGGATCTTCCGGGAGATGAATCATTATTTTGAGACAGGAGAACTTCTGGAAAAACCTGATCCAAAAGAAATCCGGGAAATGATACTTCGCCATGCCAGATGGCAGATAGAACTGAAAGGTGAATTTACCGGAATCCGGGAGATGCGAAAGCATGTTGCCTGGTATACATCCGGTATGAGACATAGTGCAGGACTCAGAAGAGAATCGAATACAATAGAAAATTATGAAAGCCTGGAAAGATTACTGTCCAAACTTGAATAGGTGAGGACAGTAATTTTTTCAGGCTTTTTTACTTTATAATGTTTCAGGATTCGGCGGCAATCTGTTTTCGTCGTTTGAGAACTACATAGATCAGTATGATGATAAACTGGATGAACAGAAGACTGCAGGAATAAAAATAGTTGAGGCAGGCGCCCATAACTCCCCATTTCTGTACCATCAGTTTGGATGGAAGAATGGTAAGAACTGCAGTGATGGTGTATACAACGATCAGACAGTTTCCTTTGCGGATAGCAATAAGGATGTTGTAAGTCATATAAACCGCTGCACCAATGGTGCCACCGGCAAGAAGTACGATAAAATGGAGCTTGTAAGAGGAAAGATCTACACCGTAGATAATCTCCAGAAGGGTTCTTCCAAGGAGGTGGCCTGCTACGATGATAAAAGCTCCACATCCTATGATAATACAGAGAATCCGCACTACATACAGGGAGAATTTTCTGAGGTTTTTCAGCCACCATAGTTCCGCAATGGTGGTGATGGTCGGCTTGAATACAAATTCACACATCAGAGTGATCACAAAAGATGGCATGAACAGGACACTGTAGTAAGTCTGGTATTCATTGGACATAACACTTGCCATGGCATACTTGGGAATGTTATACAGGAGCAGCGAAAGAAAAGTTGCCACAAACAATGGGGTACAGATCTTGAGAAGCTCCCATACATTGGAAAAAAGGAAGTCTCTGGAAGTATGAGAAACTTCTGCAGGATATTTTCGGGTAAAAATACTGTTGATCACCAGACACAGTACCAGTGATGTAATGGATGTGGAAACACAGGTGAAAGCCAGATTCCCGGTGAGGATAAGTGCTGCCGTAAAATAAACTGCAGAGAAAAGGTTTCTGGCTGCCAACATTTTTCCCATAATTTCTACATGATAAGTCTGCTGGAAATTTCCATGGTAAACATCTTCCACAGCATCTACCATCTTCATAATGATAATAAAAATACTGATGACGATATATTCGCCGGAAAAACTGAATGCACTGTAAATGATACCGAAGATAAGCATCAGACCACAGGTAAGAATACGGGAAACTCCATATTCAGAAAAAAGATATTTGCGCCTCAGGTCTGTAGCCTGATAAGTACGCATTCCGTACCTTCCAAGAGTAAGAAGAAGCTGTGCAGTAGCATAACTGAGGGAAAAGAAGCCGGCAGGTTCCACTCCACAGACTCTTGTTACCACCATAAGATACAGAAAAGAGGATAATGAGTAGCAGGAGCTGCCGATCATATTCCAGAGGAATGCTTTTTTCACATTTTTTTCTTTGTTCATAAAATCAACCTTTTTTTCCTAAAACAATGTTGTACATTTTTCCAGCCAGATTGTAAAGTCCGGTTTTGCGGAGAACAGGAGAGAGAATCCGGATCATTCTGGTAAGAAGAGAGCCTTTCATATATTTACGCAGAACCAGTTCTTTGTCGGAGGTACTCTTGTAATCTTTCCAGAATTCTCTGTATTTCTTTGGAGGTCTGGCAGAGTATTCCAGATGAGGCTGCCATCCTTCTTTCTGGGTAAGAGGCTGAATACTTGCCTGATCCTTTATAAGATTAAAAAGTTGCTTTCCTTTTGGAGTGTTGACCAGTATTTCGCTGACACCCTGGCTGATATCAAACTTCAGTCCGGCAGTTTCGCCTGTCCAGAAATCTCCAAGAGTGATATCTGAAGGACGGAGATAACTGTTAAAGTGACAGTTAAAACAGGAAGGTCTGGTAGCATAAAGACTGGCAAAAATTCTGTTAAAAGAAAAATCTTTTATGACGGAATCGATATTTCCTTTTCTGAGAGAAATGTCCATCTGTTTTTCTTTCCAGGAAACTTTTTTGCTTCGCATGTTGATCATGGTGATCTCATCATCAGTTCCAATATAGTTGCTTTTCAGGATTTTCAGATAATCTTCCCAGACTTTGCGGCTGGGAACTCCATGGCAGATGTTGTCACAGGTATAAAGGCTGGCAACAGGAATACGACGGAAATTCAGATATCTGGTGACACCGGAGATCTGACAGGGAGTACCGGTAAGAAGTACTGTGAGTCCGGTCTTCAGATCTTCACCGATATGCTGATAAACTTCCGAAATATCACTTTCCACGTATTTGGAAGTACGGAATTTCTGCACCTTTGATACAGTCTGTCCACGCATATGTTTTACAGAAAAGGCATCATCAAAGCCAACACCGTAGACAACTCCACCCTGGGACAGTATCCATTTGGCAAGAAGGGTAAAAACTCCACCGGAAGAACTTTTGCGGACAGCAGCAGTATCCTGATTGCGGACAGCATAGATTGAAGGATTTCCCTCCTGACCTGTAAAGGTGATGGACAGAGGACAGACTTTGCGGCACCTGCCACAGTGAACACAAAGATCATTATTTATATGAGGATAAAGAAATCCGCAGGAATCTTCTTTCATGGTGATAGCTGATACGCTACAGATGTTGCTGCATGCTGAACAGCCGCAGCAGTCTTTTTTAGAATGACTGTCAAAAAACATATTTATTGTCTCCTGTTAATATAGAACTTATTTTATCTCAGGCATCAATCATTTCTTTCAGTTTCTGGAGGGAAGACTGACGGAATTTGTCAATCTGCTGGTTTGCATAGGTAAAATCCAGTTCTTCCGTAAGCTGTTCTTCTGTAACATGATTCATGGTCCGGTCTGTCATATTTACCAGTTTCAGCAGTTCTTCCACACGACGGTTTTTGTGATGTCCGTCGGATTTGGCAAAGAATTTGCGGTTAAATAATAATGAGAATACGATTCCATGGAAAGAATCGGAAATTACATATTCAGCATTTTTGAAAAGTCCCATCCATTCTGCCGGACCAATAGTAATCTCACAGCGGCATTTCAGAAGTCCTACCAGAGGAAAGGGGATGTAAATGATCCTGTATCCGGTTTTTTGCTTCAGACGGCGGGCAAAATCGACGATCTCTTTGTTGATGCCCAGTTGATAAACCAGGATGTACTTGCCCTTGATGCGAGGTTCTTTAAGTAGTTTGCTCCATTCTTCTGCAGTAAGGAGAAGTGTGGGATCGCAGACAACTTCCGGTTTCTTACCGGTAAGTTCGTTTACAATATCTGCACCATAGCTTTCTCTGACGAGAATTTTATCAAAATCAGAAAGAAGTCTGCTGTAAGATTCCCGGTACTGTTCCGGAGGAACATGTTCACCGATACTGGCAGCATAGCTACATTTCTTTTTGCCTTTGACAGGGAAGTTTAGAAAATAAGTCTGATCAAAATTGGTAAGTTTGTAGTCCCAGATCTGGTCACTTCCCGCAATATAAATATCGTATTTTCCTGCTACAGTCTGCATCTTGTCCCTGGTGACTGGCTGGCTGTATTTCATATGTTTGCGGAATTTGTTGCATTTATGGCGGCGGGGAATATAACAGATATGACCGATAGCACCATAAATGTAGTTAAAAAGTCCTTTTTCCTTCAGATTGACCAGACGGAAAGGATTGCTGATATACTGACAACTGTAATCAATAATCTCCGGATAAGTACCAAGTTCCCGGAGTTTCTTCTGGAGACCATAGCTCTGGAGAATGGCTCCATAATTATCATAGTTATGAAATGTAATAACACCTACTCGATTTTTTTCCATAAAAATCACCTCTCAGATTTTTGTGTTGACTGTGTAAGAAAGAGCCCGAATAACAGTGGCAGCCCATACATAATAGGATAAGTATAGCGTGCCTGACGCAATACCATAGGTCCTACAAATGCGATTGCCAGAGTCAGAAGCAGAGGCATACAGAGGAAAAGCAGTTTGCCTCTTTTTTCAACTAGTGCATACAGGGATATGATCAGGAGCATAAGATCTGTAAATCCCTGATTGACCAGAAGTCCAACTCCCGGAATAAAACCGAAAATATAGTAATACTGACCAAGAAGTCTGTTGGGAGCATTAGGGGTTGCTTCGGCTTTAGTGAGTTCAGGAATTATATATCCTTCAGTGTCCATAAGTACATCAAAAGGTCTGTAGTAAAACTGATTGACTACCTGTGAACTGAAAAGATCATAAGTTTGATTCAGTGTGGCAAGGATGCAGGTGGTGGGATATTTCTGGAAAAGCTTGCCCCATGCCTGCAAAAATCCTTTTATATCTTCGGAGGATGCTTTTAAGTTAAAGCCCTGTTTGATACTGTCAAAAGATCTGGGATTGTATATATATTTATAAAAATTTGCGTTCCATTTCAGAACTTTTTTGACAGCTGTCTGGATTTCCGGATCTATTTCATCACCATATTCGGCAAAACAGCGGGAAACCTGTTGGATAGGCAGGGCAAGCATAGCTCTGGTGCTGTATTTCTGTGCATCATATTGCTGATACAGGTTGTTGGATAATGTTCGGCTGCCAAAAAGCGGGAGCAGGAGAACTGCCAGAAACAGAATGGAGTATCTGATTTTGTTTTCCTTTTTAATATGGAAGAAAATTTCCATAAAAACAGCCAGAACTGCAACGAGCAAACCAGTATAAAAACCGTTATGTCGAAAAATAAGCCCAAATACTGCTACGGCAGTAAGCAGATAATGATACCAGCATCTGACGAATTTTTTATGAGAAAAAAGATAATAAACAAGTTCAATCATCAGAAGCAGTGCGAAGGAGTTGTAAATCCCATCTACCACTACAGTAGTAGCCGGAGCTATAAAAATTGGTCCGAATGAAAAAAACAACAGACTTAATACCAGAAGCCACTTTGGAAAATGAAATCTGTTCATGGTATATACAGCATAAGCCAGTACCAGGAGAAGCAAAACAGTTTGTATAAGAACAAAAATATACAGACTCAGAGCAGGATGCCCAAGAGCAATGCCCAGATCCATAATTTTACCAAGTGCAAGAGTATAAAGAATCGGATGCTGAGTGGTAAAAGGGTTGGCACCCCAGTACTGCAACAGACAACGTTGTGAATCAGGAGTAAGTGCTCCTGGATAACGGACAAGTATCTGGGGAAGCCATACAACAGCAATAAACAGCAGTGTTTTAGGGAAAGTTTTGCTGTTAAACATAAAGTCCATAAATTTTTTGATACGATCTGAAATCGGATAATCAAAAGAAATTTTCCTTATAGACCCAATAATCTGAATTACTGCAAAAAAAGTAAAAAGTCCTCCAACAAAGATCAGGGCAAGTTTGGGTAAAGCCAGACTTGATGTATGAATATATTCTTCAATGGAATATTCTACTTTAAAAAATCTGGTATTGATACTGACAATGGAAAAAAATCCGGCGATGATGAAACTCAGAAAATAAAAGAGTTTGCAATGAGGCTGCCTGATCAGAGGAAAGAATTTCCGGCAGATAAGTAAAAGTCCTGTAAATGCCAGAAGACTGAATACTGGATTGTTGCTGAAGCGTATCAAATATACAAGATTATCATCATAGATACCAAAGGATAAATAAAAATATACCATAATGGTATAAAATATGACTGGAAGGGTCAAAGGTTTGAACTTCATGATAGAACTCCTCATTTTATTAGTAATTTTGTAGTTAGTATACCATAAAAAAACAAAATGTAACGAAAAAGTTGTGAAACTGTGTTTATTTTTTTAAGATATTATGATATAGTGACTTCGAATGTGTATAACAAGAATGTAACTTTACAGGAGAAATTAAAATGATAGATAAAATAGCGGTACTGATACCCTGCTATAATGAGAGTAAGTCTATTGCCAAGGTCGTGAAGGATGCCAAAGAAGCACTTCCGGAAGCTACCATATATGTATATGATAATAATTCCACTGATGGAACAGACGAGATCGCACGTCAGGCAGGTGCCATTGTAAGATACGAACGTCAGCAGGGAAAAGGCAATGTAATCCGAAGCATGTTTCGTGACATAGATGCACAGTGTTACCTTATGCTGGATGGAGATGATACTTATCCTGCAGAATTTGCGCCGGAAATGTGCAGGAAGGTTCTGGAAGAAGGGGTGGACATGGTAGTAGGGGACAGACTTTCCTCTACTTATTTTACGGAAAACAAAAGACCTTTCCATAATTTTGGTAATACCATCGTAAGAGCGTTTATCAATCATCTTTTCCGCAGTAATATCAAGGATATTATGACAGGATACAGAGCTATGAGCTATGAATTCGTCAAAACATTTCCTATATTGTCCAAGAATTTTGAGATAGAGACAGAGATGACCATCCACGCAATTGACAAAAAAATGCATGTAGAAAATGTGGTGGTTGATTACAGAGACCGTCAGGAAGGCAGTGTGTCCAAGCTGAATACGTACTCTGACGGATTCAAGGTTCTTAAGACAATTTTCCGTATGTATAAGGACTATAAGCCATTACAGTTCTTTTCTACGATAGCAGCAGTTCTGTTTGTACTTGGAGCAGCATTCTTTGTGCCGATTCTGACGAAATATATCCAAACAGGTACAGTGACCAAAATGCCCAGTCTGATAGTGATATGTTTTGTGATTCTTACTGCCATTGTCTGCTGGTTTTCCGGTATCATTCTTTCCACACTGGTGCAGCAGCACAAACAAAACTTTGAGCTTCATCTGACCAGTGCAGCTGACCGTCTGAAAGATCTGATGAAAGAAGCGGAAAAAGACGACAGAAACAACGGTGAACAACGGCGAAATTGCTGAAAAATATAGTGTATTGACAGGGAGTCCGGATGCTTGACAATCCGGGCTCTTTTCGGTATAATACTGGAATTGTGAATATCCTAGAATAAGTCTGTCCTTTTTGCGATATGATGATTTCAGGAGACAATGTCCAATGTGAATATTGAAAGGGAGTAAGGTCATGGAAGAAAAGAAAAACTTACTAACTTATGCAGGACTTAAAAAATTAGAGGAAGAGCTGCATGATTTAAAGGTAGTAAAAAGAAAAGAAGTTGCAGGTAAGATAAAAGAAGCAAGAGAGCAGGGCGACCTGTCTGAGAACGCAGAGTATGATGCAGCAAAAGATGAGCAGAGAGATATCGAAGCACGTATTGAAGAAATCGAAAAAATTCTGAAGAACGCAGAAGTTGTTGTAGAAGATGAAGTAGAGCTGGATCGTATCAATGTTGGCTGTAAAGTAAAAGTATATGACTATGAATTTGAAGAAGAAATGGAACTGAAAATCGTAGGATCTACAGAAGCCAACAGCCTGGAAGGTAAGATTTCCAATGAATCTCCAGTAGGAAAAGCTCTTATGGGAGCACATACAGGAGATGTTGTAGAAGTAGAAATGCCTTCAGGAATCATGAAATACAAAGTTCTTGAAATCCAGAGAAACGTATAAATAATCAGATAAAGAATAGAAGGAGGCCAATACAGTGGCAGAGAAGAAGCAGGACATAAACCAGCTTTTAAAGGTCCGTCGCGAGAAACTTGCAGATCTGCAGGCAAATGGCAGGGACCCATTTCAGATCACCAAATTTGACCAGACACATCATTCACTTGAGGTAAAAAAGCTCTACGAAGCACATGAAGCAGAGCTCTTAAAAGACCACAAGGCACCAAGTGTGGAAGGTCTTGACGAAGCACAGGCAAGAGAAGTTCAGAAGAAGGACTATGAAGAAAGAAGAAACATCATGGATGCAAGCCCGATCCATGTGGCAATTGCGGGACGTATGATGTTTAAACGTGTCATGGGTAAGGCTTCTTTCTGTAATATACAGGATCTGCAGGGGAATATCCAGGTTTATGTGGCAAGAGATGCTATTGGAGAAGAATCCTATGCAGATTTCAAGAAATCTGATATCGGTGATATCTTCGGTCTGGAAGGTTTTGCTTTCAGAACAAGAACAGGGGAGATTTCCATTCATGCAGAAAAAATGACTCTTTTATCCAAGAGCTTACAGATTCTGCCGGAGAAATTCCATGGTCTGACAGATACAGATACACGTTACCGTCAGAGATATGTTGATCTGATCATGAATCAGGACAGCAAGAACGTATTTATCAAACGTTCTCAGATTCTCAAAGAAATTCGTAACTTCCTTGCAGGACGTGACTTCATGGAAGTAGAAACTCCAATGCTGGTATCCAATGCCGGAGGAGCAGCTGCAAGACCTTTTGAGACACATTACAATGCACTGAATGAAGATGTAAAGCTTCGTATCTCACTGGAACTTTATCTGAAGAGACTGATCGTAGGTGGTCTTGAAAGAGTATACGAGATCGGTCGTGTATTCCGTAATGAAGGTGTTGATACTCGTCATAATCCGGAATTCACTCTGATGGAGCTTTATCAGGCATACACTGATTATGAGGGAATGATGGAACTGACAGAGTCCATGTTCCGTTATCTGGCAGAGAAGGTTTGCGGTTCCACAAAGATCTCTTACAATGGTATTGAGATTGACCTTGGAAAGCCGTTTGCACGTCTGACTATGAATGATGCGATCAAGAAATATGCAGGAATTGATTTTGATGAAGTAGCAGATGATGAAGCAGCCAAGAAGCTTGCTGCTGAACATCATATCGAATATGAAGAACGTCACAAGAAGGGTGATATTATCAACCTCTTCTTTGAAGAATATTGTGAGAAAGAGCTGATTCAGCCAACTTTCATCATGGATCATCCGATTGAAATTTCTCCGCTGACAAAGAAGAAACCTTCTGATCCGTCAAAAGTAGAGCGTTTCGAGCTTTTCTGTAATACATGGGAAATGTGTAACGCATATTCCGAGCTGAATGACCCGATCGACCAGAGAGAGCGTTTCAAAGCACAGGATGCTCTTGCTGACGCCGGTGATGAGGAAGCAAACCACACAGATGAAGACTTCCTGAACGCACTTGAGATCGGTATGCCGCCTACAGGTGGTATCGGATACGGAATCGACCGTCTGGTTATGCTTCTTACAGACAGCCAGGCAATCAGAGACGTACTTCTGTTCCCGACAATGAAGAGTCTTGACTCTGACAAAAAAGCAGGAAAATCCGGAGCAGTAGAAGAAGCAACTGCAAACGACAACAACGGATTCTTCAAAGACAACGCGAAGATTGACTTCTCCAACGTAAAGGTTGAGCCTTTATTTGAAGAAGAGGTTGATTTCGATACATTCAGCAAATCTGATTTCCGTGCCGTAAAGGTTAAAGAGTGTGTAGCAGTTCCGAAGAGCAAGAAGCTCCTTCAGTTCACACTGGATGACGGAACAGGTACAGACCGCACGATCTTAAGCGGAATCCACTCTTACTATGAGCCGGAAGAATTAGTTGGTAAGACACTGATCGCAATCACCAACCTTCCGCCAAGAAAGATGATGGGAATCGAGTCTTGCGGTATGCTGCTTTCAGCAGTGAATAACCTGAAGGATTCAGAGGATGAAGAACTGCATCTTCTGATGGTTGATAACCATATCCCGGCAGGTGCTAAGCTGTATTAAAATTAAATATAAAATCTCTAAAACCATGATGTCAGATCACAGTTGACAACAATTTGACAACAAAATTTAGGATAATAATGAATCGTTATGAAGCATGACGAATTTCAGGTGAAAGGACACAGGTTTGAGAATGAAATCAAAATTGATTCACTGGATCAATGATTGATATGCACGACAACAAGAGCACTTCTTAGAGTTAATCTGAGAGGTGCTTTTTCTGTTTGCATTAAAAGAATGATGGGTGGCAGAGTCATTGAAGAAAATATAGATTTTTATAGATACCCTATCTGCCACCTGCCGTCTGCCAGTGCATGAGATCATTAATTGTAAAAATTAAGAAGCATTCCAATCAGTTCACCATGCCACTTTTATTTTGTGTTATACTGTTTTATATAATCTTTTTGCCCTTGTATTTTCCCTTATCAGAGTTCATAAACACTGGTGGGACAATATAACACAAGGGAAACAATAAGGGAAAATGAAATACTTTATGTTGGCTTACAAGGTCTGCATGATTATCAACAGAATTTTTGGACGAACATTGTTTCCATTCCACATATTTTGCTAATCCGGAATTAGTTGGAGATGGTGTTGGTGGTGGAAAAATGACAATAGAAAAACTTTCAGAGATACTACAATATATTCAGGAAAATACAGGTATTATAGGATTTACTATTGCGGAATATCTTCCATTTGATGAGTACAGATTGCATAAAATGTTTTCTAAAATCGGTTTGTTTTCTGAATAAAGAATTTTGATTAGAATAACTATGAAGCGAGGTAGTGGATATGGAAAAAGACCCGTTTAAGGAATATTTAAGGGAGTCTGAACCGGATAAAGCGCATAAAGGATATGCTTGGAGTACCGCAATCGGACTTCAGGCGGTGGACGGACTCAAACCATCTAAATATTTGATTGATACAGCCATTCAGAATATTGAAGGCAAAATCACGATGAAGGAAGCACAGAGTCTTATTGACAGCTATTATAAAGAAAGACCAGTGCATTTGTCTGATGATGAACGTACCGAAGAAGCAGATAAGGTTTCTTCCCGTATTGCAGAAATTCTTTCTGAAACAGCGTTCTCATTTTCTCCGAATGAGTATATCTCTATCCACCGCAAACTCTTTCAGGGGATTTATAAACACGCCGGAAAGATTAGAGATTACAACATTACAAAGAAAGAATGGGTGCTTGATGGTGCAACTGTTATGTACGGCAGTGCTTCAGAACTGAGAGCCACACTTGAATATGATTTTTCGCAGGAGAAGGACTTTAGTTATAAAGGACTGTCAATGGACGAGATTATCCATCATCTGGCGGTATTCATTTCAAGGCTATGGCAAATCCATATCTTCGGGGAAGGCAATACGAGAACAACGGCGGTGTTCTTCATCAAATATCTAAGGACACTTGGATTTTCTGCAACCAATGATATTTTTGCGGAAAATGCGTGGTATTTCCGAAATGCACTTGTCCGTGCAAACTATACGAACCTGCAAAAAGGTATTCACGAAAC
>OLRG01002213.1_pt1 | contig 14109 bp, 7 predicted proteins | sample 1672331 | NCBI WGS metagenome assembly OLRG01 (sample SAMEA3136672, study PRJEB25190) | human gut metagenome
AGGTATCCATAGAGCGAAGGAGAGGAGTCTTTTTGTCAAGTGCCTCACCGCTGTAAGAGCAGAACGCTGTGGGAATGTAAAGGGTTCCATCCTTAATAAATGCCGGGGAAGTAGGATCCCATGCTGTATAGCCTCTTGCCTCAAAGGTAGCACGAAGACCACCGGACGGGAAGCTGGAAGCATCCGGCTCACCCTTTACAAGCTCTTTACCGGAGAAATCCATGATGACCTGTCCATCACCTGTTGGGGAAATGAAGCTGTCATGTTTCTCAGCAGTCACGTTTGTCATAGGCTGGAACCAGTGTGTATAATGGGTAGCACCATTTTCGATGGCCCATTCTTTCATGGCAACTGCTACAGAGTTTGCAACATCAAGCTCTAAGTGAGTACCATTTTCAATGGTTTTTTTCAGTGCCTTGTACATGTCCTTTGGTAATTTACTGCGCATGATCCTGTCGTTGAAAACAAGACTTCCATAAATTTCGGGAATATTCTGTGTCATAACAGATACGCTCCTTTCACTCTTCATTTTCTTTCTTCATAAGGAAATGTCTGCTGATGCAGACATTATTATAAAAGTGAATTGCTCCGCGCCCTGGCGCTCTCGCAATTCCCACCCGCATTCGCATTCCGACCTGCCGGTCTGCATGCTCATGTGGGTTAGCCCGTCCAATGTCTATGCCGAAATCCAAGCCAGCTTGCATTTCGGCATAGCCGCTGTCCGGGACTTTTATAACAAAAAAGGCGCCTTAGATTTACATTTCTGTAAAATCCAAAGCGCCTTTGCTTTATGTCATGTAGTATACTCAAAAAAACGGACTTGTCAATATATTTTTTGAAAAAAATTCCAAAATATTTTTGCAAAAGCCTGAAAAAAATTCTTGATAAAAATGAAAAAAGCGCACTTGACAAATGAGCTTCTTTAATTATAATTTTTTTTGTTTCTATAACATAAATCAGCACCAAGGAGGAAGACAAATGGCAGAAATTAAAGAAGAATGCGGCGTCTTTGGAATCTACGATCTGGATGGAAATGATGTGACAGCATCTATTTATTATGGTCTTACATCTTTGCAGCATCGTGGACAGGAGGCCTGCGGACTTGCAGTATCCGATACCAAAGGTCCTATTGGAAATGTAAAATTTCACAAGGATCTGGGTCTGGTCAGTGAAGTACTTCGCGAGGAAACTCTTCATAAAATGAGTGGGGACATTGGAATCGGACATGTGCGCTATTCTACAACCGGAGCGTCTGTTGCTGAAAATGCCCAGCCTCTTGTTTTGTCTTATGTAAAAGGCAGTCTGGCACTTGCGCATAATGGCAATCTTGTGAACACCAAGGCTCTGAAATGGGAACTGATTCAGAGCGGAGCAGTTTTTCATACAACAACAGATTCAGAGGTCATCGCATTCCATGTTGCAAGGGAACGTGTGCATACCAGCTGTGTAGAGGATGCTGTACTAAATACAGCCAAAAAGCTTCAGGGTGCATACGGTCTGGTGATCATGAGTCCCCGCAAGCTGATCGGCGTCCGTGACCCCTATGGCCTGAAACCTCTTTGCCTTGGAAAAAGAGATAATGCTTATGTCCTGGCATCTGAAAGCTGTGCCCTGACTTCCGTTGGTGCTGAGTTTATCCGCGACATTTTGCCGGGGGAAATGATTACCATCAGCCATGAGGGGATCAAGTCTGATCTGACACTGGCCAATTTGGTGAAAACCCGCGCCCACTGCGTATTTGAATATATCTATTTTGCAAGACTGGATAGTACTCTTGATAAGGTCAGCGTTTATGATGCCCGTATCCGAGGAGGAAAATCCCTTGCCAAATCTTACCCTGTAGAGGCAGATCTTGTCACCGGAGTACCGGAATCCGGAATTCCTGCCGCAAAGGGATTTTCAGAGGAATCCGGAATACCTTTCGGATTTGCATTCTATAAGAATTCCTATATTGGAAGAACCTTTATCAAGCCTACCCAAAAAGAAAGAGAATCCAGCGTTCATCTGAAGCTAAGTGTTCTGGAAGCAGCAGTAAAAGGCAAACGAATTGTCCTTGTAGATGATTCTATTGTCCGGGGAACCACCATTGCCAACCTGATCCGTATGCTTAAAGAGGCAGGCGCCCTTGAAGTTCATGTAAGAATCAGTTCTCCGCCATTTTTGCACCCCTGCTATTTCGGAACAGATGTGCCAAGCAATGACCAGCTGATTGCGGCACAACACTCCACAGAGGAAATCTGCAAAATGATCGGCGCAGACTCTCTTGGCTATATGGAAATAGAGTATCTGGAGGGCATGGCAGGAGGACTTCCTATTTGCAAGGCATGCTTTGATGGCAATTATCCCATGGAAATTCCCAATGAGAATAATTTACAAAATGATTTTGAAATTCATAAAATTTAAGATGAAAAATGGCTTTTGTAATATTGGTTACAGAATGAACCCAACAATGAAATGGTGAATAATAGCCAAAAAATAATGCGAAAAATTGTGCAATATACATAAAATACTGCTGAAATGTGGAAAAAAACAATGTACAAGAAAGAACTTGACAAAAATCGAAAATGGGTGCATAATCTGCCTCAATCAAGGAAAAAACATTCCTGTAAAACAGAAAGGGTGAATAATGATGTGTCAGAAGCAAATTAAGCTGAATGCGACGGAAGAGGTTCAGGAGTTCGTCAAGGCAGCAGGGAAATGCGATTTTGACATAGATGTATTCTATAACAGAATTATCATTGATGCAAAATCCATTCTGGGAGTTCTGAGCATGGACCTGACACGGGTGCTTACTGTGCAGTGCCATGGAGAGAGCAAGGAATTTAATCGTACATTACAGAAGTTTGCAGTTGCTTAAGTCCGCTTGAATGGCTTTGCAGCAGCTGTCAGACTGGCACCTGCTTGGTGTCCCACTAAAATTGCAAAAAACAGATATTGCCGAATTGACTTGAAATACGAGACAGCATGGAATCGGCGGTGTCTGTTTTTTTTATTTTTCACAGGAAATGCTGAATTATTTATGGTAGAGAACCCAAGTGTATGATAGAATAGCAAGGTGATTATATAACCAGATCAGAGTCTTTTTCAAACATGCTCTGGTATGGTGGAAAGAGGAAAAGATGAGAAAAGAAAAAGGAATTGCCTTGCTTCCAATCGGTGTATTTCTCGTATTATATCTTGGACTTGGCATCTTGTTTGAGTATGTGATGGATATTCCCATGGGATTTTATAACGTACCCATTGTAATCGCATTTCTTGCAGCGATCTTGGTAGCCTGTTTGCAAAACAGAGCATTGAATTTTGACAGGAAGCTGGAGATCATGGCACAGGGTGTGGGAGACAAAAATATTATCACTATGCTTCTGATTTTTCTTACAGCAGGCTCCTTTGTAGGAGTTGTGGGAAGAAGCAGCGCAGAGAGTGTTGCATATTGTATGCTAAGTCTCATACCGGCCAGGTTTTCAGTGGCTGTTTTGTTTGTTGTTGCCTGCTTTGTATCTGTGGCAATGGGGACTTCAGTAGGAACGATTACCCTTCTGATCCCAATCGCAGCAGCAGTTTCCAATGCATCCGGATTTAATCTGGCATTTTGCGTGGCATCTGTTATGGGCGGAGCTATGTTTGGGGATAATCTTTCTTTTATTTCAGACACCACCATTGCTGCCTGTAACGGACAAGGCTGCGAGATGAAGGACAAATTCCGGGAGAACTTCTGGATTGCTTTTCCGGCAGCAATAGCTACATTGGTCCTGATCCTGTTTTTGTCATTCCAGACAAAAATTCAGGGACATGTGAGCCAGCCCTATCATTTGATGCAGATAATACCTTATGTGCTGGTTCTGATCGGAGGAATTGTTGGAATCAATGTGTTTGTGGTATTGCTGACAGGAATTGCATCCGGTGCAGTTATCATGCTGATCGGAGGAAATACCACACCTGTAGAGATTCTGAAAAATATGGGCTCCGGTGTCTCGGGAATGTTTGAGACCTGTATGGTAGCAATCCTGGTGGCTGCCATGTGCGCATTGATTCGTGAATATGGGGGATTCGATGCACTTCTTAGCTGGATACATAAAATTTTCCGTGAGAAAAAAGGCGGTCAGCTTGGAATCGGACTTCTGGTGGGAACTATGGATATTGCAACTGCCAATAATACCGTGGCAATCGTGATGGCAAATCCTATTGCAAAGGAGATGGCAGAGGAATACGGAATTACGCCGAAAAAGACCGCATCTATTCTGGATACCTTTTCCTGTGTTTTCCAGGGAGTGATCCCCTATGGTGCACAGATGCTGGTTGCAGTCTCGGCAGTAAATGAACTGGGCGGTGAGATTTCTGCATTTCAGATTATGCCGAAGCTGTTTTACCCCATGCTGCTTCTGCTCAGTTCACTGATCACAATTGTAAGAAGCTCAGATTGTGAAAAATAACATTGACAAATCCCCAAATATGATATATTATATAGCATATTTTTGAATAAGAATTTGTTTTGACAAAGGCGTCAAAGAGAAATGGATAGGTTAAGTGCCCCCTAATCCTCCTCTTTGACGCCTTTTTTACATATTAGAACACATTAAAAGCAATTGGAGGAGGAAATCGAAAGATGGCAGTAAAATACGTTTTTGTCACTGGCGGTGTTGTGTCAGGACTGGGAAAGGGAATCACAGCAGCTTCACTTGGGCGACTTTTAAAGGCAAGAGGTTTTCAGGTCACAATGCAGAAATTTGACCCTTACATCAACATTGATCCCGGAACCATGAACCCTATTCAGCATGGAGAAGTCTTCGTAACAGACGATGGAACCGAGACCGACCTTGATCTTGGTCATTATGAACGATTCATTGATGAAAGCCTGGATAAAAATTCCAATGTAACTACCGGAAAAATTTATTGGTCCGTTTTACAAAAAGAACGTCATGGAGACTTTGGAGGAGGAACCGTACAGGTAATCCCTCATATTACAAATGAAATCAAAAGCCGCTTCTATCGCGCAAAATCCCCGGATGAAAACAGGATTGCCATTATCGAAGTCGGCGGAACGGTAGGAGATATTGAAAGCCAGCCATTTCTGGAATCCATCAGACAGTTTCAGCATGATGTGGGACATGAAAATGCAATCCTTATTCATGTAACCTTGATTCCATACCTGAAAGCTTCAGGAGAAATGAAAACAAAACCAACCCAGGCCAGTGTCAAGGAGCTTCAGGCAATGGGAATCCAGCCGGATGTTCTGGTATGCAGAAGTGAATATCCGCTGACCGACGATCTGAGAGCCAAAATTGCCCTGTTCTGTAACGTGCCGGTAAGCCATGTACTTCAGAATCTGGATGTAGAGTATCTGTATGAAGCCCCACTTGCGATGGAACGTGAAAAACTGGCAGATGTGGTCATGCAGTCATTGGGACTTGAAAAAAGAAAACCAGATCTTACGGACTGGGAGGCTATGGTAGAAAATCTCCGCCATCCGGATAAAACTGTAAACATTGCCATGGTAGGAAAATATACCCAGCTTCATGATGCATATCTCAGTGTGGTGGAAGCTCTGAAACATGGCGGAATCGCATGCAAGGCGAAAGTAGAGATTACCTGGATTGATTCCGAAGAGTTAAACGAGAAGAACCTGGATCAGAGGCTTTACCAGGTAGATGGAATCCTGGTTCCAGGTGGTTTCGGCGGAAGAGGAACAGAAGGAATGATCCTGGCTGCCCAGTATGCCCGCGTGCATAAGATCCCATACCTTGGAATCTGTCTTGGAATGCAGATGGCAATCGTAGAATTTGCCCGTCATGTACTTGGTTATGAAGATGCAAACAGCATTGAACTTGCACCAGAAACCACCAATCCGGTAATCGCCCTTATGCCAGACCAGGAAGATGTGGAAGATCTTGGAGGAACCCTGCGCCTTGGAAGTTATCCATGTGTGCTTGCAGATGGTTCTTTATCCCTGGAACTTTTCGGACAGAAAGAAATTCAGGAACGTCACAGACATCGTTATGAAGTTAACAATGCATATCGCAAAGAACTGGCAGAAAAAGGCATGACCATAGCAGGAACTTCTCCTGATGGTCACATTGTGGAAATGATCGAGATTCCGGCAAACCCATTCTTTGTAGGAACCCAGGGACATCCGGAGTTCAAATCAAGACCGAACCATGCTCACCCGCTGTTCCGTGGATTTATCCAGGCAGCTGTAGATAAAGTAAGCAAAGAGGAAACTCTTAATCAACAATAGAAAGGATGAGGAAAATGAAAGAAGTGATAAAGGAAAGGCAGGGACTTTACCGTCAGGAATTTGAACATGATAACTGCGGTATCGGTGCAGTTGTCAATATCAAAGGCAAAAAATCCCATGATACAGTTGCCAACGCATTGCGGATTGTAGAGAATCTGGATCATCGTGCCGGAAAAGATGCAGAAGGCAAAACAGGTGATGGCGTTGGTATCCTCCTTCAGATTTCCCATAAATTTTTTAAGAAAGCATGTAAAAAAGAGGGAATCGAAATCGGCCAGGAAAGAGAATATGGTATTGGCCAGTTCTTTTTCCCACAGCATGAGATCAAACGTGCCCAGGCAAAAAAAATGTTTGAGATCATTGTGGAAAAAGAGGGATTGGAGTTCCTTGGCTGGAGAGAAGTTCCGGTAGTTCCGGAGGTTCTTGGACATAAGGCAAGAGAGTGCATGCCATGCATTATGCAGGCATTTATCAAAAAGCCGGATGATCTGGAAAAAGGCATCGCATTTGACCGTAAACTGTATATTGCCCGCCGTGAGTTTGAACAGAGTAATGACAACACTTACGTATGTTCTATGAGCAGCCGTACGATTGTTTATAAAGGTATGTTCCTGGTTGGACAGCTTCGTACATTTTTCTCTGACCTTCAGAGCCTGGATTATGAATCTGCGATTGCCCTGGTACATTCCCGTTTCAGTACCAACACAAATCCAAGCTGGGAGAGAGCACATCCAAACCGTCTGATCGTGCACAATGGTGAGATCAACACCATCCGGGGAAACGCAGATAAGATGCTGGCAAGAGAGGAAAATATGGAGTCCCCATACTTAGAAGGGGAAATGCAGAAAATCCTTCCGGTAGTCAACCGAAATGGTTCCGATTCTGCAATGCTCGATAATACGCTGGAATTCCTTACCATGAGCGGCATGGATCTTCCTCTTGCAGTGATGATCACCATTCCGGAGCCATGGGCAAATAACGATACCATTTCCCAGGAAAAACGTGACTTCTATCAGTATTATGCCACTATGATGGAGCCATGGGATGGACCTGCATCTATTCTTTTCTCAGATGGAGATGTGATGGGTGCAGTGCTTGACCGTAACGGTCTTCGTCCGTCCAGATATTATGTAACATCCGATGGATGCATGATCCTTTCTTCTGAGGTTGGAGTATTGCCGGTACCGGAAGAGAAGATCATATTAAAAGAGCGTCTTCATCCTGGAAAAATGCTTCTGGTAGATACGGTCCAGGGCAAGATCATCGATGATAACGAATTAAAAGAGATGTATGCAAAGAAACAGCCATACGGCGAATGGCTGGACAGCAATCTGGTACATTTAAAAGATATTAAGATTCCAAACGAAAGAATGGAAGAATATACAGAGGAACAGCGTTCCCGTCTTCAGAAGGCTTTCGGATACACTTATGAGCAGTATCGTACTTCTATCCGAAACATGGCGTTAAACGGTGCTGAGAGCATTGGCGCAATGGGTGTGGATACACCGTTGGCAGTATTTTCCAAACAGAACAGACCGCTTTTTGACTACTTCAAACAGCTTTTTGCACAGGTAACCAATCCGCCGATTGATGCGATCCGTGAGGAGATTGTCACCAGCACAAGCGTTTATGTTGGAAAAGACGGAAACCTTCTGGAGCAGATTCCGGAGAACTGCAAGGTATTAAAGATTAACAATCCGATCCTTACCAATACAGATATGCTGAAAATTAAGGAAATGCATCACGAAGGCTTTAAGGTGGCTGTTGTCTCCACTCTTTATTACAAGAGCACAAAGCTTGAGCGTGCTATTGACCGTCTGTTTGTAGAAGTTGATAAAGCATACAGGGACGGTGCCAATATTCTGGTACTTTCCGACAGAGGTGTGGATGAAAACCATATGCCGATTCCGTCTCTGCTGGCTGTTTCTGCAGTACATCAGCATCTTGTAAAGACGAAAAAGAGTACTTCTCTTGCTATTATCCTGGAATCCGGCGAGCCGAGAGAGGTTCATCATTTTGCTACTCTTCTGGGCTATGGCGCAAGTGCAGTCAACCCATATCTGGCATTGGAGACAATCCATGAGCTGATTGATACCCATATGCTGGACAAGGACTATTATGCAGCTGTAGACGATTATAATCATGCAGTTATCAGCGGTATTGTTAAGATCGCTTCTAAGATGGGTATTTCTACAATTCAGTCTTATCAGGGATCTCAGATTTTCGAGGCAATTGGTGTATCTCAGGATGTAATCGATAAATATTTCACAGGTACTGTAAGCCGTGTTGGAGGCATTACACTGGAAGATATTGAGGAGAATGTAGAAAAGCTTCATTCAGAAGCATTTGACCCGTTAGGACTTACCACAGACCTTACTCTGGATAGTGTGGGTGCCCACAAAATGAGAAGCCAGGGAGAAGAGCACCGTTACAATCCGGCAACCATTCATCTCCTTCAGCAGTCTACAAGAACAGGCAGCTATGAGATGTTCAAACAGTATACAGATCTTGTGGATAAGGAAAATCACGGCAATCTTCGTGCGCTTATGGACTTTAAGTATGCAGAAAAACCTATCCCGCTTGAAGAGGTGGAGAGTGTTGATGAAATCGTAAAGCATTTTAAGACTGGTGCCATGTCCTATGGTTCCATTTCTCAGGAAGCACATGAGACACTTGCTATTGCAATGAACCATCTTCATGGAAAATCAAATACCGGTGAGGGCGGTGAAAGCAATGAAAGACTGGATTCAGCAGGAACAAAAGATGACAGGTGTTCTGCGATCAAACAGGTAGCCAGTGGTCGTTTCGGTGTTACCAGCCGTTATCTGGTATCTGCAAGAGAAATCCAGATTAAAATGGCACAGGGCGCAAAACCTGGTGAAGGTGGACATCTTCCGGCGAAGAAGGTTTATCCATGGGTTGCGAAAACTCGTCACTCCACACCTGGTGTTTCCCTGATCTCCCCGCCGCCGCATCACGATATCTATTCCATCGAGGACCTGGCAGAGCTGATCTATGACCTGAAAAATGCAAATAAATATGCAGATATTTCTGTAAAGCTGGTTTCTGAGGCTGGCGTTGGTACGGTTGCAGCCGGAGTTGCAAAGGCTGGTGCACAGGTAATCCTGATTTCCGGATATGATGGAGGTACTGGTGCAGCACCCAGAAGCTCCATTCACAATGCAGGACTTCCATGGGAGCTTGGACTTGCTGAAACCCATCAGACACTGCTTATGAACGGACTTCGTAACCGTGTCCGCATTGAGACAGACGGTAAACTGATGAGCGGCCGTGATGTTGCAATTGCAGCACTTCTTGGTGCAGAGGAATTCGGTTTTGCTACAGCACCTCTTGTAACTATGGGCTGTGTGATGATGAGAGTCTGCAATCTGGATACCTGTCCGGTTGGTGTAGCTACCCAGAATCCGGAGCTGAGAAAGAGATTCAAAGGTAAACCGGAATATGTTGAGAACTTTATGAAATTTATTGCCCAGGAGCTTCGCGAATATATGGCAAAACTGGGTGTGAGAAGCCTGAAAGAGATGGTAGGACGCACAGATCTTCTGGTTGCTACAGATGCAGTTGATGAGCCACACAAAGGTAAAGTAGACCTTAGTGCAATCCTGAACAATCCATATGCAAAAGATGGCAGTGAGGTAACCTTTGATCCGAAAGCAGAGTATAATTTCCAGCTGGAAAAGACGCTGGATGAGAAAGTTCTTGTGAAGAAATGCAGTCGCGCAATTCATGGCGGTGAGAAGACCAGATTCTCGGTAGAAGTAAAGAACACAGACCGTGCATTTGGAACAATCCTTGGTGCGGAGATTACCAGAAATAATAAAAACGGACTGCCGGAAGACACGGTAGAGATTGATTGTACAGGAGCCGGAGGACAGAGCTTTGGTGCCTTTATCCCGAAGGGTCTTACTCTGAAGCTTACCGGTGACTGCAACGACTACTTTGGAAAGGGTCTTTCCGGTGGCAAGCTGATCCTGAAGACTCCGGAAAATGCCGGTTACAAAGCAGAAGATAACATTATTGTCGGCAACGTTGCTCTTTATGGTGCAACTAGTGGAACTGCCTTTATTAACGGTATGGCAGGTGAGCGTTTTGCAGTTCGTAACTCTGGTGCCAATGCAGTTGTGGAAGGTGTGGGAGAGCACGGCTGTGAGTACATGACCGGTGGTCGTGTAGTAGTTCTTGGAAGAACCGGCAAAAACTTTGCAGCAGGTATGAGCGGCGGTATCGCTTATGTTCTGGATGTGGAAAATGTTCTTTATAAGAACTTAAATAAAGCGATGATTTCTATTGAAAAAGTAGACAATAAATATGACAAAAAAGAACTGAAAAATCTGATCGAAGCACATGTAGCTGCAACGGGATCGGAGCTTGGACAGAAGGTTCTGGATCAGTTTGACATGTATCTGCCTCACTTCAAAAAACTCATTCCAAATGAGTACAAGAAGATGATCACATTAAGTGCAAAGCTTGAGGAAAAAGGTCTGAACAGTGAGCAGGCGCAGATGGAAGCATTCTACGAAAGCATAGGAGTTAAGCATTAAGGAGGCAGAAGATCGTGGGAAAACCGACTGGATTTTTAGAATATAACAGAGAGACGGCAAAGGTTCTGCCGCCAAAAGTAAGAATTGCCAATTTCAAGGAGTTCCGTACTCCTCTTAATAAAGAGAAACAAAAACTTCAGGGAGCACGCTGCATGGCTTGCGGCGTTCCCTTCTGCCAGGCAGGCATGATGATCGGCGGCATGGCTTCCGGATGTCCGCTTCACAACCTGGTGCCGGAGACAAATGATCTGGTATTTACCGGAAACTGGAAACAGGCGTTTCTTCGTCTGAACAAGACACACAGCTTCCCGGAATTTACCTCCCGTGTATGCCCTGCACTTTGCGAGGCAGCTTGCACCTGCAACTTAAATGGAGAGCCTGTTTCCACTAAGGAAAATGAACGTGCTATCATTGAGACTGCATATGCAGAAGGCTGGGTTGTTCCACAGCCTCCGAAGGTTCGTACAGGAAAGACCATAGCAGTTATCGGAAGCGGTCCTTCCGGACTTGCAGCAGCACAGCAGTTAAACAGAAGAGGTCACAATGTAACTGTATTCGAAAGAAGTGACCGGATCGGCGGACTTCTTCGTTACGGCATTCCAAATATGAAGCTGGAGAAATCTGTGATCGACAGAAGGCTGAAGCTGATGGAAGCTGAGGGTGTGAAATTTGTAACAAATACAAATGTTGGAGTGGATATTACAGCAGAGGAACTTTTGAAGAAATTTGACCGTGTAATCCTTTGCTGCGGAGCTTCCAATCCCCGTGATATTAAAGTGCCGGGAAGAGATGCAAAGGAAATTTATTTTGCAGTAGACTTCTTGAAAAAAGTCACCAAAACTCTTCTGGACAGCGATTTTACCAAAGCTCCTTATGAAGAGGCAAGAGGCAAACATGTGCTGGTAATCGGTGGTGGTGATACCGGAAATGACTGTGTGGGTACTTCCGTACGTCTCGGTGCCAAATCTGTAACACAGCTGGAAATGATGCCAATGCCACCGACAGAGCGTGCTGCTTCCAATCCATGGCCGGAATGGCCGAAGGTCTTAAAAACAGACTATGGCCAGGAAGAAGCAATTGCAGTGTTTGGACATGATCCACGGATTTACCAGACAACCGTTACTGAGTTTATCAAAGATAAAAACGGAAATGTCTGCCAGGCCAGGATCGTAAAGCTGAAAAGCGAGAAAGATGCCAAAACAGGCCGTATGATGATGGTTCCGGTAGAGGGGACGGAAGAAGTGATCCCTGCAGACTTGGTACTGATTGCAGCTGGTTTCCTTGGAAGCCAGAAATATGTGACGGATGCATTTAAGGTTGCGACAACTGCAAGATCTAACGTAGAGACAAAACCGGAAGCCTATGAGACCAGCGTACCGCGGATTTTCACAGCAGGAGATATGCACAGAGGCCAGTCTCTGGTAGTATGGGCAATCCGTGAAGGAAGAGAAGCCGCAAAGGCAGTGGATGAATCCCTGATGGGATATTCTTATCTGTAAGTTGGCAAAAAATGCTTTATGGAATAATACCTGCTGAATCGCTGCCGGGAAAATAAAAAAGAGAGTATATAAAAAGTATGGTCGGGGGCAAACTAAATTTGCTCCCGATTTTCCGTTCTGATACAAAATATATATTTTGTACATTATTTTATACAACGCTGATATGGTAAAGTGGTAAAAAATAAGTTGACAAAGCATGACCTCATTGCTATAATTACCTCCATGAACAAGGGCGTTCTTCAGAAGGGTATCTTTTTGAAGTGCGCCTTTTTTGTTTAAATAAGTCATGCGTAATGGATGGATGAGGGCATGAGAGTGAAAGAAGGAGAGAAACCATGGGGAATTACACCAGAGAAGAAGTGTTACAGATGGCAGAAGACGAGGATGTAGAATTCATTCGTCTTCAGTTTACCGATATGTTCGGTACTTTGAAAAATATTGCGATTACAGCTCGGGAGCTCCCCCGGGCACTGGATAATGAATATGTAGTAGACAGCTCCTACATTGCCGGAATAGCAGGGGAGAAAGAGCCGGATATGTATTTACATCCGGACTATAATACTTTCACCATTCTTCCGTGGCGTCCGCAGCAGGGAAAGGTAGCCAGACTGCTCTGTGATATCTACCGCTCAGATGGAACACCGCTTGAGAAAAGCCCGAGATATATTCTGAAACAGGTAGTAGAGATGGCTGCTAAGGAAGGCTATGTTTGTGAAGTGGATCCGGAATGTGAGTTTTTCTTATTCCACACAGATGATAACGGAGTTCCCACTACACTGACTCATGAAAAAGCCGGATATCTGGATATCAGCCCGCTGGATCTGGGAGAAAATGCAAGACGTGATATGGTTCTGAATCTGGAAGATATGGGATATGAAATTGAATCTTCCCATCATGAAACCGCTCCGGCACAGCATGAGATTGATTTTAAATTTACCGGTGCAAATGAAATGGCTGACTGTGTGATGACTTTTAAAATGGCAGTCCGCACCATTGCAAAACGGCATGGACTTCATGCAACCTTTATGCCAAAGCCGAGAGCTGAGGTGAATGGTTCCGGTATGCACATTCATTTTGCATTATATAAAGATGGAAAAAATATATTTGCTGATCCTGATGACGTAAATGGTCTCAGTGAGGATGCTTATCATTTTATAGGTGGTCTTCTTGCACACAGTGAAGAGATGGCTGCCATTACCAATCCACTTGTGAATTCCTACAAGAGACTTGTACCTGGCTATGATGCTCCTACAGAACTGACCTGGACAAAGAATAACCAGAACTCTCTGATCCGTATTTCCAATTTAAGATCAGACAGCCTGGCAATCGAGCTTCGAAGCCCGGATGCATCTGCAAATCCTTACCTTGTGTTTGCTGTTTGTATTGCAGCCGGTCTGGATGGAATTCAGCAGAAATTATATCCTACCAAGGCATCGGATCGTTCTTTTTCCGAATCTGACCAGAAAGCTATGAATATTGGAAATCTTCCTCTGAACCTGGATGATGCCCTTACACATTTCGAGAATAGCACCTGGATCCAGAGTGTACTTGGTAAAAAGTTCTGTGAGGAATATGCAGCTGCCAAGAAGGAAGAATGGCTGAATTATATGAGACAGGTAAGCGAGTGGGAAATCAGCCAGTATTTATACAAGATTTAAGATAAGAGAGTAGCATGGTATGAACAGCAGCATTGTAATTGCATTACCGAAAATCGATGACGCAAAGAAAATACGTACCATATTGAACCGGCACGGTTTTTCTGTAGCTGCGGTATGTTCAACTGCTTCAACAGCACTTGCCAGCATGAGTGAGCTGG
>OLRG01002226.1_pt1 | contig 14047 bp, 8 predicted proteins | sample 1672331 | NCBI WGS metagenome assembly OLRG01 (sample SAMEA3136672, study PRJEB25190) | human gut metagenome
CTGCATAAGTCAGAATGATCTCCGGATCATCCTCTCCCACCAGTCCGTTCAGAACCGCGGTCGCAGGAGTGATCGTTCCTTCATATATACCGCCGTTTGGTGTGATCTTAACTGTGATCTCTTTCGGGCTGATATCTGCTGTGGTACTTGTCTGCTGCCCGTTATCTGCCAGGATATAATCCCCTGCCGATCCGCCGCCCAGCACAGGCTTTGTGATCGTAACAGTTTTCCCTTTGGCTGCATTGCTGTCTGCAAAAGTACCTTCTGCACTTACTGTAAGGCTGTCACCTTTCACTGCTCCTGCAAACACGGCTTTGCTGTAATCCAGTTCCGCATCCGCTGTTCCGTCATATACCTTGCCTTTTGCAGTGATTCCGGAGATCACAACTTCCCGCTGCCGGATCGTATAAGCCTTCGTATCGGAAGCAGCGGTAAAATCACCATTTTCGGATACACTGACCCTGACTTCATAAGTTCCTGCGTGTATCGGGGCTTCTGTCTGCCAGGTTCCATTTACGTTGTATTCAACTTTGATATTGACATTGCTGTTTGTTGTATATGCCAGATCTGCCGGCTGTCCGTCGTATTCCTTATCCAGCGTACCTGTGATTTTTACATTTGCTGTCTGACGGCTGACATTTACTGCGATCTGGCTGTCGGCAGGTTTGTCACCGCCTTTGTATTCTGTCACACCCTGCGGATGATATGCAACTGTCAGTTTATAAGTGCCTGCTTCCAGAGTATCCAGATACTCTCCGCTGAATGTGATCCTGTCTTCGAAAACTGTATAATCCTTTCCCTCTGTCAGAGTGGTTTCTCCGTTTCTTACAGACGCTACGGTGTTTCCATTTAATGTTACTTTCGCGTCCACGGAAGCTTTGGTTGTTCTTGTGTAGTCGATGGAAGAATCCACAACTACAGAATCTTTAAATACAGCTACCCCATCAGAATTGACGATCGTCTGGTTTCCTGCATTGTCTGTAACACGGGCATAGACCACATACCTGCCGCTTTCTGTCAGGGAAAGTTTCTCCTCTGCATTCCATGGAAGCCATGTGCCGTTTGCATCATAGGATTCCTCCGCACTGACCGCCTGGTATTCTACAGAAGCAATTCCACTGGCACTATCTGCACCTGTGATGTCAACAGAAACCTTATCCTTGAACCAGTAACCATAAGTAATATTCTTCAGGGAACTGTCAAATGTATTTTCCCCGATCCGGATACTGCCTGACGGCATTCCGGTATCAATTTTGAAGGTTACTGTTTTTTTATCGGTAACGGCACCTGTTGCAGTCTCTTTCAGATAATATCCTGCAGACTGTTCTCCCTGATCCGTGTAATCCCTAATCGAATCCTTCCAGTCTGTTTTGTCTGTCGATATCTGGTATCCACTGTCCGGTACAAGTTTCACAGGGCTTATGTACCAGTCATTGTTACCTTTCGTTCCGGAAACCTGTGCAGCTGCTGAACTCTGCAGATAACTGATGCTCCAGTTCTGGGAAACACCCGTGGCACCGGTAAGTGTATAGTTATCATTTCCAAGGTCTGTTACCGTTGCAGTATAGCTGTCACCTGCTTCTGTCTGTGTATTGCCTTTATAGGCAATTGCAAAAGAATCGCCCTCTACTGCATTCGCAACTGTCGCCGATACGCTCTGCTCACTTCCTGTATAAATCAGATCTGTTTTCGACCAGGTTAAGTCTGCCGGAAGTGGTGCGATCATGAAGGAAGTTTCCGCTTCTGCCCCTGCATAGTTTCCATTCTCCGGCACAACCACTTTCACATAGTAAGTACCTGCGTTCTTTGGTACTCCTCCATTTGTGGCTGCACCATCTGCTGCGGTCGTCATATCTGTACAGCCGGCATCTGTATAGTACGTACAGGTAAAACCGGAGGCGTCGTATAACGCCGTGATGTCACTTTCACCTGACTTAACTGTTATGCTTGGTGTATTCGCCTTCTGTCCATAGGTCCAGTCATCCATGGTCACTGTCGGATTAATTTTCGCTTTTTTAATCTCAAAATCAGCACTTATGGTCTGGCCGCCAAGCGTGACTTTTACCGTATATTGTCCCGAATTTACCGGTGCGGCACCTTCACTTGTAGCACCGCTGTTGCTGCTGTTGGTCTTCGTGCCGTCTTTCAGATAATATACGATATCCGCTTCATTATCTGTCTGATAAGCAATGCCATTTGTCACGGTTGCTCCGGTATAAGTATTGCCGGAATAGTATGCATCAGCTGCTGCCAGGGTTAAATCTAATTTACCGGGATTAAATTCACAATCTGGCTTCGCCGTACATGTTGCAATGATTTTATCAGCACTTGTTGAATAACTCCATGAATGAAGATGATCACTTACGTACAGACACTTTTCAGTTGTATCATAACTTATAGAATGAAAGCCATCATCATAAGTAATCCTTTTGCACATCTCCGGAGACGTTCCAGGGGTTGTAATTGTACATGGGAAACTATTTACCTTAACACTTGCAGTTCCTTTGAAGTCATCTTGTATGGTAAATTTTTTTCCTGAAGACATGACAATATCGCAATCATTATTTTCAAAGGTTACATTTCCAATAGTAGCTGATACATTGGTTTGTCCTTCTAGATAAATTCCCCAATCAAAATTTTGAATTTTTCCACCAACAACTTTAATTTTCGCTGCATTTATTCCTATAGTTATAGGGCTCTTCTTCGAAGATGTTGATGTAATGGTTCCGCCATACATATTGACGGTTCCTCTTACAATACAACCCTCACCAATACCTGTATTACCGCCACAGTCCAATATCGTTCCATTTTGAATATTTATTGTTCCATCATTATCGAACCACCCATTCTTTACAATAATTCCATGGTCAAAAGAACCAGTTGCATTAAATTTAGCATTCTTAAGGTTAACAACCCCTCCGTTTTGAATTATGGGAACTCCACCGTCCGTTAAACCCTCATAAGTACCGCCCTCAAAAGTAACTGTTGCATCTTTATTTTTATTGTTCAGAAAAACATTATTATCAACATTCACCGTATACTCATTAATAATCGTTAACTCTTTACAAGCATTTTCTATACTAATAAAACAGCCATCATCATCCCCTGGCATATTAATGTCTCCAGTAATCTCCAGAGTAACTTTCTCTGTAGTGTCAAGAGTAATTACACCACCGAAGGGATCGCGAGGCCCAGTCTTAGTATATGTTCCACCCTGTACCGTATACGTTCCTCCAGAAGTGATCGTTACATCTTCCCCCGGTGAAATCGTATTCGCAGCCGCTGTTCCCACTGCCATCTCACTGCCGCTGCTAAAAAGAGCAACTCCATCCGTAAAGTCTTCCTCCACTTCCACGGCATCCTCAGTATCATCTTCGTCCTGGGATTCTGAAAGATCCTGGATCTCCACTTCTCCACTTTCCTCAACATCCTCTGTCTCAGGTTCTTCTGCAGGTTCTTCTGCTGCTTCAAAGATCACATCCTCATTGTCTTCGCCGTCTTCGAATTCCTGCATTTCCACATCTGCCGCCCAGATGAGGGATTCCGGTACCACAGATGTGATCAGCACTGTTCCGGTCAGGATCGCAGAAAGCAGTTTCCGGCTCTTTTTCGCTAATTCATTTTTCTTCATTTTGTTCCTCCTTCCACATTTTATATTTTATGAAAATATTATACTTTACAGAACAAAATTAAGTAATGCCCATCAGAAGCCAAAAAAGTGCCTTTTTTTCTGAAAAAAATATTACGGCGGTCGCAATTGACCGCCGTATGTATCTTTGTCTGTTATTTATTTACAAAAGGTTTCAGCTCTTCGCGCTTTTCCACACCCAGTGTCTGAAAAATGCGGGAGAGATAATGTTTGATCGTATTGACTGACATGGACAGATGGTCTGCGATCTCCCGGTTGGTCCAGCCTTTGCTTGCAAGCATGGCTATGGAAAATTCCATAGGTGTCAGCTTATCTGTAACAGAGCTCTGAAGCTGTGGATTATGAATATCCATCCAGCTGCGGCTGAAAGCAACGACTGCCTGTGAAAGCCGTTTGTAATTTTCCGGTTCTGTTGGTTTGATACAGGCTTCAATCTGGCCAAGCATCAGTCCGTGGTGCTCGATGAACGGTTCCAGAAATCCATCCGGTTTCGCCATGTTCCATGCTTTCATCAGGATTTCCCTGGCTTCCTCGTGTTTCTTCTGGTTATTCAGACACATGATGATCACGCAGTAGAGATATTCCATAGCAATGGGATAACAGCCATCAAGCATCAGAAAAACTGACTGACATAATCCCAGTGCCCGCTCATATTCTTCATTCAGATAAGCATTGTGTGCGAGGATATAGATTGCATAAGCACGAATACCCACCGGCAGGTACGGCAGAAAATCCTTGAGAGGTGGAAGTCCGTCTGCCGGAAGATGCATCAGAACCGTTGCCAGATAGCCGGCAAAAACACAGGAAGCCATAACTTCTTCTGATGCAGAGTTTTCTTCTGCAAGACGAAGGCATTCCTGGATGTTTCGAAATCCCATCCTGGAAGCAGATGGATTTCCCAGCGTAAGATTGGAAAAAGAATACAAAAGTCCTGCGGACAGGCGCAGGCAGAGATCTTTGTCCTGCAGATAAAGCTCCGCAATGTTTCTGCATTCCTGCGCGCGTCCTGAAAAATAATATAACTCCGCCTGTGCGATCTGCCGTTGATCCGGATCCTGAAAAGCATCCACAGTAGCCTGTGCCTGTCCGGGAGCAAAGGAACTGTTTATCAAAGGCATAAGATGAGCGGAAAAAGAATCATACATCAAAACAGCTCCCCCCTACAAACTCCCTGAGAAGAGAGTTCCGTGGGATATCGTCGCTTGGCACGGCGACAAAATAGTCAAAGAATTTCAGAAGGCGCTTCGCCTCGATATATTCCGGCTCGTCCTGGCCGATCCCGAACAGAAGCGGCTCTGCATAAAGCTTCAGGCAGGCCAGTTCATAAACTAGTGCGGAGTTAAACATCACATCTGCCTCTTCCTGATACGGGAAGATGTTTGCTTCCTCTCCTCTTCTTACCGACGGCCATCTGGCGATCGTGTCCTTTGCACTCGTTCCACGCGTTCTCGCATCACGCACGATCCTTCGGATCAGTCTGCCATCCGTGGTCGGGATACGGTTGTGTTTGTCGATATTCAGCTGTGTCAGCGCACTGATATAGATCTTGAATTTACTTTCTTTCGGGAGGGAATGACTCAGTTTGTCATTAAGTCCATGGATTCCCTCGATAACGAGGACATCCTCTTTCCCAAGCTTAAGGAAATCTCCCCGATATTCTCTGCGGCCTGTCACAAAGTTAAATACCGGCAGTTCAATGCGTTCGCCTCGAAGAAGTGCCAGCATATCTTCGTTGAATTTCTCCACGTCCAGGGCTTCCAGGCATTCATAATTTCTCTCACCGTATTCATCCAGCGGTGTATCTTCTCTGTTTTTGAAATAGTTGTCTACAGCGATCGGATGCGGCTTCATGCCATGTGCTGTGAGCTGGATTGACAGCCGATGCGAAAAACTGGTCTTTCCTGATGAAGACGGGCCTGCGATCATGATGAATTTCTTGCTGCCATCCTCCACGATCTGCTGCGCGATCCTGGAGATCTTGGCTTCCTGAAGCGCTTCCTGCACCAGAAGGATGTTCCGCACGCCCTCACTGGTAATGCGGTCGTTCAGATCACCGACATAGGAAATGTCCATTTTCTCCGCCCATTCCTGCGATTCCTTCTGCACCTGGAAGATTTTTTCCTCCGGGGCGAATGGCGGGATCACGGATGGAGCCTTACGCTCCGGCAGTTCCAGGACAAAGCCCTCATCATAAAGCTTGAGGTCAAAATATTTCACATAGCCGGTATGATCTGCCATATATCCGTAAAAATAATCGTCATAATTTCCGATACTGTAAATATTCACCTTGGAAACACGGCGGTACCGAAACAATTTCTCCTTGTCATACATATGATGACGGTGGAACAATGCGATCGCCTCATCTGTATTGACAGAACGTTTACAGATCGGGATTTTCGCCTTCGCGATCTCATGCATCTGTGTTCTGACCTGATCCAGAAATTCCCGATCCAGTCCTGCAAATCCATTTATCGTAAAATAATAGCCGGATCCGACAGAATAATGGATCTCTACTTTCTCAACCGTGTCCTTGCCCGCCACATCGTAGATTGCTTTGAGCAGTACAAGGCAGGCACTTCTCTTGTAGGTAGAAAATCCAATGTGGTCTCTGGTCGTGATAAATTCTACCTGACAGTCACCCTTGACTCTCTTGTGAAGTTCCCGAAGCCTCCCATCTACTGTGACCAGTATGACCGGAGCCTCTGTGTCCTTCTGGTATTCATTAACAATATCCCTGTAGGAAGTTCCACAGGGATATTCTTTCGTTTCGCCGTTAATTGTTACTTTTGCCATATTCTGTTCCATAAAAACCCTCCCGTTTTTATAGTCGGTTACAGTATTACATACGGGCTTTTTATTTTTGCACATGTGGTCGGAAGTTCCGGGAAGTTTTCGCCGAGCTTCTTTTTCATGGCATCCATAAAAATATATTCTGTGCCGTAGTGACCGGCATCGATGACCGCCAGTCCTGCTGCCACTGCATCAATTCCTGTATGATGGTCGATATCACCGGTGACATACACATCCGCACCTTTGGCAAGTACGTCTGAGATCATGCTCTTGCCGCTTCCTGTACAGATCGCAGCTCTGTGCACCGGCTGCTCAAGATCTCCATAAATTTTGACATCATTCAGCGAAAGCGCAGCCTTTACAAATTCTCCGCATTCTCTGAGGCTCATCTGCTTCGGAAGCATGCCGACACGGCCCAATCCCTCACAGCGGTCCCCGGTCTCTTCTGTCACAGAAAGAACTTCCCGCTCCTCAAGTTTCAGATAATCTGCACTCAAATCTGCCATGCCAAGGACATCATAATTCGTATGCATGGCATAATAGCAGATATGATTCTGGATCAGGCGCATGATCCTCCTTCCGGTGAAATCATGATTGTTGATCTTTTTGATTCCACTAAAGATCATCGGATGATGCGTAATGATCATATCTGCCCCCGCCTGGATCGCTTCTTCCAGAGTTTCCTCCGTCAGATCCAGTGCAAGAAAAACATGAGAAACTTCTGCCTCATCATCACCAACCAAAAGTCCTACATTGTCCCAGTGTTCTGCTGCTTTTGCCGGATATTTATTCTCCAGCCACGCTGTCAGTTCCTTTACTTTCATATCGGTCCAGGGCAGCCAGGATTAGCTGCCGCTCCTCCTCAACTTCTTTTTTGCGATCGATTGCCGTCTCCCCGGAAGCATTTTTGAGTTTCTCAAGGATCTCCTCATGGATCCTGAGCTCTCTTTCCAGGAATTTCTCAAGAACCGGATGCTTTCTCTCAAGAAGGATTTTTCCAAACATTTCCTCCTGCGCGCTCCACACCTCAGGCTCCGTTTCCGTATTTCGTTTCACCTTCATGATCGGATAAAACTTACCGTCCTCAAGGATCATCTCTTCTTCTATGATATGGAATCCATTCTCCAGAAGAAAATGCCTGAAATGTGGAATATCTGACTGCGGCTGAAGGATCATTTCCTGAAAATCATCCCAGACGCTTCTGCCATCGTTAAGGATACGCTCCATCAGAGGACCGCCCATGCCGGCAATGACAAGGGTATCTCCCTCGCCATGTCCGATATCGGCAAGTCCGTCACAGCGTCTTGTCTCTATGTAAGAGCCCAGTCCGTACTGTTCAATATGCTCGCGCGCACGAGACAACGGTCCCTCTGCAACATCCGTTGCGATCGCACTCGGAATCCTGTTCTCAAGTTTCAGGTATACCGGCAGATATCCATGATCACATCCCACATCTACCAGCCGGTTTCCTTGTGTCACCAGATCGGCGATCGCGCCAAGTCTCCTGGAAATCTGTACAGATGCGCCCATCAGTCCAGATAATCCTTCAGTTTGCGGCTGCGGCTCGGATGACGCAGTTTACGCAGTGCTTTGGCTTCGATCTGACGGATACGCTCTCTTGTAACGTTGAATTCCTTACCAACTTCCTCAAGGGTACGTGCACGTCCATCGTCCAGTCCGAAACGCAGTCTCAGGACTTTCTGTTCTCTCTCGGTAAGAGTTCCGAGAACTTCGATCAGCTGTTCCTTGAGAAGAGTAAATGCTGCTGCATCTGCCGGTACCGGCACGTTGTCATCCTGGATGAAATCTCCAAGATGGCTGTCCTCCTCCTCACCGATCGGAGTTTCCAGAGATACCGGTTCCTGAGAGATCTTGAGGATCTCACGTACTCTGTCAACATTCATATCCATCTCTTCTGCGATTTCTTCCGGGGTAGGTTCACGGCCTAACTCCTGGAGTAACTGACGGGAAACGCGGATCAGCTTGTTGATAGTTTCTACCATATGCACAGGGATACGGATCGTTCTTGCCTGGTCAGCGATCGCTCTTGTGATCGCCTGACGGATCCACCATGTTGCATAAGTACTGAATTTATATCCCTTGCGGTAATCGAATTTCTCAACGGCTTTAATAAGACCTAAGTTTCCCTCCTGGATCAGATCCAGAAACAGCATTCCACGTCCTACATAACGCTTTGCAATGCTGACTACAAGACGAAGGTTAGCTTCTGCCAGACGTTTCTTGGCATCCTCATCGCCCTGCTCCATACGCTTTGCAAGCTCGATCTCCTCATCTGCTGTAAGAAGGCTGACTTTACCGATTTCTTTCAGATACATACGAACCGGATCTTCAATGCTGACACCCTCCGGAACAGAAAGGTCGATCTTGTCAAGTTCGATCTCCTCTTCATCGTCCAGTTTGTCAATGTCCGCATCATCATCCAGAATCAGCTCTTCATCATTGCCTGAAATACGAAGAACATCTACTCCACTGGCTTCCAGGAAATCAAGAACTTTTTCCATTTGTTCTACTTCCAGAGGCTGATCTTTAAAGAAATCGCTGATCTCCTGATATTCCAGTACATTCTTTTTCTTTTTTGCAAGCTCCAGAAGCTCCACCAGTTTCTCGCTGAATTTGCCCATATTCATTTCCATAGGTGCTCATTCCCTCCATATAGTGTTTATATTTTATCCTTATTCAAAAGAAATATGCAGTTCCCGGCGTTTTCGCCCAAGTTCTTCCAAATCTTTTTTTGCTTTAACTATTTCCTGTAATCCTTTCATATCAGTAGGATCCCAGTTTCTGTTTCTTTCCGCAAGGCTTTCGGACTTGATACGAAGAAGCGTATCTGCAAAAGCCTGATCCTGTTCCTGAGGTGTCTCAAGATGGATGGTGGCATTGAAAAGTGATGCCACTTCTCTCTGTTCTTCGCTGTCTGTAAAACTGTTAAGTAGTCGTGCAGGATTCACCTGACCTTCTTTGTGCTGAGTAAATAACATTTCTGCCACTTCTCTGTACAAAGGAACCACAAAATCTTCCGGTCCCAGATACTGTGCCACTTTGTCAAAGATTCCAGGATAAGTCACCAGCCAGGTCAACATCAGTTTCTGTGCCTGGTCGGAAGCAGAATCCCGTTTTTTCTTTTCTTTGGTGCCATTTCTTGGCTGTATTCTGTTCTCTGCAGGAGTTCCCTTCAGGGCCAGTGTATTGACTCTTTTTCTCAGATCTTCCACACTGACTCCATACTGACCACGGTATTTCTTTACAATCGCTTCTATATAAAGATTTCGTTCCAGTTCATCCTTCAGCTCCAGAAGCATCTGTGCACATCTTTCAAAGAACCGATTCTGTCCCTGGGGTTCATTCATTGGAAATTCACTTTCTGCAATGCTTACCCGAAACAGGAAACTATCCGATGCCTGATTCAGTCTCTCTTCAAAAGCTTCCGGTCCCATATTTTTGATAAATTCATCGGGATCTTTATAGGGGTGCAGGTTCACTACCCGGGAATTGACGCCTGCTTCTCTGAGGATCGGGATCCCACGCAATGCCGCCCGTACACCGGCTTCATCACTGTCATAAAGAAGCAGTACCTCCTGTGTATAACGTTTCAAAAGGCTGGCATGACCGGAAGTCAGTGCTGTACCAAGAGATGCTACCGCATTGGTAAATCCTGCCTGATGCATGGAGATCACATCCATATATCCCTCACACAAGATCAGATATTTCTTTCTCGTGGTTCTGGCGATATTCAGTCCATACAGATTGCGGCTTTTATCAAAGATCTTTGTTTCCGGTGAGTTCAGATATTTCGGTTTGCCATCACCCATAACCCTGCCGCCGAAACCAATCACCCGATTGTTTACATCCATAATAGGAAAAATTACCCGGTTCCAGAACTTGTCATACATGCCATGTCGTTCGTCTACATTAAACAAACCGGATTCTCTCAGTCTTTCATCCTGATATCCTTTGGACTTCAGGTAACGGTACAGTCCATCACTGAACTTGTCCGAATATCCCAACCCGAACTTGCGCATAGTCTCTTCACTGAGTCCTCTGCCGGCAAGATACTGATACCCCTGCTGCCCCTTCTCGGTACGGAGCTGATAATAAAAATACTGTGCTGCCTGCTTGTTGATCTCCAGAAGTTCTGCCTTCTGTCTGGCTTTTTCCTGTACTTCTCTGGAGTATTCAATCTGAGGCAACTCTACCCCTGCTCTCTCTGCCAGGTGCTTTAACGCCTCGCCAAAAGTGTAATTCTCATACTCCATAATAAAATTAAATACATTTCCTCCTGCTCCGCATCCAAAGCAGTAATACATCTGCTTGCCTGGTGTTACAGAAAAAGAAGGAGTTTTTTCGTTATGAAAAGGGCACAGTCCAAAATAAGAACTGCCCTTTCTGGTTAGTTTTACATATTGGGACACTACGTCTACAATATCATTTTTTTGACGAACTTCTTCAATGATATCGTCAGAATAACGCATATCCACCCTCCTCTGTTGGTTAATAGCCTTTCCAGGCTTCTGGTATGTAGATTTCCCGGAATCTGTCTGTAGAATACTGATCTGTCATTCCGGAAATATAATCGCATACTGCCTGCGCCAGTGGTACACCTTTCCTGATCAGCTGCTGATATTCCGGTGACATGGTTGTGGGATACTCTATATAATACTCATAAAGTTCTTTTAGCATTTTGATTGCTTTTTCTTCTTCTTTTTTGGCTTCCGGATTGTTATAAACATCCTGGAACATAATGGATCTCAAATCCATCAGTCCTTCCAGAATCCCGGGAGACATCTGAATATGGTCTCTGTCCATGCTGTTCTCAATAATATCATGAACAAACGTATTCAGCCGCTCTCTTGTTGTGTAACCCAGAAGCATTCTCAAAGTAACCGGTATGTCATCTTCAGAAATGATCCCGGCTCTTTCTGCATCATCCATATCATGATGAATGTAAGCTATTTTATCAGAAAACCGTACCACCTGCCCCTCCAGTGTAGATGGATGGCCACTGGTCCTGTGATTAAGAATGCCATCTTTCACTTCCCAGGTAAGATTCAATCCCTGACCCCTTTTTTCCAGAACTTCCACAATTCGGAGACTCTGTTCACAATGTACAAAACCTTCCGGATAAATCTCATTCAGAGCCTTTTCTCCGGCATGTCCAAAAGGTGTATGTCCCAGATCATGTCCAAGGGCAATGGCTTCTGTCAGATCTTCATTCAGGCACAATGCCTTGGCAATAGTCCTAGCAATCTGTGACACCTCCAGAGTATGGGTAAGCCGGTTCCTGTAGTGATCTCCCTGCGGTGCAAGAAAAACCTGCGTCTTATCTTTCATCCTCCGGAATGCCTTACAATGCAGTATTCTGTCCCTGTCTCGCTGGAAAACAGGCCGGACATCGCACTGTTCCTCCTCGCGTTCCCTGCCCTTCGTGTTCACACTGAGCGTTGCATAAGGGCTTAATGTTTCCCGCTCCATTTTTTCAAGTTCTTCCCGTATTGTCATATGTATCCATTTTCCATGAACAATCCGCATTTTCGATTACTTTATTATGTTGGTCATAAACCTTTGCGGAATATTTGAAATCTGCCGTATTTTCTTTAGGTATTTCTATTGAATAATCGCCATCAATTTCAATCTTTTGAGCAACAGGATTATATAGTTTTACCGTCTTTTCGTCACCGAAACTTCCGTGGGATGCTATAAGAGTGATTTCTCCGTCTTTCGCACTATTGTCAATAACAAGTGTTCCGTTCGAAATTGATACTCCGTCATAACTTTCTTTTAGTGATACATCTACATTAATACCCGAAACAACTCCGCCGTATTCATCTGTTACAATAATCGGTACATTGATATTTTTACTTTCATTTGACGGTATTGCAATATATTCAGGCATATCGCCTATCTTAATACTTTCAATGTTGCCCTCAACACTTGCCTTAAATGTCGCATTTATTGTTACCGCTTGATTTGGCATGGTAAAAGTATATGTATCGTCACCGTTATTTGAAACTTCAATATCCGCACCGTTTGTGCCTGTTACGCTGATAGTATCCACTTCAAAGTTTTTATTAAGCGGTGTTGCGGTTATTGTTACAATATCGTCTTCCGTTGCCTGTTCTTTGTCAACGGTAACTGTTCCGTTCAATATATTATCGCTGACTTTCACCGCATATTGCTGTGCTATTTCTTCAAAAGCAATTTTTGTATATGTAATCGAAGATGTTGTGCCGGTTGAACGTATTCTGTAATATTTATTTGCCTCAACATAAAACGAAGTCATACCGTCCGCTACCTTTGCGGTATTATCAGAACCGTAACCTGATGCCGCACTGTCTGATGACGCATACCATATATTTGCGTTTGCATATACGGTAAGTGTTCCTTGCTTTGAGCTGTAAAAATAAATATGAGCTCCGTTTCCTGGTGCAATAAGTCCGTCAGATGAAATTGTTGCCTTGTTGTTAGCCTTACCTATAGCCGTATCATCTCTGCTTAAATTGAACGATAGCATTCCGTCTTTCGGTGCTGTTATGTTCTTTGTGTACTCGGTAGAAACATCTTCTCCGACAGTAAGCGTAGTGCAGTTGTTTCGTGCCGAACCACCCTCAGGAGTAACATAACCGCTTGCCTCGCCGCAGTCTGTCAAATCCCATATGTAGCTTGCAAGCTCCGCCGCAGATGATGTAATATATAGCCCGCTAAAACTACTTATGCTCATCACCGCCGCTAAAGCTAAACCGATAATTCTTTTTAGTTTCATATTACTCTCCTCCTCGTAATCTTTATCTTTAATTGTATTATACAGTATTTAATCATATTTGTATATGTTCTAATACTGCATCTTTTATGATAAATTCACGCACAAAGCTATTGATTTGAAATTAGTAATATGATATTATTTAAACTATGAGGTGAACAAAATGGATACAAATATAAAATATTCTTCGTTTGAAAATAAATTTGAGGTTATACATAGGAATGAAAAGCCGACATATCTTATGCCTCCGCATACACATAATGCAATCGAAATATATCTGAGCATATCATCACTGCCAAACATATTGCTCGGTTCAAACATAATGCCTATTAAAGAAAATACATTACTTATAATTCCGTCATACTGTGTACATCAGTTCACGCAACTGTTGGATTGTGAATATGAAAGATATATTATAACTGTAAGTGCGTCATGGCTTGAACATTTCATGGCCGACAATCCGAGATACAAATATCTCACGGACACCAAACACCCTCTTGTAATCTCTCCCGACAAATCTCAAATATCGTTGCTTATCAATCGTATAAATAAGTTTGCCGAATGTAAAAATGACGATACTTTTTCGGAAATGTCGGTTTTGTTTGAGATATTAAAAACAGTGGACGATTTGGTACATACATCAAATTTGAATGAAAACAAAATAAACGATAAGCACACAACAGGTACACGAAAAACAGTTGAACAGATTATTGAGTATATTGACGCTCATCTTACAGAAAATATACGCCTCGGAGAAATCGCCGAACAATTTTATCTGACACCAAACCATGTATCAAGAATTTTCAAGCAATATACTAACACACAAATTAGTA
>OLRG01002237.1_pt1 | contig 14001 bp, 9 predicted proteins | sample 1672331 | NCBI WGS metagenome assembly OLRG01 (sample SAMEA3136672, study PRJEB25190) | human gut metagenome
TGAAAGTGGTGGAACCGCTTTCGGCCATGCGTGACCCCATCTCCGACGACGCCGGTCTGCAAGTAGGTGACAGCATCACCCACTTGGATGGAAAGTCAATAGCCTACTACGACTTCAAAGAAGAGATGCTGAAGCGCAAGAAAGCCAACGCATCCCATGAGGTAACCTTGACATACGTCCGTAACGGTGTGACAGACACCTTGAGCATGATGACCAATGCCGACTATGAAATAGGCGTAGCAGCACGTACGGCAACCGACAAGCTGCTGCCCGTTGTCCGTAAGGAATACAGTTTCCTTTCCTCTTTCCCTGCCGGCGTATCTTTGGGGGTAAAGACTCTGAAAGGCTACGTAGGCCAGATGAAATATCTCTTCTCCAAGGAAGGAGCCAAGCAACTCGGAGGTTTCGGAACCATCGGCAGTATTTTCCCCGCCACGTGGGACTGGCACCAGTTCTGGTACATGACGGCATTCCTCTCCATCATCCTTGCCTTTATGAATATTCTGCCCATCCCTGCACTGGACGGTGGACACGTGTTATTCCTCATTTACGAAATCATTGCACGCCGCAAGCCCAGCGACAAGTTTATGGAACGTGCGCAGATGGTGGGCATGTTCCTCTTGTTCGGTTTGCTGATTTGGGCAAACTTCAATGATATACTGAGGTATTTCTTTTAAAGAACAAGACATAAAAAAACGCATCATCCATTCGCAGTAGAACGGATGATGCATTTACATCAAACAGATGATGTGTTCGGGGCAAGCAGACGATGCGTTTGAGCCAAACACATCATCTGTTTTTTCTGTGTCTTATACCAAATGGCCGATCCACTCTTCTCTATCGCCCGGAAGCAGGTCTATTACCGGAACTTCAACCATTGTATAGCAACCCGGCTGCTGACGCATAGCGGCACGCGCCACACATACCAGCACTTGTGCCGTGAGGGCAGGATTGTTGATACGCATGTTGAACTCAAATAGCTGGTTCTGCGTCTTGCCGGACACACCCTTACGGGTCAAGTTTACCCCATGCCCCATATCGAGCAGTGCATCCACACTCGGAACCAATTTTACATGTGTTTCGTCATTCACGAAGTACGGGTCGGCTTTGATGGCTGCAGCCACCTTATCAAATTCGTAACCATCCTTCAACTCAATGTACACCATACGACGGTGAATGCCGGTTCCTGTAGGAATAGTCATGGAAAGAGCGGCTTTCACACCTTCGATGGCCTTTACAGCCACGGTGTGTCCCATGCTCATACCCGGACCAAAATTAGTATAGGTAATGCCTTTCGGAGCAATGGCTTCCAGCATAGTGCGGACAATGGAGTCACTACCCGGATCCCAGCCGGCAGAAATGATGGATACCGTATTATGCTTTTTAGCCTCTGCATCCAGTGTGCGGCGCAAGGCAGTGATACCCGTATGGATATCGAAACTGTCCACAGTATGAATGCCTAAAGCAAGGATCTCCTTTGCATACTCTTCCACTTTGCGGGTAGGCGTACAAAGGATAGCAACATCCACGCCTTTCAGTTCCTTGATATTCTTCACAACGGGATATGCACTCAGTTCCGCAGGACAGTTTTCAGCTCCGGCACGGCGTACTACACCGGCAATTTCGAAATCGGGAGCTGCTTGCAGGGCTTCGAGCACATAATGCCCGATATTACCATAGCCAACGATGGCCGCTCTTACTTTTTTCATTCTTTTTATGAATTTATTTATCAGTTTTCTACTTTATCGGCGCAAAAGTAAGCATTTTAATTTATTATATCGGCAGAACTCCCTGCTGTTTCACACAGTTTTTCTTTTTTTAGTGAGTGAAAGTCCAATAATAATTCATACATTCGCAGATGATATGTACGCAAGGCACATTTGGGGCCAACAAGCAAAAGAATTATGATAGAATACATCAGAGGCGGAATTGCCGAACTAAGTCCGGCAACCGCAATAATAGACTGCAACGGACTGGGATACGGCGTCAATATTTCATTGAATACGTATGCCGCCATCCAGGGCAAGAAAGAATGCAAACTATATATATATGAAGCTATCCGTGAAGACGCCTATGTCCTCTACGGGTTCGCTGACAAGCAGGAACGCGAACTATTCCTGTTGCTCATCTCCGTTTCAGGCATCGGCGGAAATACAGCTCGCATGATTCTCTCGGCACTCTCGCCATCCGAACTGATAAATGTCATCAGCACGGAAAACGCCACTCTACTGAAAACAGTCAAGGGTATCGGGCTGAAAACAGCCCAACGGATAATTGTGGATTTAAAAGACAAAATCAAGACCGGCAGCGTTGTAGCCGGCAACGCAGGGACCATAGGTACACTGGTATCGGCAGCCAACGCACAAGTACAAGAAGAAGCCGTAGCCGCCCTTACCATGCTGGGCTTTGCACAAGCCCCCTCACAAAAAGTAGTGCTTGCCATTTTGAAGGAAGAACCAAGCGCACCGGTGGAACAAGTCATCAAATTGGCATTAAAAAGACTATAATATTTATCTAAAACAAACAAATCATGACAACAATCAACATGCAATATTGGTTGGGGGCCAATGAACGCACCCACGTACTGCCAACGGACAAATGGTACCTCGACTTTGCCACAAGCATCCTGCCCCTCGTCAAGACCTCTCCCTTGTTCAACAAGGAAGACCTGCGTACCCAAATTGACGCAGCCATCTCCCTCGGCATGTACTTTCAAGATGCCATTGCCCAAAGCGGAGGCTGGAAACTTTTCTCCGAAGCCTTTCAAGGAGTATACGGAACTTACCTGCCGTTCTATCCACTGGGTGACGATTATACGCCCGATGAAATAAATCAGGAAGACATTGCATTCGTACTGTGGACATTGAAATCACAATTCAGTATTTTTGACAAGGAATACACCTTGTTCAGTCCTTATGACAAAGACCTGCTTGCATTAAGCCAAAGCGCCTATGAACTGATGGATGCACGTTTCGAAGAAGCTCCCATCAGCGAGGGAGAATCTTCCTTCCTTTGGGTAATGGGACTTGATTTACTGGATATGCCCATTACTCCGCTGCCGGAAGTCACTCCGGAAACCAAACTGAGTAAAGATGCCGCCCGCTGTCTGGAATACAGCCAGGGGAAACCGCTGCTATACTTCACCGATTACAAGGAGCTTTGCACTTTCTTTGTCGATGTCTTGGGATGGGAAAACAAACGGTCCGCACTATTGCCCGACCTGGAATACCAAAAAGAGTTCGTGATTTATGCCAACGCCAAAGGTATGCTCGTAGCCCACAACGTGGCCGCCTATTTCTGTGAAGAACATAACCCGATGTACGATGCCAAACGCGCTGCTGCAGAGGGTTACAAGATGTTCTGCCAACCCGGAGAGTGTCCGTTCGACCTGCTGAAATACGGAATGGCCAAAGGAATTCTACCCGATGTGGAACTTCCCTTCCTGAAAGGAAAAGAAACACTGCATCAATATTGGGACTTTATAGCCCGCTACTACTTATGTGAATATTATGAAGGCGAGTAACCATTCCGGCATAAAGCCCAAACGGAGCAACAAGGCCAAGCCAACCGGAAAACGGATTGGTAAATCCAAACCTTCGAAAGCGAATAATCAGCTTAACAGAAGGGTAAAATAATTGAAAATGGATAATGGAAAAATAAACAGTGCAGCGTATTTATTGAAACCGCATGGCAATTTTCCATTATCCATTATCAATTTTCAAAGTTCCATAATCTCTTCCTTACACAACGTCAGTTTCTCCACTCCTTCCGCTGTTACAACCCAAGAGTTTTCGATACCGACGGGACCAATGCCTGGCAAAACAATCTTCGGTTCCAAAGCAAAGACCATGCCCGGTTCCAGCTCCTGCTTCATGCGTGGAGCCAGCACCGGCATTTCATTGATTTCCAGTCCGATGCCATGACCGATAAACTTGGCTTTTTGAGTGGCTCCCATAAAGTTGTCGGCAAAGCCCGCTTTGGTGACAATATCGATAGCGAGATTGTAAAGGTCCTCACAAACAGCACCCGGTTTCGCTTTTTCTACAACAGCCTCTTGTATGTCCAGGCAAACCTGATGGGCAACATATGCCTTTTCCGGCAACTTTCCGATAGAGAATACACGGCTCATGTCTCCCATATAGCCATAGAAGTTACCCCCCATATCAACCATAAAGCTCTGGCCGGGTTGCAACAGTGCACCGTTCACACTGATAGGCAGTGACGGGTCAAGTCCTTCGCCTCCCAGAGCAAAATCATAGGGGGCAGGCGCAGTGGCATTGTCTCCTGCCAGCAGACTTCCCATAAAAATCTCCATACTTTGTCCGAAGGTACGGAAAATGCCCAGACAACCTTCCAGGCGCATCAGGCGCTCTATTTCGATGGATAACTGGCAGTCTGTCATTCCCGGTCTATAAACCGAGGGTATTTGTTCGTAGGCCTTGGCATGTGCAATGCCGGAACGGCGGAACATCTCAATCTCTATTTCAGTCTTGACACTTCGGGCCTTCCGGATAAGTGCCGTACCACAAGGAAGCACCTCCGTTTCAGGGAAACACGCAGCCAAACGGTTATATTCCGTAAAAGACAACTCATCCCCCTCCAGCATCAACCTCGCAGGTATGGGCAAACCACATTCCTTTAGTAAGTCAGGCAGTTGTTCCGGTTTACGGATAGGATGAATATGTTCCCCTTCAATATTGTTGGGACGTTTGATGAATAAACGAGCGGGAGCATTCAACGGCAGATACAAGTAACCGCTGACGACACGTCCGTACGTATAGATTAAGTTTACATTACAAGCGATAAGAGCGGCATCAATCTCTTGTTGAGCCATGAGAGAGCGTATTTTATCACGTCTCAGTTTCAATTCAGGTAGTAACATCTCTTTGTCATTTATGGTTTCTCGGATACAAAGATACAACTTTTTTAATTGAGAATAAAAAAGTACTGCCCCATACCTTCACAGGCGTAGGGCAGCACAAACCACAAATACAAATACAACTAAACAAAGTTTCTCTCTTAGATAATTCCCTGACCCATCATGGCATGAGCCACCTTCATGAAACCGGCGATATTCGCTCCCTTCACGTAGTTGATGTAGCCATCGGGTTCTGTCCCATATTTTACGCATTGAGCATGAATTCCGTGCATGATGGCGTGGAGTTTTTCATCCACTTCGGCTGCACTCCAGCTGAGGTGCATGGCGTTCTGCGACATTTCCAGTCCGCTGGTAGCCACACCACCTGCATTGACAGCCTTACCCGGTGCATACATAATCTTATTTTCAATAAAAAGGTCGATAGCTTCGGGCGTACATCCCATATTGGAGATTTCGCCTACACATGTCACCTTGTTGTCAATGAGGTGTTGTGCATCTTCGCCGTTCAGCTCGTTCTGGGTAGCGCAAGGCAGAGCGATGTCCGCTTTCACTTCCCACGGGCGTTTGCCTGCTACGAAAGTAGAGCCGGGGAATTCGTCGGCATACGGTGCTACGATATCGTTGCCCGATGACCGGAGTTCCAGCATATAATCTATCTTTTCGCCACTGATACCGTTCGGGTCGTAGATGTAACCGTCGGGACCGGAGATGGTAACCACCTTGGCACCCAATTCGGTAGCCTTGGTAGCAGCACCCCAAGCCACATTTCCAAAACCGGAGATAGCCACGGTCTTGCCCTTGATGTCAATGCCTTTTGTTTGTAACATTTGGTTTACGAAATACAAGCCGCCGAATCCTGTTGCTTCGGGACGAATCAGCGAACCGCCAAATTCCAATCCTTTACCGGTAAATGTGCCCGTAAATTCGCGAGTCAACTTCTTATACATACCGAACATATAGCCCACTTCGCGACCGCCTACACCGATATCACCGGCAGGAACATCCATATCCGGACCGAGGTGACGCCACAATTCCAGCATGAAGGCCTGACAGAAACGCATGATTTCAGCATCGCTCTTTCCGCGCGGAGAGAAGTCGGAACCACCCTTACCACCGCCCATAGGCAATGTAGTCAAAGCATTCTTGAAAGTCTGCTCAAATCCCAGGAATTTGAGGATAGAAAGATTTACGGAAGCATGGAAACGAATACCGCCTTTGTACGGGCCAATGGCATTGTTGAACTGCACACGATAGCCGAGGTTCGTCTGAACTTCACCCTTATCATCCACCCACGTTACACGGAAAGTAAAGATACGGTCAGGTTCAACCAGACGTTCTATAATTTTCGCTTTCTCGAACTCAGGATGTTGGTTATAGATATCTTCGATGGAAAGAAGAACTTCCTTTACGGCTTGAAGATACTCAGACTCGCCGGGGTGCTTTGCCTCTAAAGAGGCCATGATACGTTCGATATTCATAATATTACGTTTTAAAGGTTATTACCTTGTTGACTTCACGCTATTCAAACAAAATGTCAATGAATAACACCGCAAATATAAGAAAACTTTTCAAAACAGCTAAATTTTACGGTTATATTTTGATTAAAGAATGATAAAATGTCAAATCCCCGGCATTCTCTATTCATACCTAAATGGTCTATTCTTTTCCTATTCTGTCAACAATTCGCCATAACGGCATAAATATAGAAAAAATTATAATAAAGAAAATAAGAAATGACGAATAATTTACGAAAAAAGACACAATCCTCACGGACTATGCCTTTCCAATTGCTAACTTTAATTCTTAAATGCTTGTATTAAATCCGCAACATAATAATTACTATGTACGGACAAGCTTCATAATTTCTTCAATCCTTTTACCTCTTCTTTTGTTGCTTCTCGAACACTGATAGCCACCCCTCCACTACTTGCCAGAGGTTGACGCAGCACACTCTTTGACGTTACTATGCCACGACGGATGTCATAGCTCTGCGGATTATCTTTCCAGTCTGCATCCCGACCATCTGCATAAACGGTAACAATATATTTCCTTCCTTCGGGTAAGAAAGAGAAAGGAATAGTTGCCGTACGAGGATGTTCGTCGGTAATAGCACCTACATACCACTCTTGTTTTCCTTTGGCTTGACGAGCCACTGTGATATAATCACCCGGTTCGGCTTCCAGATACCAAGAATTGCTCCAATCCACCGCTACATCCTTAATAAATTGAAACGCATCGGGAAAACGGCGATAATTATCCGGCAGGTCTGCTGCCATCTGTAACGGAGAGGGCATCGTTACATATAGAGCCAATTGTTTTACCAATGTAGTACCCGCCTGACCTTTAGGTTTCGAACCATTATAATACGAAAGTTTTGTCTGGAAAATACCAGGAGTGTAATCCATCGGACCACCCTTCAACCGAGTAAACGGCAAGATACAAGTATGATCCGGATCATTGCCCCCCATAGATTCAAACTCACCACCACGGGCAGATTCTTGCGCTACCCAGTTGGGCCAGGTACGGCACAAGCCGGTGGGACGAACAGCCTCGTGACTATCTACCATAATCTTATAATCAGCAGCACGCTTCACCACATGTATATAATGATTGTTCATCCATTGTGAGGAATGATATTCACTACGGGGAATGATTGAGCCCACATATCCGGTCTTTACAGAATTATAGCCATTATCTACCATAAATTGAAAGGCTACATCCAGCTGCCGCTCATAGTCGGCAGCATTAGCAGCCGTCTCATGATGCATGATAATCTTTACTCCCTTTGATTTGGCATAGGCATGTAGTACCGCAACATCAAAGTCCGGATAAGGTTTGTCAAAAAGGAACTGACGATCCTTACGATAGGATGCCCAATCTTCCCAACCTTCATTCCAGCCCTCAACCAATACCGCATCAATACCATTCTCCGCCGCAAAGTCTATGTACTCTTTCACATGTTCAGTATTGGCCGGATGATGTCCATTAGGAGTTAACTTTGAATAGTCGGTTATGCCGGGTTTAGCCTTATAATAGTCGCTATATGCCCATGTACCTCCTCCACCAGTAAACATCTCCCACCAGACACCGATAAATTTCTGTGGCTTAATCCAAGAAGTATCTTCCAGCTTACAAGGTTCATTCAGATTAAGAATCAACTGAGAAGCAAGGATGCTACGTGCATCGTCACTAACCATAATTGTACGCCACGGGGTATGCAACGGTAATTGCAGATATCCTTTCTTTCCTAATTTATCGGGAGTAAGATGAGCAGAAAAGTTAAACTCTTTATCATCCACATTCAGCAACATGGCAGAATAATCTACCAAGGCAGCTTCATGAATATTGATATAAAGTCCTTCGGTAGTCTTTATCATAAGGGGTGTTTGTACTGTGAATGAAGTCGCTTTAGCTTCATATCCTTTTTTACGTAGATTACGTTCCATAGCTTCGCGCACTTCGGAAATGGCCGCAGTAGTATAGGCAAACTCATTCGTATCATAATCACCGGGAATGCAATAGAGTGTATGATTACCGGTCAGATTGAATTCCGTCAGTTCGTCTTTTACCGTCAGATAATTCATGGTTTTCTGCTCCGGCAACTCATAACGGAATCCGAGTCCATCGTCAAACAATCGAAAACGTACAATCATCATACGGTCGTGCTTTGCCGGTTGTGAGAGAGTGACAGTAAGTTCATTGTAATGGTTACGGACTTTTTCATACTCTCCCCATACAGGCATCCAAGTTTCATCAAAAGTAGAATTTGTTGCATCAAGAATCCGGAAGCCATTTGACAAATCCGCTTCTTCCATAAGTATTCCCAAGGCAGAAGGTTCTACAACCGGCTCTCCTTTGTAATATAAGCTATAGACCGGCCCCCCCTCGGAATCAAGCACAACATTGAGTTTCAGATTCCCATTGGGAGATGACAATTCGTGTGCCATCGCCACACAAGCAATTCCCAGAAATACAACTGTTAATAATACATGTTTCATATACATCCGTTATTGTTGATATATAAAATATTGATAAGGTTCCATCGTCATTACTGTAGGCAACTCCACATCCACACCGGCAATCACATCGGTCATGGTCTTGCCAGCATGCTCCATAGGTACTTTCACTTGTACAGACTCATTGGCAGTATTCACCATGACCAACATGCCATGACTGCCTGCTGCCCGATAAAATGAAGCGACATCTCCGGTAGTATAAACTTCCAGTTCACCACCACGTACACTGCTCGTAGCTTTATAGGCTCTGATGATTTCTGCCATCTCTTGCGCAAAGACTTCATTGGACTTCAAGTCTATAACTCCGTAATTGAAAAAGTTAAGTGACCGCGGATAGGCTACTTCCTGCGAACTATAAATAAGAGGTATTCCCTCGAGCATAGTCGTCAATACAAAAGCAGACATGGCACCACGCTCACCGCCATAACATTCTATCGGTGAAGCCTCACTTGCCTGGTCATGATTAGTAGAATAGCGTAACCGTAACGTACCCTTCGGCATTCCCTCCAATTCGGAAGTATTCATAGCATAAAGGTCAGTAAGTGAGCATTTACCGGCATAATAGTCTTTCAGTTTACTATGGAAGTTCCAGCCGTAGAGCAGATTGAAACCATTGTTCATTAAAGACGTTTTTCCGCCTTCGGCAAGCATCAGCAAATTATTGTCAAGTGTACGGAGCTCGGCGATTGCTTTCTTCCAGAAAGCATCTGGTACCCCCTCGGCATAATCACAACGGTATCCATCAATACCAATTTCTGTTACCCAATACTTCATGGCATCAATCATGGCTTGCTGCATGATTTCGTTGTCAAAATTCAAGTCAGCAACATCCGCCCAAGGCTGTTCTTGAGGTTGTACCACATTGCCATTTGCATCCTGTGTATACCAATCCGGATGCTCAGTCACCCAAGCATTGTCCCACGAAGTATGGTTGGCAACCCAGTCAAGAATCACTTTCATTCCTTTGGCATGGGCAGCATCTACCAGTTCTTTCAAGTCTTTTTTTGTTCCGTAACGTGTATTCAGCTTTTTATAATCCTTTATACAATAAGGTGAATTCACACTTTTCAGTACTCCCGGCTCATTTACAGGCATCAGCCAAAGCACGGTAGTTCCCAGGCTTTGAATACGGTCAAGCTCTGCTTTGATGGCAGAGAACGCATTTTCTTCGGCAAAAATGCGGGGATTTGCCTCATAAATCACCATATCCGAAGCCATGTATTCTTCCTGTGGGACGGGAATCGGTTCCATGTCACTCTGACTATCACTACACCCCATACAAGAATGTAGCATCGTAAAGAGCAGTGTCGCAATTATTACTTTTTTCATATTTCTACTTTTTATCTATACTTATACTCATTGGCGGAACTGATATCTGCAAAAGGAGCATCCAAACTCTCCAGTGATGGGCATTGGCAGAAAAGATACTAAGACTTAATACTAAAAATCCCGGAAGCCAATACTAAAAAACAAAAGAGCTAAGAGATAACTTCTTCCCAAGGCTTGGTTTTTCTATCCCCAGACTTGGGATAGAAAAACCAAGCCTTGGGACATATATCCGCAAGATTGAAAAGAGATATCCTATCCCCAATCTCATTCCACCAATAGGTCATTTAACATCTTCATTACTATACAAAACTCATTTCAAGAAATTATTCTGATTAGAAACAAAAGCCGCTTCAGATTCCGGTTCAGAGTCTCCGTCCGGATTGTTAGGGTCAATCTCCTCACCAGCTATGTCCGTAATACGGAAATAATAATCTCGATCAAGCGTCACTGCTGCGAGGTCAAATTGTGAGCCTCCATTGTTATTATTCATTATCAGATTGTAAGTCAATCCCTTATTTGCTTCACCTGTATCGTAATAATTATACGTGACACCTTTTATCTCAACACTACCGGTTGGTAATATTCCTGGCCAACTGCCAAAGAGTTCCGGTATATCATTTCCCCACGCATATATGGTTGTTTCTGCCCATCCGGACTGGTCTTCAATAAATATGGCATAACCATCATGGATAACCACTGCATCCGGATCTATTTCCGTCCAACCGCTTTCTGTGATTTCCAAATATATGTCACGGTCAAGAGTAAAGTTCTGTGGTCCATCAAATTGTGAACCTACTCCATTATCGTTAAATATCAAATTGTAAACCAATCCCTTATTTGCTTCACCTGTATCGAAGTATTTATAGGTAATTCCTTTTATCTCAACGCTACCAGTAGGTGAAATACCGGGCCAACCTCCAAAAAGTTCCGGCAAATCATTTCCCCACGCATAAAGTGTCAGTGCATCCCAACCTGTATTGTCCATCACGAACACAGCATAACCGTCATGAATCACTTCACTTGGGTCTTCCGGCTCCTCAAAATAAGCATTCCAGCGGGTTACCGTTATATCAGTGCGAGTACCTACCTTAGCCGAAATTTGATGTAAAGCATCCCCATTCTGCAAAGTACGCTCTATACCTTGTGTCTTAGAAACGAAATAAAAGCCATCGGCAAGTGTCTTTCCATTAACAAAATCTTCCGGATAGAGGTATATGCCCCATTTAACATCATTGTTTGCAGCTTTCTCCATCTGCCACTTAAGGTCTCCGGAAGCAGCATCCTGACCTCCATTGAAATCGCCTGCAATATAAATTATTTCATCGGCACCAGTTCCTTGGGGCATAATCACCTCCAGCAAGATAGCATCGCTACGAAGTTCAAATTGCGGCAACTCATGGTCAAACACAATTTCCTCCTTGTCACAACTACTGATGAAAGCTACAAAAAGCAACAAAAGCCATAGCGGATTACATATATATTTTTTCATTGTTACTATTATTATAGGATGATTAATAATTAGGATTCTGTACCAGTCCCGGATTTACCATAAGGGCAGACTGGGGCAAGGGATACCACTCGTATTTGCGGTCACGTTTAGCCGGATAGCTTAAACCGTCGTCCGTGGCACGGCCAAAGAACCACCATTGCCCTTGCGTAAACTTATCGAAACGACGCAAGTCTGTACGACGACGACGCCCCTCTCCCAAGAATTCAAGTCCCCATTCACTCAACATCCAATCCATATCAAAGGATGTAAAACCAGGACCGGGCTGCTCGAGAGCCGATTTATCTGTAAAATAGCGTGTTTTAACTCTATATACCAGTTCTTTAGCACCTTCCGTATCACCTGCACGCATTTTACATTCAGCAAGAGTATAGACCACTTCACTCAAACGGAATTCCACCTCATCGATGTTTTGGAAATCAATGCCTGCACTCTCCGGATAAACCGGATATCTTACCAAACGGACACCTGAATTCGTTTCACCCCAGCGAGGTGACATGACAGTCTCCAGATTACGTCCTAAATTAAGGAATGTACCCACCTGATCCACATAAACCAAATCCTGACCGTCACGGTCGGCATCTGCTTTCAAAGCTGCACCCTTACCATAGTTGGCTTTAATAGCCCCTTTCAAGAAAATGCCTTGATAATTTCCTGTTGTTTCATTATACACATAGTTCTGCTTACGGATATCTTTATCGTGGAAACGTTCATAAACTGCACCTAACTTATCACCGTAGTCGGTAAGAAAGCTCTTAGGATTGTCAGTACCACCATACGGCTGTACATTTCCAGAATTATCCCATGAAGGTGCCAAGCATACACAATTCCATCCGCTCTGGCTGTATGTACCTCCAAAGTAATCCCAACAATTGTAAGGCATGAAAGGCATGTTACGCATCCAACCGGTATTGACCTGACCGACTTCCATCGCCAATGCCATTACAACTTCCGGACATTCTACATTGTTTATCGAATAAATATCGCGATAGTCATCGGTAATGCTGTAAGTACCATAATCGCCATTCAGAATTTTTTGGCAAAGAGTGGCACACTCATTATAACTGTTTTGTTTGATAAACACCTCAGAATTCAGCAACAAGCGCATCTTAATCATACGATTGGCAGCTTGGTTCATGCGGTTACGAGTCTTTCCAGAACCATCTTCTTTCATAAGATCTGTAACTGACTCATCTAATTCCTGACTGATAAAATCGTAGATAATCTTGCACCCCTTATCAAAATCAGTATCTGCAGAACCAGGGATTTCCGCACCCGAAGAAATGTTCAAGGGAAGTGCTCCACCCCAAATCTCAAAGATATTGTAGTATGCCCAAGCACGCAGGGTACGTACTTCGGCAATATAACTATTCAAAGCATCCTCAGTCATGCGTATAGATGCGGGGCTGATTGCCTGCAAATCTGTAATAAGCGTATTGCAAAGCCCAATAGTGGTCCACGCATTCTCCCAAGTTTGGCGAATAATGGTTGATTCTGACGTCCAGGTATGTGAAGACAAAGCAAACTTCAATGCCTCATCCCATCCCCAAAGTCCACCGTTCCAACTGCGCCATGCCACCTGGTCGGCAGAAAACTCCTGCAAATACCAGAAGTATTCCAAATAACTATATGCAGCTTTCGAATAGATGGCTGCCACTGCCCCCTGAACACTCGTCTCATCTTGATAATAAATTCCGGCATCCACACGATCGAACACTTCCTCGTCCAAATTAGTACAAGAGAAAAGTGAACATGACATAATCATCGCCAATAACCAACGACATTTTATATATTTCATATCTTTCATATTTTTAATAATTTGTTTCTCATTTATTTGAAGCGAAGAGTCACACCTAAACTCAATTGAGTTGCTGTAGGATAAGCACTATTACTATCTACTCCCGGCTGGATACCATTCACGTCTATAATTGAAGGGTCATTACCAGAATATCCGGTCAAGGTAAACAGATTCTTGGCAGACAGATATATGCGCATATTATCCAGTAACTTACGGTTCTTAGGAGTAAAATTATATCCCAAGGTTACATTTTCCAGTTTTATGAAGCTACCATCCTCCAGGAAATAGGAAGATATTACTCCACCACCGGTACGGATATTCTTATCTTCCAGATACGCAGAGCGAAGAACATTATCTGTACCACATCCCTGAAGCCCCATACCATATTTACGCATATTGAATACATCAAAACCGAATGTACCGCGGAAGAATACACTCAAATCAAAATTTCTCCAAGTCAGGTTGTTACTCC
>OLRG01002239.1_pt1 | contig 13992 bp, 17 predicted proteins | sample 1672331 | NCBI WGS metagenome assembly OLRG01 (sample SAMEA3136672, study PRJEB25190) | human gut metagenome
GGCCCAGGCTCCGCACATCAGATGCTCGGTAATTTAATTGCCGAGTAGTTCACTATGCCGGAATATTCTGTATACAAAAAATATACAAAAAAAACAATGCTTTACATAACATTATTATTGTAAACTATTTTCTGCGAAAAATTGAAAGACTATCGACGCCTCCCCGGCTTTGCCGGAGTCGGTCCCAAGCCTCGCAGAGGCTGACAAGCGAAGACGCAAGGCTGAGTGTAGTGCACGAACTGGAGTTCAGACCCGCGTACGAAGTTAAAACCGGAACCTTTGACCCGCAGACGACTTTTGGTAGGCCGGGGATTCCTCGTTCTCCGTTGACATCAGAACAAAAGTTCTGTAAAATAGAAGTAAAAAAAAAACAAGAAAGGGTGTTTAAAATTATTTCCAATTTAACTCCACTTCCGGTTATCGCATCTTTTAGTACAAATGGAAAGATGATTCCTATATATGTCCAGTTCTTTCCAGGAGAAAAGCCAATCCGGGTTTCCGCGAAATGCATTGCCAACGCAGTAACTTATGCCGAATATATTTGCGAGTATATGCTAGAAGACGATGAAAACATACATTCTGTAAATCTGATTTACCAAAAAGACAAGCAGATTTGGGGTGCAATGGCTACGCGTTGACGCCTCGCCGTATCGGCTCGGTACCAATTTGCGCAGCAAATGTCAAGCGAAGCCGTAAGGCTGAGTGCAGAGATTAAAAATGACGCCTCCCCGGCTTTGCCGGAGTCGGCACCAGATTTCATTCATAAAATTCCTCAAAGCCCACAAAAAATGAGCACCCTTATTTTTCGGGTGCTCATTTTTCTAAAGCCTGAATACATTTTTCTTACTGTTTTCACCTGTCATATCCAGCGCATACGCCTTTGCAATCTGCATATCGGTATTTTCAATCATGTCGTAGTAATCCTTAATCTCATTTGCCTGAAAGATTCCATCTTTTAATGCCATAACTAGTCCGTCTTCCATATTTTCTTCAATCAGGTCCTGTATTAACCTTTTTCGGTTTCTTCTTATGTAGTTCTGGGTTTGCGTTTCATGCACATCCTGCCATTCCATGAATGCGAGTGGCAGCTTCTGGCGTGTTGTCCTGCAATACTGGAAGAAGTTTGCCGGTGCATATACTCCGTATCGATTCAACAAGTCGTTCATGATGTCAAAGTTCCTATCTGTGGCCTCAGCCGGAATGTAAATCCTTCGCCGTGGCGTTTTTATGCACAGAACTTCACTTATTATGGCTTTTTCGTGTGCATAGTTATATTTATATTTACCATTCGCTGCAGGCGCATCGTAATCATGCATGGCTGCCAGTAAATCTTTCGGGATTTCATTTGTATGCAACACAACGGTATGCATTCCAATAAGGCTCCTTTTCGCAAACGCCTTGATGGTAGAAGGTATTTCCAGAACATCAGTACGTATGTGATTCCACGGATTTGAGAAATCCACAGATTGTACTCCTTCATTGATTTTGATATTCTCTAAATCGGTACAAAAACTACATATAGGCTCAACACGTGTCACACTGCCCGGGATATCCAGTTTAGTCAGTGATTTCATATACTCAAAACATTCATGTCCTAAATGTTTGATGTGCTTTCCCAGCGTCATCTTTTCCACTCCGTCGCAGAAACGGAAAGCATAACGTCCTACTTCTGCCACGGAATCAGGAATAACTACTTCTGTAATCCCCCCGCAGTTCTCAAAAGCACTTTCAGCTATTATTTTGACTGTATCCGGAATCATGACTTTTCCTGCTGTTTCGCAGTTCCCGGTTGAAGTATAATCGCAATGGAGCAGTTCTGTCATATCTTTTGAATATATGATATCTCCGACTTTGACATATTCCTCATTTTGCAGGCCAAGCTCAACATGATTTCTGCGAAGACATGCAAATTCTTCTTTATCAAAGTGGCCTTCTCCATTCAAAAACAGACTGAAGCTATTATATGACCTCAAGCGTTGTGACCGGAAAAACGATTCATTGCTGCATCGCACATCAATTACACTTCCCTTCGGGAACGTCACATTTGTTGCGATTAACGTTGCATCTTCAGGTATTACATAATCTTTGCTGTCGCTAATATCAACTACAATGCTTCCTGCCATTTTTACTCCGCAAGTTGCGGTCCTATCCTCAATACAGATATTGGATTCATTCAGAAAGTCTGACTTTTTGACCATTTCAATCTGTTCGCTGTTAATAACCTTCTCAGAGCAACAGCCTACCAAAGCCCCAGTGCGGATTCCCCAAATTCCTGATAAATCCAAGGGCTCCTCGGGTTTTAGGCAAAAAGCGTTCAGAAGAGTTGTCTTGTTAAGGTCAATTTTTCCGATAGATGTTCTTTCCGTCAGCATGCGTCCGGCAGGGAAACTTTCCCTGTCTGATGTTACCTCACGGACATTTGGAAATACAGTATTTGGCATTTCTATAGAATAGACATTCTTTCCGATATGGATTCGTTTTACATTTTCAAATTTTTTTTTGCTGTTTTTTTTCAACCATATCTTAGTGACATCATCTCCAAACGACACCTCTTCTACCCAGTCTTCCACATCAATATCCCTGCATGCGCCGGTTTCTGACATATGATAAGTGATTCCATTTTTGTATACTTTTTTGTATTTTTTGCTCATATTTTTTCCTTTCTTTATTGTGTTTATAAATACAAAAATAATATGCAGAGAAATAAGAAAAAGAAAAAGCAGCAGGCCAAAGGCCTGCTGCTGCATTACTTACAGCTTTAATTTCTCACTCTTTTCTTCTTTTTCGGATAATGCGTCTAATATGTACGCCCGAATCACCATGCTTTTATCATTCGTTGCGCTTAAAAGTCGTAGTAATTCTTCATTTGAACAATCTGAAATGCTTAGTGCATTACAAAAATCTTTTGCTGCATTACTTCTTACCAGAAACCTAAGAATTCTGACATGATTTTTATGAAAAAATGTGAGCAAGTCATCCATAGATGGATTATCCGTATCTATGGTCGTATGCATCCCAGAGAAATCCTTTGGTATATATGTAGTCTTATTGCCTTGTGTTATCTTTACGACTAGACTAGAATCCGGAGTAATATATTTTGCAAGTCCGTTATATTTTGACATACTCTGTATAATCCCGTGTGGTAAATGCTCTCCGTCTTCTACATGGATTTCTGACACTTCCGATATAGCGTCGCTACCTAGTTCCACAGCTGCTGGTAGTGATATTCTCCTGATATTGCACCTGTCAAAAGCACATTCACAAATCTTTTTTATGCCTGCGGGTAGTTCGACGGTTTCAATCCCAGATTTACTAAAAGCCGCATAGCCAATTGTTTCAACCTGTTCAGGAATGCTTACACTTTTTAAATTTTCACAAGCCTCAAATAAATAGCCAAAACCTATAAAGTCCTTTTCGTCAGAGCCTCCGATTTGAGTAATACCATTTCCAAAATCTACGTTTTTCAGGTATAAACAATTTCGAAAAGCATAACTTCCAATTATTTTTAATGAATCTGGAAATGTAACAGATTCTACTTCAGAGCCTTCGAATGCGCATGCATGGATTTCAGTCACTCCATTTGGTATAATCACCTTGCCCGTTCTTTTTGTGGGACACTTGAGCAGACTTTTTCCATCCTTTGAATATAAAATCCCGTCAACACTCTTATATCTTTGACTATCTGTATCCACTTCAATCCTGTATGTATTTTTAAATGTGTCTTTTCGCCAGAATGGTACTTCATCACCATACAAATCTGATTGTTTTGTAAATCGCACGATTCCTGATAGCCCATATAAATCAATACCTCGCATACCATCAATGTTATTTATGATGAGTTTTGGTACCGTAGCCAGTTGGACACGTGAATAATCCATATTATATACACAACTCGGAATTTCTATTTCCTGTGCATCATGGTCAATATCTACAAGAATATTGCCGGCAATCACAACTCCATCTTGTGGCTGTATATTATCAAAGACAGAGCCATCAAATGCATGTGGGCGAATATGTAGCGCTGAACGGCACCATATAATTTGCTTCGTCATACATCCAGAGAGTGCATAATCATTGATTTGTTCTACTCGTGAGAGGTCAAGAGTTGCATCCTTACGCAAACAAAACGAGTTGTATAAAGCAGTGTCTCCCCAAAACTCATTTATATGTATCAATGCAGGACCTGAAAAATAGTTGTCATTATATGATATAACTTCTATCACATTTGGGAACAATTCATTTGGGATTGATATCTCGTCAACATTGGAATCAATAATCAGTGTTTTCACATTCGGGAATGATTTATTAATTCCACGGTCAATTTTAATTGTTGCCGGTGATGAAAACGCTACTTCGACAACATCCTCAGGAACGTCAATATCTGTGCATACAAATAGATGTTTCTGAAGTGAAATATAATACTTCACGCCGTTTTTTGCGAGGGTGTAGCCGTCTTTGACTTCAACATCAAATAATTCCGCATGCTCTTTTTTTATTACTGTTTTCATACTTATCTTTCCTTTCTTTATCCATTGTTTATTTTTCTTCTATACATACAATATGCGGAATTGCGAGCAGAAAAAAAGCGGGCAAACGCCCGCTAGTTTAAAACTCCATGTTGTAATCAATTCTCGTACAATACGGAATCCCCGCTGTCTCTTCCAGCTCTCTTCTGGTTGTTCTTATAGTCTGATTTCTCACGTCTATCTCAGACTTTTTTGTCCAATTACCATCGAAATAACATTTTTCTGGTGCGTAGACCACCTCTTTTTCTTCTGCTAATACCATATACGCGCCTTCTTCCATTACATTCCGATAAGAAGTTTAAACAGCACCAGGTCGTTTACCACATCATCGTACCAAAGCCTGCTGCTTCCGTTCTTGGGAGAGATATCGTTAACGACATTTGACGCTGCCACTCCGCAGTAAAAATAGAACTCAGAATCGTGAGGCTCCTTTTTTAGGAATTTCTCAACCTCTTCAGATGGAACACCATTATCTGCTTTTATATTTTTCTTAAGCAGATTATACGCCTCTCTGCAAAATCTTTCGTATGTTGTCATGCATCATTCCTCACTTTCTTGTTCTTCCTTTGTCGCATTTAATTTTTCCATTTCGTATGCAATCTTTGCCAAAGACAAAGCAGAAATGCTCTGAAGATTCAGGCAGTCACTTCTTCGCAATTCGCTTGCCAGCAGTTTGTTGACCTGGTTAATATCGTCCTGCACCTGAAATTCTCTATCGTTTATTTTTCTGCACATGTCGCACCACTCCTTCTTCTGCGCAGAATCAATATGCCGGATTTCTTACGAGAAAAAATCAACCATATCTTTATCTGAAATTTCGAACCCAGGAAAATTCTTCCTGGCATTTTTAAATGGTGTCTGCTTACGAATCACATCCAATAGAACAGTGTTGTTATATCCAAGCAACAAATCTACAATGACGCCAATCAGCCATGCGTCTTCCGCATATATCTTTGCAACAGCATTTGTATATATTTTTTCTTCTTCTGCGAAATTCGCGCCTAAAAGTACTGGGATATTGGCGTTTCCATAGACGCCATATTTTGCCCAGACTTTTCTTTCCATTGGTCCCCAGTCCAAAGCAACGATATCATCCGAAAAGACACGTTTCTTTTTGCTTACCAGAAACTGTGCCTGCACAAAATACAAAATCTTCATTAATTGCAAGACTGACATTCCGTAGTCATGCTTTCTTGCATAATACAAAACATATTTTGCAACATCCAAAACATCATACATTAAGACACCCTCCCCGCTTCCACAACAATCGTATGTCGGCTGAAGTCTAATGTTACATACCGGATTGCCATTTTCAAAATGTCATCGGGAGGTTCAACCCATCCATTTTCGATTGTAGAAAAGATACGTTTTGCGCCATCAGTCCAGTCTGCCCCTGGCTTTGTGCAATCGTAGATGTCGAAGTTGCAATTAACATCAAATTCCCGATTGCTTACCAAATCCCCTACACACATCGTTTTTTCTTTCAGCATTTTTTGTGCTCCTTTCTTTTTGCTTTTATACATGCAATATGCCGGATTTAGCGGCTATACAAAAAAAAGACCGGCGACATCTGCCGGTCTTGTCTGTCTTATCCAGAATTTAATTTTCAGGTATACTGAAATACCCTGCGGTCAGCAATGGAAAAGAAAGGATGCCGTTCAATCACATCCGTCAGTTTTTTGTCTGTCTTATCTATGAAATCGGCATTAACACCAGCGGCCATCATTCTCTTCTTACCGTCATTGCTTGTAAGATTGCAATATACCAAAAACTCATCGGGTGTTGTCTTTATCCGGAGAATGATATACAGCCCGGCAAACGTCATAGCACGCATCAGCAAATGTATTACAATCGGAAGAAGTACTACGCATACTTCCATTTGTATCAGAGCAGCATGTGCTGAAGTTAGCAAAAAAGCCAGAAATGCAGCAATCGCCAGTTCTCCAAAAATAAGTGTACGGCTTTCGCATTCCCAAACCCATGGATATTTCGCTTTTGGAATATTGTTTTGTTTTTCTTTTGTCATTTTTTATTCCTTTCTTTCTTATTTTTTTTATCATATTTTTTTCGTCTACAAGAAGTATGTCGAATTTCAGTCCAAAAAGAAAAGGCCAGCATTTGCCGGCCAACGTCTTACTCACATTGCAAAAAACAATGCAACTGCAAGTTCCAAAGAAATAAACAGAAGCCCAACCCCGATTTCCAGAATATAAAACATCTTATCTTTTTCTTCGGTCTCTTTACTTACACACAGCGGGAACATCAGTACCAGAACGGCATACACAAAATAGAGACATTTAATGATGCAAAACCTGAGATTCCCAAGGGTGAACCCAAAGGCCTCACAAAACGGTATATATAAGGCCAAAGCAATAAATGCCCTGTTGCACCAGGTAAATAGCATCCGATTTTTTTGCAAATCCACATCTGACGTAAACTGGCATTCGACATTATCCGGCTGACTTTCTGCTTTTGCATTTTTTTCTTTCAGTTTTTCGTCTCTTTTAGCCAGTTTTGCCTGTCGTTTTTCTATCTTGTACACCTTGCGTTCCAATCTCGCGATTTTCAGAGAAAGCCTTATTTTGGTATAAATAGAGTATATTTCTACCAACATTATGCAAAAAGCACGCATCTGAACGCTCATATTTCCTTTCTGCGCCTGTTTCTCCGCCCAGCGAAATGCCCATCCGTTTAAGCATTTATTTTTGTCCATTTTTTTTGCTCCTCTCTTTTTTTATTTTCGTTTGCAATATGCAGGATTTTTGCACAGCAAAAAAAAGAAGCAGCAGACTTTCGCCTGCTGCTATCTGTGTTACAGATAAAGATTTTCTTTTGCGATTCCTTTTGAGTTCATCTGCTCCAAGATGTATGACTGTACTGTCGTCTGCTCTTTTTCTTTTGCTATCGGAAGCAGTGTTTTTAATGTGACTTTGGAAACGAAGCCCGTTTTCAGAAAATCAACAGCTCTCTTTTCATCTCCTTCATCCAGCAGCCTTTTTATGAATCTTTTTGAGTTCTTTTTGATATAGGCCTTTGCGTATGCATCATTAAATTCTTTATATTCCCAAAAAGCCAGATTTTCTTTCCCTTTTGCAGAATAAGCGCAATCCCAGAACGTACAAAATTCCGTAGTCGGGTCCGTAAAAAATGCTTCGACCCTTGACTGCATTTCTCTATACATACCAGGTTTGATGCATTTTGGCAGATAGGCATATTTTCCAGAAATCTCTAGTTTTACATATGAGTCTGTTACCTTACTGTAATACCCTTGAACCGAGATAGAGGAAACGATGCTTTTGTGGAATATCGGCGAACTCACAGATTATATGGTATCATTTACAAACCATGTCTCAACATTTTTTATTGATTCAGGTAGACACAGCCTTTTAATATCAGTACCAGAAAAAGCACAAGTATTGATGCCTTCCAGACCATTGTTTAATACTATTGACTCCAGACCGGAATTCATAAAGGCATTTTGCTTGATTAGTTTTATCTGCGGTGGCAGAACAACAGATTTCAGGCTTTTACATCCTCGAAATACGTCAATCCCAATGTCCGTAAGCCCTTTTCCGAAGTCAACCTTTTCTAACATCTTGCAGTCTTCAAACGCACCTTTCTGTATATCGCTTAATGAGTCCGGAAGCCTCACTGACTTCAGATGCGACTTAAAAAATGCATGGCAAGCAATCTGTGTGACCCCTTCCGGAATAGTCACATCGTCTGCGTCAATAGAACAGCTTACCAGGGATTGCATGTCCGATGTATAAATTATACCGTCAACTTCTTTATAATCTGGTGACTCTATTGAGAAGTGATGTACATATGATGCCCCGCTGGATTTATGTGCTAAATCCACAATATCTCCTGGAATCACATATTCATTTGTTTTAAACACTACATTCTGAGGCAGTCCGCTTTCATAGCATATACAGGATAATGTATACTCATTATGTACCACCATCTTCTTTATCTTATGCAACGGAATACCATAAAGAAAGATGATTCTATTGCGGTTTTTATCCGGTATCACGACTTCATCTGCAGTTTCGTCTATTGCAATTACAATATTTCCAGCCATTTTCACACCATTAACGAATGGCTGTGCCATCAGACCAGAATCAGCAAAAATGTTTTTGTTGATAGACATATAAGACATACAACTTGAAAGAGCATCTGTATTTTTAATCTTCAGACTTTTGCAGCCATTAAAAGCATATGCTGAAATGGTATAGACGTTCTTCAGGTCAATTACGTCATTTTCATCGCGATAAAAAGTATTCTTTAAATCAAATTTTCGGACAAGATATGGACCAGACTGAAAACATGTGCTCATTGATTCCACAGACCTTACATTTGGAAATAGACTATTTGGGATATCAATCATCGAGACACCACTCCCTACGATAAGTTTTTTTACGTCCGGAAAACATTTTCGCGTATCCTCCATTGCAACATCCATATATAATTCTACTTCTTCAACTCCATCAAGGATACTCATATCCCGAACGACGCCATCATTATCATAAGAAAAAGTCACTCCATCCTGCAAAACAATTTTTTTATCCATTTTTTTAATTCCTTTCTTTGTTCTTTGTATTAAGTTTCAGAACTAATATGCAGGATTGCATAAGTAAAGAAAAACCAGAAAATTTTGCGATATGTCGGGATTCCGACAAAAGAAAAAGACAGGAAAACCTGTCTTATATGTCAAACGATTGCGAAAGCGATAAACGCAATCAACACCGTCAGACCAAGAAATGTAAACTCTGCCGCCGCCTCCTGATTCTCTTCATCACATGCCTGTACGGCTTTTGGCGTAAGTCCGGCAAAAAATACATAAATGGCTTCTGCCGGCCATAGGCACCACAGAGGGATTGCAATCTGCATACAGCATTTGATAATGCCAACTGCAATAGCGATTGCCAGCAGCAAGTAGAAACCGACCTGGTACCACCACGCCGCTTTCGTTTTCTGCTTTTTCATCTTCTGTACCTCTTCCGGCGTAAACTCTTTTTTGACTTCTGAGACCATCTCATCCCAGAGAGATTTGTTTTTGTCGTTCATATTATTTTCTCCCTTCTTATTTCAAGTTGTATACAATATGCTGACTTTTTGACTACACAAAAAAAACAGGCAGCACAAATCGCTGCCTGTTTTTAGAAAATCGCTATCAGCAAAAATCCACACAAAACCATCATCGCATTCAGTATCCTACCAAATCCGTAATGCACCGTCAGCAGGGATTCGACCAGGAACATAGAAAACTCTACCGCCTGAATCCATACCGGGATTGTCCACCCGGCAAACGCCAGAAAGGCAATCAGGAAAGTCGCGATACAGTACCCAAAACACATTTTCTCAAAGACACCTCTTATCTTTCGCTTATCGGTATACAGGGCTTCCTCCACCCCTTTCTGCTCTTTCCAGGATTTCTTCCAGTGTCACAGGTTCAAAATCCCACAAGCACTGGCATACGCTGAAAGCCTGGCAGGGAGTTTCTTTTTTCTCTTCTTTTGGCCTCCTGTCCTGATTGTACTCTTTCAGATATTTTTGGAACAGGGCTTCCTCTCTGGTGTTATGTAAATGGCCGTAAAGCATAATAGTTCCCTTGTGCTGGCCCTCCCACATCATATACGGACAATACGTCAGAAGCAGTTTCTGGTTTCGGCCGTGGCACGGGTCAATTAGTTTTTTCATTTGCACAATCTCAACAAACTGCTGCCGCACCCTCAGGTCACTGACATCGTCATGATTTCCAAGGATAAGGTGCTTCCGCCCTTTTAACTGCGCCAGCAGTTCCGGATGCATATTGTGATAGCCTCTTGAACCTACATCTCCGAGGATATAAACGTCGTCTCCGTTCGTGACTTTTTTGTTCCATTTTTTAATCTGGTTTTTATGCATTTCTTCCAAAGTAGAGAATGGCCGTTCTTTCCATTTGCCAGTTGCAAGCAGTGATTCCTGTCCAAAATGTAAATCTGCTGTATAAAAGTTCATATTTAACCTCCGGTTCTTTTTTGGATGTTTCATTGTTCATTTACAATATGCCGGAATTTGAATGCGCACAAAAAAAACGCCGCCTGAAATTTTCAGGCGGCTGTAATCTTAAAGAGTCAGTTTATTTTTACTTTTGGTCTGTCCAACCTTGTTTAAGATATACGCTTTTGCAACAGCAAATCTTTCACAGTCCGTTTTCTCCAGAGCCTTCTGTATTTGATTCAGTACATTAATTGACAAAATATCGTATTGCATTAATTTTGCAAGGTCATTTTCTTTTCCTTCTTTAATAAAGTCTTCAGCCAGGTTCTTTCCTGCTCTTTTTAAGTATGCTTTTGTTTCTTCCTGTTGTGAGATAGCATACTCGTGAAACGCAAAATATCGCTTATATTGAGCATTTCCATCGCAGAATTTGTAAAGAGGTTCTATTTCTCCTGTTCTCTGTGAATTAACAAGATGATTGGCTTTCCTTTTTGCCGGCTGCGTCATATATTCTCTGAACGGAAGCCAGATTACCCGGGATGGTGTTATTATCTTTGTTGCGGTTGTATTTATAACAACATCTTTCGGAATGTCCTCAGTCGCAAGGATAATCTCTTGTGCACGTATTTCCCCTTCACCAAGTCCGCAGAACGATTTCAGTGATGATGGAAGAAAGAGTTTTTCTATGGAAGTACCAAAAAACGTGTCCGCGTGTATGGATTGTGTCCCTTCGTTTATTTTTAATGAATCCGTTCCACAACATGCAATAGAATAACTGGTTAACTCTTTTATTGTTCCCGGGAGTTCCATCTCAGTAAGGCGCCTGTCGCCATTAAAGCAATTTCGTCCAATCTGCTTTACGTTTTTTCCAAAGTGTATGAAACAAAGATTTACGCAATCGTTGAAGGCAAATTCGTCTATTTTTTCAACAGAATCCGGGAGCCATACAGAATTGATTGAATAGCAGCTTGAAAATGCACTTCTTTCGATTTCCTTAACGCCGTCTTCTATTACTGCATCGCCAGCCTTACGCGCAAAGCACATAACTACTCGGCTCATGTCTTTTGTGTATACAACATCATCTATGATTGTATATTCCGGATGGTCATTTCTGATTTCCGCATCATATTTTTTCAGATACCTCAGGTCTTGTTCATCCATATGGTCTGTATTTGTAAAAATCAGATGATTCGGCGGAGAATAAGGCGTGTTAGCGAAGAAAGAGCAATTTCTCTTTATAATCATAGTTGCGTCTCTATTAAAGTCATAGAACGTCGCCATTGTTGTTGCATCTTCCGGGATGATATACTTTTTCGTATCCGCATCAAAATCACACGCGATAGAGCCGACCATCCGCACGCCATCCACAAAAGGCTTTTTCATACATACCATGCTGGATGCCTTAAAAGCATCTGTTGAAACCCAGATAACATCTTCCGTATTAAGGACCTCGTCTGACTTGCAGCCAACCAGTGCATCATTACTGATTGCAACGATGCCACTTAAATCCAGCGGCTCATCCTCATTCAGACAAAAAGCATTAAGCAGGTGCATATTATCATTTCCCGCTTTTTCTATCAACATTGACCCGGATGGATATTTCGGGTTTGTAGATATGATTTCTCGGACATTCGGAAACATAGTATTTGAAATCTGTATAGTTTTGACTACGTCTCCGCCAATTTTCAGTCTCTTAACATTCGGAAACGGTGTTTCGTTGTCAAGATTCTTCAGATATATATGTTCCATGTCTCCAAAGTCAACCTCTTCCACCTGCGGTTTTACCTGAATATCCATACAGGCATCGCCTCTCATCAAAAACAGTACCCCATTTTTATCAATCCAGACGTCTCCTGCTGCTTCCTGCTCCGTAATTTTTTCCATTTTGTTTTTCCTTTCTTTGTTATATTTCTATGTTTCATATCCAATATGCACGAAACAGAAAAACAAAAAAAAGAGACAGACAAAAAGCCTGTCCCTCAAGCGTCAGAAAACCCCTGCTGCCCCAACCACCAACAGTATTCCGAACAGCAGCAGCATTGACCCGAAAAAGATTTCATCTTTCTTTGGGTCCTCAGCGTCTACTGCATTCGGAAGCAGCATCAGGAAGACGGCAAAACCTGCCTCGCCAATCCACAGCAGTGGCAACGGCAACGGTCTGTATGACATCAGCCTCATCACAAGAACTGCGAATGCATACATGGAATACACCCCAAGGATTCCTTTTAATAAGATGTGTTTGCCTGTTACCCTCATTCTTTTCTCTCTTCTTTCCATATTACTCTTTCCTTTCTTCTTTTGTTTTTTTGCGATTTCAATATGCCGGAATTTACGAGGTACAAAAAACGGATTTCTTACCGCTTTTCTCACCGCTTTTCTCACGGTGAGAAAAAATCCTGCGTCTTTTCTGCCGCTGGCAGCCTTACTTCTTCGTCTTCGGTGCCCAGATGCCCTCCGCCGCCTGACGGCGCCTCCGGGCTACATCATCCCTACTGTACACCTCCAACTTCTGCTTTCTTTCCCCTACTCACATTTTTTTCTTTTTTACTTTATATCCCCTTTTTCAATTCCTTTTCTTTTTTTTGTATATCTTTATCTGTACATCTTTCTTTTCTTTTTCTTTTTATGCGTATCTTTATGTGTACATATCGCCTTGCTTTCGGAACGCAACTGCATCAACTGCCGCTAACTTTATTTCCGTGCATATGCTTGTTTGTGCATTCTTTTTTTTCTTCTTTTTTGCTGTATATGCTTGGCTGTATATTTCTTTATGCCTGGATACCCTTGCATGCACATTCTTTTTTTATGTATACCCTTTCGTATATATTTAATTTCACAAAGTGCATATGCTTGCCGGACGTTGTATATTTTTTTATGTATATCTTTATGTGTGTATTTTGTTGTTAGAAGTGTATATACAAGGCTGCGTATTTATATATAAAAATGCATATCTAAAGCGGATGTATAAGAAAGAGAAGTGCATACACTATGTTGCCCACTTTTTTTTGCCGGCTGCTGCCGGCAGGATACTTAAAATGTACACACATGCATGCACACACAAAAAGCCTTCCCAGCGGGCAGGCTATATTTAAAAAAATGTATACATTTGCCGGCATATTTTTTCGGTGGTTTTATGTATACACATGCATACGCTCTTTTCCTCCTCTCCCAATTTTGCCGGCATTCTTCCGCAGCAGGCATACCCACAAAAATACCCCTCTCCCGCCTTCAGCCATATATTTTTTGCACCTCTTTTTCTTCATAAACCCAAACGACAGAGAAAAAGCAATAAGCATCCACTTCAATTTCATCAGGATAAAGAGCAAAGAGGCAACCGCAGAACAAAAAAAACAGAAAAAATATAAAAATAAAAGAATTTGTAGAAACAAGAAAAATGTTTTCGTAAACCGCGGTTTTCCACGCACGTCGATAAAAAACAAAAGAAAAATATGGTGTTGGTTTTTGCTTATCATTTTTTTGATAT
>OLRG01002240.1_pt1 | contig 13987 bp, 8 predicted proteins | sample 1672331 | NCBI WGS metagenome assembly OLRG01 (sample SAMEA3136672, study PRJEB25190) | human gut metagenome
TCCGGAAAGAATTCTATCAAAAGCTGCCATATTTTACCTCCTCTCCGATAAAAAAAGACACACAGACTTTCCATCTGTGTGCCCCATTGCACAAACTCCCACTTTTGAATTCATTATAGAAAGAATGCACCTGAAAGTCAAGAATATTTCTTTCATAGGTTAGAGGGCATTGCCCTCTTTGTAACTACTCAGCCTGACGGCTGAGTAGTTTTAAAGTACTAAAAATAAACGGGGCAATATATGGCCCGTTTGCCTGCAAATATAATGTAAATACTTTCGAGTATCTGCATTTTTTTGCAGGTTTCTATAACGCTCATGATGTCACAATACAGTTTACTGCCACTTTCTTTTCTAAAACCATCTGACATCTTCTGATGAGTTTTGCATTTGCGCAGATTCCGTTCAGAATCATTATTATAAAATTTTACATCTGCATCCCGCAGGAACAGTTCTTTTCTGCGACTGTTCGCATCTGCTAAAAGATATATCATCTCCGTACTCCAGGAATTGCCTGTCTTATCCGAATTCTTTCTCAAGTATCGCAACAGATAGACATTACACTCTGCATGCTCATTTCCGAAATGATACATCAAGCGAAGTGTAGTAAAAATCTATTTACTATCACTATGAGTTTAAAAACGCAGATAGTAAAGCTACCCAAGATTTAAGTGCTTACTTTATAAGTCCTGTTCAGAAAGCCATACCAGAAATTTTTTTGCAAGTGAACGCTGTTTGGGTGACATATTGCGTAATAGTTCACTGCTATTTTTCCATTCAATATTTGAGAGATATTTTTGACTAAGATCAGCTCGTTCTTCTACCTCTGATTGCTTTAGGCCCAGTTCTTTTCGTCTCAGGGCAATTCGTTTACCTATTTCTTTGTAATCTAAATCCATACAATCCTCCTTTAATCGCTATCGTACGGAAAAACAGAAAAAACTGATTTAAAAACGGAAATACGACTTAACATACGAATATTAAAGTCATATAATTATCACAATATATTTTGGGTGCTAAATGGACTAAGGCAAATGATGAAGGGAGAAGGGATAGACTGTTTATGCTAATCTCATATGACTAAGAATTGATTTACTTGATTGTCTCTGGATAGACCATTATACTGACATCAGTATAAAGAAAGGAATCCCAGAGCACCCTCCTTACAAGACGTGTACACAGGTTTTTGTCAGTTCTTTTATACTTATGTAATTTTCAAATATTTACTTTTCTGCCAAAACTGCTTCAAATCCTTCTTCTGCTTTTCTTACTGTGTCTTCTATGATTTTCTCTGCAATTGGTTTCAGATCCATTTTTAAGATCTGACCTATTACTTCCTCTTGTTTGGCTTCCGGTACTTTATATAAGGTAAAGCAGCATTTCAGTAATCTTCTTAATTTATTCTCCATGGTAAAATAGAGGTCGCATTTTTTTGCCATAAATCCTCTGGTGATTCCGGCAGAGGCAATGTCCATTTCATAAAAATCTTTCAATTCTGCTTCTTTTATATATTGTGAAAAAATATGCTGAATCTTCTGCGCCGTGCTCATATAAATATATTCTGAGGTAGTAGGAAGAGAATATCCTACCACATATAATTCCCTCAACGGTTCTGACAATTCGGCTATGTACATCTGTATCGAAACTTCTACTCCATAGACAAGCAACGGATCCGGGGTTTCCCCTAATAATTTCTCCGCCTTATCAAACTGGCTTCCAAACATTGTTTTGACCAGGGTAAGCAGCAAGGCTTCTTTATTATCAAATGCTGCAAAAAAGGAAGAGGGGGACATCCCGGCAGCCTTTGCAATAGAGGCTGTTGTGGTCTTCTCGTATCCATTTTCCAGAAATAATTTTACTGCTGCATAGATCATTTTGTTTCTTCTGACGATTCCTTTATGTTGTAATCCTTTTGGCATTTTTACATCAATCCATTCTTGTAATTATAATTTTGCATATACTTTTGATTACAATCAATTATATATTGTTTTGAAGTTTTTCGCAACTATTATTTGGATAATTTGTACTAAATTTCCATAAAAATCACATATCATATTTATGAAAAGAGACCTAAAAAATGATTGCCCCTTTTTACACACTTTATAAAACAAAAAGAATGCAACACTGCGGCTACATTCTTTTTGTTTTATATCTACATTCCGCATTATTCTAACTACTTATCAATTTTCATTCGATATACCCCCACCCAAACTGAAGGTCATATCCCTTGTCTCCGGCATCAACAGCTTTATTTTTCAGATAGTCCAGTACTTTTTCCTGCGTTACACCTGGATTCTCCAGCAGGTACCCTGCTACAGCTGCACTTACTCTGGGGACCGCATAGGAGGATCCTTTCTGATCTTCATAACTTCCGTTTGCGCTTACATATACTGCTTCACCGCCAAGATACCACAGCGAACTTATGGGATTCCCGTTTTCATCAAGATCAGCTCCTGCCACGCCGATTACTTCTTCCCAGGCAGCTGGATATACCTGGCTTCCAGAAGGTGTCTGGAAGCTCAGGTTTCCGGCTGCAGCCAGTATCAGGACTCCGTTTTCGCTGGCATACTGAATTGCTTCATGGAGGAGGTTCGAATCTCTATTCAGTGTCCAACTCATATTAAGGATATCTGCATGGTATTTATCTACGCTGTCATAGATGGCCTGGATGATGGTATTATCGTCTGTCTGATTTTCAGATTCCCCATCAAAACACTTTAGCATGACCAGATTTGCATCCAGTGCCTTTTCCAGCAGGATTTCACAGACGCCTGTTCCATGTCCGCTGTTGTCAGAAAGGTTATCGCTGCCTTCCAGATAATTCCACCCTGTAATGTCTTCCATGTTGCAGCCTGAATCCAGAATACACACAGTTACCTGGGATTCACTGTCTGCAAGAACCGGAGTATATACTCCGATTGCAGACATAAGGTACAAAGCAATTAATGGAAGTTTTGAAAAAATTTTTAGTTTGTGTTTCATAGCATCTTTTTTGTCAAATTCAATTGATCAGTCAGTTTTTTGTGGCTAATTTATTCTTTCGGAGCCAGAGGTTCTGTTGGCGCCGGGGCGTCCGTTGAAGCCAGAGCTTCCGTCGGAGCTGGTGCGTCTGTCGGAGCTGGTGCGTCTGTCGGAGCTGGTGCGTCCGTTGGAGCCAGAGCTTCCGTCGGAGCTGGTGCGTCTGTCGGAGCTGGTGCGTCCGTTGGAGCTGTGGATTCCGTCGGAGCTGGTGCGTCTGTCGGAGCTGGTGCGTCCGTTGGAGCAGGTGCGTCTGTCGGAGCTGGAGCTTCTGTTGGAGCTAGAGCTTCTGTTGGAGCTGGAGCTTCTGTTGGAGCAGGTGCGTCTGTCGGAGCTGGAGTTTCTGTTGGAGCAGGGGCGTCCGTTGGAACTACAGGCTTATAGTCGACATGAATATAAATCATCAAGTTTTCAACAACAGCTTCTGAATAGTTTACTGTATCTTCCGGAGTAAAGGTAAGCTTATATGCAAATCCTCCACTCTCTTTAGTGATGACTTTGTCCTCAACAGGTGTTGCCTTCCAGGTTCCCACAATAGTTTCGCCAGTAATTGGATTTTTCGCTTCAACCCAGCCATTAATCTCTGCATTTGAAAGATAACTTCCAACCACATTTCCTTCATTATCTATTGAATTAAATAGTTTTCCGCTGAAATCTTTACACGTCAATGCAGGTACCGCCTTCTTTACTTTTACGGTAAATATCTCTTCAATCGGTTCTACATTTTTTGCCACGCTTTCATCAGCAGGTTGAAAAACTGCTTGAAGCTTATAAGCGTTTTCAGTAACTGCCAGCTGCTTTTTCTCGGATTCTTCAAGCTTCCACTGCCATTCTCCGGCTGTTTCCATCTCTGCGACCTTCACCTTGATTCCGGATATCATATCTTTTGCAATCAGAGTTTTCTTTTTCGCTCTGTCCGGTTCTGTTTCTGACGTCAATCCATCTGAAAGCATCTGCCCATAAATCAGGGTCAGTTTTTCCGGGTCCGGAGTTCCTGTAATGTCTGCTTTGGCTTTTTGAATCTTATAGGGCAGGATCGTAATTTTTTCTTCACTTTCCGGCCATCTGTACAGTGCAGGATTCTTAAGTTCCATCGTTACATTGTACTCTCCAGCATCTAAATGCTTTTCATTTTGAACTGTTTTATAGAATTCCGTTTCTGGAATAACCGGAGCCTGTTCCTGCCCATTATAGACCATTTCCGGGATCTCAGGAGGCGTCACCACTGCTTTTATTGTGGATACGGTTACTTCTGCCTGGATTGTTTTAAATCCAGCTGTATTTTCTGGAATAAACAGCATTGTGTATCGGATTTCACCCACCTGGTCAAGTATTGTCTCAGGATTTTGCCATTGCCAGGTTCCTGGAATTTCTTTCTGATTGTATGTAGCTTTTCCATCGGTTAAGACCGGATCCTTTTCTGGTGAATTTTGGATATCCTTTAATCTGGTACCGATTTCAAATTCCTGTGCTACGGTTGGCACAGTTTCGATCACTGGCGTGATCCAGTAGATAGAGGCTGTTGTTTCGGCTGTAGTATCCAGAAGCACATACAGATTATCTGCGTTTTGGTCGTCCCGGATCTTATAACCGCTGAAGGTAACTTTCAGGTTTTCACCAGGTGTTTCCTGTTCAAACTTAAATATACCGTCTGTCAGTTCCAGATTTTCCAGTTTCATACCGTCACCGGCACGTGTCAGTTCATAGGTTCCGGTGGTGGTAACATTGCCTTTTTCGTAATCACGGCTGTCGGCTTTACAGCTTACGCGGACACCAATCTGCGTTCTTACTGGAAGGTCAAATTCTACAGGAAGATAAATGTTGGCTTCAGAAGGCGTAAATACAACCGTATAATTTGCATTATCGGTTCCGTTATTTTCTCCAGATGGTTTTACTTCCGGAGTCTTCCAGCTGAATTCCCCTGTTACTTCCAGCCCATTCCATGTTACTTTTCCGCCTTTCAGGACGCAGTCAGATAACGGTTTCTGATATTCCAGAATGTTTGTTTCAGGTTTCGTTCCTAACTCCGGTGTAAGCTTTCTTATTACAGCCTGATAGGTTCCGGTTTCTGTATAGGTATTCCCAGTCGAGGTTGTAACTACTGCTTCAATGGCCAGGGTATATGTGTAAGCATCCGCCAGAGGTTCTCCTTTTTCCTGAATCTTTGCCGTAATGGAGATCAGGTTCTGGTATTCTTTCAGGAATTCATTTTGTCCCAATGCTTCGTTAATAACAGAAACTGTGGAGTTTTCTACCTTTTCTTCCATTTTTTCTATTGGCAGATAATTTTCAATGGAATCCTCATAACCTCCGTTAATTATTTCTATCAGCTGGGACAAAATCTGATCAGCCGGAACTGGCTCACGGATACTTGCTGTTGTTTCAGCTGTAGTATCCAGAAGCACATACAGGTTATCTGCATTTTGGTCTTCCCGGATCTTATAACCGCTGAAGGTAACTTTAAGGTTTTCACCAGGTGTTTCCTGTTCAAACTTAAAGACACCGTCTGTCAGTTCCAGATTTTCCAGTTTCATATCATCGCCAGCACGTGTCAGTTCATAGGTTCCGGTGGTGGTAACATTGCCTTTTTCGTAATCACGGCTGTCGGCTTTACAGCTTACGCGGACACCAATCTGCGTTCTTACTGGAAGGTCAAATTCTACAGGAAGATAAATGTTGGTTTCAGAAGGTGTAAATACAACTGTATAGTTTGCCTTCTCAGTTCCGTTATCTTCTCCGGCTGGTTTTGCTTCTGGAGTTTTCCAGCTGAACGTACCTTCTATTATTTCTCCCTTCCAGATTGCCTTTCCGCCTGTAATTGTACAGTCACTTAAAGTCTTGCCATAACCCAGCAGTGCTGTCGTCGGAACTTCCTCGATTTTTGGGGTGACCATTCCAATAGAGGCTGTTGTCTCAGCCATTTCATTTAGAAGCACATACAGGTTATCTGTGTTCTGATCTTCCCGGATCTTATAACCGCTGAAGGTAACTTTTAGGTTTTCACCAGGTGTTTCCTGTTCAAACTTAAAGATACCGTCTGTCAGTTCCAGATTTTCCAGTTTCATACCATCGCCTGCACGTGTCAGTTCATAGGTTCCGGTGGTGGTAACATTACCTTTTTCATAATCACGGCTGTTGGCTTTACAGCTTACGCGGACACCAATCTGTGTTTTCACTGGTAATTCAAATTCTACAGGGGTATAAAGCTTTGCGCTGTCACCATCCGGTATAAATGTCGCTTTGTATTTTGCGGTTCCGTTATCTTCTCCTGCAGGCACAAGCTCCGGTTCATTCCAGCGGAAGCTTCCGGTCACCTTGTTTTCTTTGTAGGTCACTTCGCCTCCCGTAAACGGACTGAGCGCCAGTTTTTCCTGATATTTCAGGTTTCCAGCCAGTGGCAGTACCGAAACCTCAGGTTTCATTTTTTCCAGTACGAAACTGCCCTTGGCAGTACCTTCCCATTCTTTTCCAGCCAGACCTTTATAAAGGATATCTGCCCGGTAAGTATAGATATACTGGTTTTCTGTCTCTTCTACTTTATCAGAGAGCACCACACGGAAAGAAATCCGGTTCCCATACAGTTGATACACATTTTCCTTTTCCAGAATTTCTGTCAGTCTTCCAGCGATTTCTTCCTGGAGCTTTTGGGGGGTATTTTCCAGTGGAAGATACTTTTCCAGGGAGTCCGTATAATGATTGGATAAAACTCCTGTTATAGATTCCAGTATCTGCTCCGGTGAAACTAATGGTTCCCACTGTGCATAAAGTGTACTGTCTTCTTTTAACTTACGGTCAAATTCATACGGTTCCCCGCTTCCATCTGCTGTCAGATACCAGCCTTTAAATACGTAACCAGGCACAGACGGATCCTTTGGTGCTGTTACATCCTGCTTTTCTGTGGAGTAAATGGTCTTATAAACCCCGTAATCGTCTAAATTATAATCAAATGTGATCTTATGGCGTTTATAGGCCCGAAGAACCAGCGTGATATTTCTCTGTGGCATGGTAAAGGTGATTTTATTCTCACCAGTAACGCTGTATTTAAAGTTATCATATGTACTGACGACTTCCAGGTCACTGTAATCCGGGTCCAGCACAGTCCGTATTTCCACTTTCGTTCCGGAACGGATCTCCTCAGAACGGATCAGCACATTTCTAAAAAATGATTTCCGATATGCCTTAAAAGTCCTGATTCCGTCTCCAGCCTGTATGACAAGCTGTACCTGACGGAGATCAAGTTTCAGGTAGACGTCTTTCTGGCTCTCCCTGCCGGTTATGGACAGGCTGGTCTTCTGATCCGGTTCGTTATTTACGGACATCATCACCGCCTGCTGTTCCCCGTTAAAATCCCGTTTGTTTATGGTGAGGTCATAGCTGCCGTTCTTCTGCTTCTTAAATTCCTTCACGGTACCGTCCGCAGCAGTTACCCACAGCTTATAAGTGGTATCTGCTTCTTTCCCGTTCAGGCTTATGTGATAATTTACCTGGCTGCTTTCACCCGGGAATCTGTGCACATAAAGATAATAAGTTGTTTCATAATTTTGGTCATCCGCAAAAACTTTATATCTTAAGGTTCCATTTTGCGCATCCAGTGAACAGTCCTTCACGGAACCAATTCCGGATTGTAGGGAACCGCTTCCATTTATCCACTTACATTCCATACCTGCCAGTTCCGGATAAGCATCTTTTGCTTTCTGGATGATCTGGTTTAAATTCAGGCTGACGGTTTTCCACTCTGCTGTTTTCTGGCCTGTACTTAGATAACTGGTAAAAGTGTTCTGATAAACCAGGGCATTGTCCCAGCCGGCAGGATCCAGTCCCCATTCGTCTGCGCACCAGTCCCTGAGCACGACTTTTATCGTGTGGTTTGTGGTTGCAACATAAATTTTTTTACTAAGATGGAACCTGCTGACCTGCTTTTTCACGATAGCAGATTTGCTGTTGTTGGTATAAGTTACAACAAGGTCCAGTTCTGCCTTTTTACAGTTATATTTTGCCGCTAGGCCCTGATCCAGATAAATAAATCCGGGGCTGGTGTTGTTCTTTCCGTTTCCCACATAAAAGAGTTTTGCCAGGGGATCTTTGGCCGATACTGCTTTCCCATCAACTTTCAGATTCTGGATCTGAAGGGAAATACCTGCATCCTTCTGGGTCGCCAGAACGAAGCTTTCTTTGCATGTGCCTTTCGCCATATCCCAGTTTTTCATCGGAATGGAAGAAAAACCGAAGGAATCTTTTTGGTCTGCATTTTTGGACACAACCTTCCACATGTCAGCCAACGTGGTCTGGTTCATATAGGAAAAACCGCTGGAATAGCTTTTCGACCACAACGGCCATCTGCCGCTGTATACGGTCCAGCTCTTTTTCTTGGTCTTAAAGATAAGCTTGACTTTCAGCTGAAGCTTGACAACCACATCAATACCGACCTCAAATTTCAATGCGCCCAGCTCTGTGCTTGCACCGCTTACCAGATTCGCTGTGTTATAATAGAAGCCAGACAATTCTGCGTAAGCGTAGACGCTGCCTTCTATGCTGGTGGAGATGAAGCCGCAGAAGGTAATGGAAATCGTAACACGGATTCCCACCCTTGCCCCTACTTTACCAATCAGGTAAACACTGCTGGTCACACTGCTTTCCAGCTTCTGTGTATAGGAGCTTCCTTTAAACTTCAGGAACTTATACTCAAATCCAATGCGTTCTCCGCTTTTTACCTCAATTTCCACGCCAAAGGTTGCCAGCACACCGACCTGGCCCACAAGGTCAATATCCACACCCAAGGTAATGATTCCGTAGAAAGAGAACCGCAGCTTCAAAAGAACGACGTTGAAAATATCATTGTAGACCAGGGAGGAATTTACAATGGAACCAACTGTCTTCATCAGTTCGGAAACATTTTTGTCATACTGGCTGTAGTCGTTGGAATCCTTTAACCCTTCTGGTTTTACGATCTCGGAAAGTGTTTTCTTCGCATCATTGAACAGCTTTACAGAGCCGCCGGAGGATGCGGTAACCGTAAGGGAAATCTTGGATGTGGAACGCAAAGTTACGGACATATCGATCCAGAATTTTCCACCTTTTACATTAGTCTGTACGGACAGGCTCTGGGTAAAGGACAGCTTAGGTGAAATGGTAAGAATCGTCTTTGAACCGTTCTTAATGGCTGCACTTGCCGAGATACTGATCGTCGCAGTTACATTGCTGCCGGATGCAGAGATCTTTACGGATGGTTTGCCCGGCTTCAGGGTGGCATTCATTCCTGCCAGGGAATAAACTCCTTCCCCGTATTTTTCATTGATCATCTTCTGGGTTTCCTCAGAAGTCATAACCGCCATCAGCATCTGGGCTTTTAATTCCTCGTTTTCCTCTACCTGGCTGACGATTTTGGATTCCACTACCTGGAGTTCTTCTTCGGACAGCTGGCTCTCCAGATCTACATCATCTGTAGTGTTTACATCAAAATCTGCCAGATAATCCTGTGGATCGGCATATCCGAACCGGATCCTTGTCTGATCCCCTTCGCTCTGGACATCCACAACCTGGGCAAAAAGCACATATCCGTCAAAAGAGCCTTCGGTATAGGAATCCATGCTCTTTTCATCCCGGCCGATTTCGCCGTCATAAAAGGCTACGATTTCCCCGGGCTCATAGTTAAGCGTCCCATTTACAAGAAGTTCCCCAGGCTCATATGCCGGAGTTTCGGTTTCCGGTACATCCTCTTCTGTTTCAATTTCCGGTTTTTCTTCGGAAGGAAGTTCTTCATTTTCTTCTGTTGTTGTGGAAGGCTCATCCGCTTCCTGCCGGGAAAGAATTTCCTTTTCTTCCTCCTGAAGGAGTTCAGTTGTTTCTTTTTCTGTTTGTCCTGCTGTTTCTTCTGAATTTTCTTTCTCAACAGCAGGGGTGTAGGATATTACCTGGTCCCAGAGAATATAATCGATATCTTCTGAAAAACCAACAATCTCCACCTTCTCTTTATAAACAGAAACTGTAACTGAGCGAACATCTTTGGAATAATCTGCAAAATTAATTTCTTCAGGAAGCCTTACTGTAAATGTGGCTCCCGGCTCAAATCCTTTTTTTCCATCTTTTTCGTAATATTCACCGAAAATGGAGAAACCGTTCGGTGTCTTTTTTACAGACAGGATCGGATCCAGATCACCGGCTCCCGGCTCTAAGGAGACAGCGGACAGAACCTCGTCTTCTGTCATTTTGGTATCTGTAATCAGCGGGATCTCTCCCTGCCAGTCGAAATCATTTAACTCCGCACAGCTTCCATCCTTTTCCTGGCTTACGGCTTCGTTGGAAGTAAAAAGCGCATACAGAGTCATATCTTCCTGAACTGGCTCTGTATATGCAAATGGTTCGGTACACGTTTCATCACGGCACCATCCGCCGAAGGTATAGCCCTCCTTATTTGTAGAAATTCTGGATACTGGTTTGGAAAGAAGTGTTTCCCCTTTTGCAAAGGTAAGAGGTGCTGCCGGTGTACCACCAAACGTTTCAAAGGTAACAGTCACAGCTTCAGCAGCATCTGTAAATCCTGCATATAAGGTCAGAGGTCCGTTCACACAGTCAAACTGGGAATATGCTTCTGTGCAGGCTGCATCCTGATACCAGGTAGTAAATATGTATCCTTCTTTTTCCGGCGTGATCCCGGTAACATCCACCGGAGTTCCGGGAACTGTCTGACGGACAGCCACTTCGCTGCCATCAGCTACAAAGGTAACGGTGTAAGTTTCCAGTTTCAGAGAGCTTGCTGCACCACTTGGAAGGGTTTCACTGCTTCCGTCTGGTTTTTCCAGTTCCAGTGCTTTTCCGGACTGGTTTGTTACTTTACAGGTGGCGTAAACCGCCAGGGAACTTACCGGTTCTTTTACTTCCACACCTCCGATGGTTCCGCTTCCTTCCAGTGTTACTGCCTGGCCGCCGTTTAATTCCAGTTTGGAAATATTCGTTTCAGAATCAATCTGCAGGGAAGACTCTTCTGTCTTTTCCCCGGCTATCAACAGCTGGTCTGCTTTCACACCAGTGAAGCTGATCGCAGTACCCTGGCTGATGTCCAGTGCTTTCGCAGTAACATTAGATAGCTGGATCTTTGTTGTATTGCGGATTGTGATGGTTCCTGCTGTGATGCCGGAAAGATAAACCGACCCACATGCAACCAAAATGGATTTGGAATCATCCGACACCCTTAGTTCATCGGCCTGTTCCTGGGATGTGATCACGTAATCGTAACCAGCTGTATCAATTCCATCCAGAAACCTGCTATCCACGGTCGTTTCTGCCTGATCCGAAAATCCCTGATTTTCATTTCCTGCAAGCACAGTACTTCCCATTGTGATTGTCAGCATAACTACCACCAGAAAGAGTGCAATTGTTTTTCTGAAATGCTTCATACATTTCCTCCTCCCTTTTGGCAATGCTTTTGCCTTTTCTTGTAATTACAATGATATTTCAACTATTGATTATAGTCAATTATATATTATTTGGCACCTTTAAGCAACTGTTATTTGACAATTTATGGCAAATTTCCAATAGAAAAAGGAATGTTCACTCTGAACAATCCCTTTTTATAAAACTTTATTCGTTTTTCACACGATACAAAGGATGATTCTTTTTATTATCAGAAACAGCACCCCTACTGCTATTGCATATGTTTCTCTACCCGTTTTTTCTCCAATCTGTCACTGATTCCTACAGCAAAGTAAAGTGGCTCCCCGATATATTCCAAACAATCCGAAGCTCAATAGAACACCTCCGATGATGTCTGTACACCAGTGTACACCACATAATAATCTTCCACATATCATAAACAAGGAAAAAAGAACAGAAAAAATATTAGTTCCTTTTCGTAACCAGTAATTCGAACTCCTATGATTTGCCTGATATATAAGCGAAAGCATGACACTTAACGTTAAAAGGGTAGTTGAGGATGGATATGAGGCTTCCAGGACTCCCTCGATCAGAACCGGGCGGTAATTAATGGGAACCATTTCAAAAATCAGATATCCCAAGATTACCAGTATATAGTATATTCCAAGCAAAAGAATATCCCGGTCTACCTTTAACAGGCTTCTTCTTTTTATAAGCTGGAATAGGCCAAGACCTCCAAATCCGATGGAAGTTTCCCTTTGACCGATTAGCTGTACATCCACCTTTTGGATCAGCAGGGTCCAGACGAGAAATGTCTTCCTTTTTCATCCTTGCGCAACGGTATCTTTACAGGTATGACATTCCGCCAGAACAAAATCTCCAACAGCAGGGTATTCGCATATAGAGATTGTCTCATATCTGAATTTTCCAGAAATCCTGGCAGAATATTCTCCCTTTTCAGTTAACAGCCGGTACCATTCTTTCCCCTGGGAAAGGATCCTGCCAAGACAATACTCGGGATAGCCGGATGCTACAGAACAGATTTCTTCTCCCACGCCCCATTTGGTCTCTTCCATGTTTGTCATCTCCTAACTAATCGGGTTAACCTCTCGATAACCTGGTCAAGTGTCTGTTGAAACTGTTTTTTTACCATTTCTTTGTTATTTGCACCATCATACAGGCTGTAGAAAAAAACATCACCGCATAAAACTGGTCTGCGTTTTCTTGTGGGTTTGAAATACCCATGTCCGAGAATAATTCTCTTACATAACCAGCAGGACCAGAAGCAAGATATTGTTTCCCATTTTGGGAGGCAGAGATATAAAGGTAGTAAATACTGCTTACATACTTCTCTTTTCCAGTCGGAAGAACGGAATTGTAATAGCTGTTAAGTACAAGTCTTGCTTGTCATGCAAAAAAATCAAAACAGATGTATAAAATCTTATCAGATGGTTATACTGTAAATAGAAAGATAGATTCGACAACAACAGAATTATAAATTCGACAGCAAAACCTTACATATCTATTTCTTATCAGAAAGATTCACTTTCCAAAGACACAAGATTTTTTACAGCCTCTTTTGCACTGTCTGCTTGCTGATTTCTTCGCTGATTGCAATAACAGAAATCATTTCACATTTCTTTTGTTCGTCTGGCAGCAGTTGTAAAATCGGAGCAATTATTGTGTATCTTTCATATGTTTTTTACGGCTCTCTGGACACAGAGAATGTGAATCCATTTCTGACAGTCTTTCTAATAGCTCTGCATACTTCTTTGCATTCGAACAATGTTTTTTTCTCGCACCAATCTTTGTAGCCAATTTTACGCATAAGCACCTCTTGTATTATATTGCGGTTTTCCCAAAATTAAAATACAAATTATATTGAGAAAAATCACTTAAGTCAAGATTTCCACCACTCTATAAATCAAAAAAGACCCTGAGGGGCTGGAAAATCCAGTCCATCAAGGTCAAGAGCTTTGGCGAGGACGGTTTGGAACACGAGGTCAAACTTGCAGATAAGCTCCGAGCACTTGACCTGTTGGGCAAGCATTTAGGTATGTACAACGGAACATCCGATAATTCTGCCGATCAACTCAAGAAGGCCCAAGAGATACTGGAGGGAGTCAACAGTGTTATCGCCTAAGCAGCTGGAATACCTGTCTCAATGCAACCACCGTTGGAATCTAAAAGTTGGAGCAACCGGTTCCGGAAAAAGCTGGCTGGATTATGCGGTGGTCATTCCGAAGAGACTGCTTGCATTGCGTGGCGAAGGCGCTGCCGTTATGCTGGGAAATACGCAGGGCACCCTCAGCCGGAACGTTTTGGACCCTATGCGCGAAATCTGGGGCGAGGGGCTTGTGGGCACGATCAGCAGTGACAACACTGCGCGCCTGTTTGGCCGTCGGGTGCACATTCTCGGTGCAGACAGCAAAAAGCATGTGGCCCGCATTCAGGGCATGACCATCGAATACGGCTACGGTGACGAAATGACCACCTGGGACGAAGCTGTGTTCCAGATGCTGAAGACCCGCCTACGTTGCCCACACAGTCATTTCGACGGTACAGCAAACCCAGACAGTCCACAGCATTTTCTGAAAAAATT
>OLRG01002259.1_pt1 | contig 13908 bp, 14 predicted proteins | sample 1672331 | NCBI WGS metagenome assembly OLRG01 (sample SAMEA3136672, study PRJEB25190) | human gut metagenome
GGGCACACACGCGGCCTCCGCCCGCAAGCCCGATGACGTAGCCGCCACGCACGCGCTCAAGCGAGGTCACGCGCGCGTCAAAGGCCACCTCGGCACCGTTTTGCACGGCGTTCTCGAGGGCGGTGAGGGCAACCTCGTATGGGTCGCAGATGCCGCCGGTGCGAACCCGCAGCGCGCAGGTGACCTCGGCTGACAGGTTGGGCTCGAGACGACGCGCCTCCTCGCCGTCTATGACGGAGAGGCCCTCAACGCCATTCTCGGCCCCGCGAAGGGAGAGGGCGACAAGCGCGCGCTCGTCCCGCTCGTCAAAGCCGACGACGAGCGACTCGTTTCTCACGTAGGAGAAGCCAAGCTCTGCCGCCCACATAGGATAGAGCCTCGAGCCCTCCACGTTGTACCTCGCCTTGAGCGTGCCGGGCTCGGGGTCGTAACCCGCGTGCACTATCCCCGAGTTTGCCCTCGTGGCGCCACAGGCGATGTCGTCGCCGGCCTCGAGCACGAGAAGCGAGCCGCTCGTGCGCGCCAGCTCGCGGGCGCAGCAGCAGCCGGCGACGCCGGCGCCAATGATGGCGACGTCATACGCGCCGCGGGCAATCCCGGGGCAGGCTATGCCAAGGGACGGGGTAGCGTCTTCGCTCATGGTCTCTCCCATCGAAGCGTGCCAGTTGGCGCCATTGTCCCCACACCCAGCCCAGGCAAGACGCGAATCTCGGCGAGAGGTAGATGCGTGCTACGATTCCCAACCGTAAACACGCGGGGCTTGCCCCCAACGCGAGATAGGACTCACGACATGAACGTGGCACAGGCACTCGAGCACGCAAACGCGCTCGTATTCCCAGAGATCGTCTACTGCGGCGGCTTCAGCTCCATGGACGCTGAGCGACAGAAGAACGAGGAGGCGCTCGCGACGCTGCGCGAGGAGTTCGCCAAGAACGACAACCCCGGCTTTGGCTATGACGTCATCCTCGACCTCGCCGACCGCAACCGCGAGCTGTGCGACCAGATGGGCATCGAGAGACTCAACAACACCCGCGACAGCAGCCTCGCGCGCGGCATGAGCGATCAGGACCTGTGCGCCGGCGTCGCGGCGCTTCAGAGGCGCAAGGCCTCCACCGTCATGCGCGAGGTGGGCGGAGACAGGAACAACCTGGGCGTGGCCTACGTCACCAAGCCCATCCGCGGCACGGTGCTGGGCATCGACATCGAGACGACGGATCGCTACCCGGACCGCGGTTACATCGTGAACGTGGGCTTTGAGATCATGGAGCTCACGGCAGACGCCGAGCCCCACGACGCCGAGGCACACTTCTGCGGCATCCCGGACATGTATGCCGAGAAGGGCGTGCCCCTGGAGCGCATCCACCACATCGGCTGGGCCGACGTTGCGGGAAAGACACCCTTCCGCCAGGACAAGAAGCTGCAGGCAAAGCTGCTCAGGCTCATGAAGAAGTACCCCTACATGGCACACAACGCCGCCTTTGAGGACTCCTGGTTCACGCTGCACCTCGAGGGCTACGCCGAGGCGCGCCGCGCGGGCAAGATCGTGCCCGTGGACACCCGAGACATCTGCCGCCAGCTCGACCCAGAGGTCAAGACGCTGCCGCGCGAGTCGAGCCCGGCCTCGCTCGAGAACTGGGCACGCCGCCGCGGCACGCTCGCCAAGACCGAGGCTGAGGTCCACCAGGGCCTCGATGACACCGAGCTCATGCTGCGCACCGTCCAGGCCGAGTTCGTTGCGCGCCACTGCTTCAAGGAGTAGCCAGCGACGGGCGCCAAAGGGGACGGGTTCGTTTGGCTCCCCGGCCTCGCGCCAGGCCGCGCGCGGGACCAAAGGGACCCGTCCCCTTTGGTCCCGCGCCCTAACCAAACCGTAACAGCGGCCGGGCGTCGCTTGCGAGATACTAGACGTCCGGTATGCAAGCGGACGCAGACGGGGGCGCTCCCATGGGCAAGAAGAAGGACAAGCAAAAGAGGGCCAAGGCCAAGGAGAAGGGCCTCGACCGCCGCGCGGCCGAGTTCGCAGACGAGGTGCGCACGCCGGCCAACGAGGGAAGGCCCGAACACCGCGCGGGGCACAGGGACTTCTCCTACACGCAGAACCGCGAGGTGAGCTGGCTGCGCTTTGACGACCGCGTGCTCGACGAGGCGTTCGACGAGAGCGTGCCGCTCTTCGAGCGGATCAAGTTCTGCGCCATCTTCCAGAGCAACATGGACGAGTGGTTCATGATCCGCATCGGCGGGCTGTCAGACCTCGCAAGCCTCAAGCACCAGCCGGCCGACAACAAGAGCGACGAGACGCCCGCCGAGCAGCTTGACAGCGTTTTCGAGCTGCTCCCCGGCATGTACGAGCGCCGAGAGTCCTGCCTGCGAGACCTCGAGGGCCGCCTTGCCCTGGAGGGCGTCGAGCGCGTGAGCCCCGACTCCTACACGGACGCCGACCTCGTGGCCGTCTCGAGGCGCTTCGAGAGCTCCCTGGCGCCCATCCTCTCGCCGATCATCATCGATCCGCGCCATCCCTTCCCCAACCTGCGCAACGACGTCATGTACGTAGCCTGCTCGCTCGAGGGGACCGACGAGCACGGCATGCTCGGCATCGTCGAGGTGCCCACGAGCGCCCAGCGCATCGTCTGGCTGCCGGCTGGCGAGGGGCGCGTGCGCTACACGCTCGTCGAGGACGTCGTCACCTCGATGCTCGGTCGCTGCTTTGGCTCCTACGTGCCCACGAGCTCGGCCGTCGTGCGCGTGACGCGCAACGCCGACCTCGACCCGGACGGCGAGGGCGTCGAGGAGGAAGAGGACTACCGCCAGCACATGAAGAAGGTCCTCAAGATGCGCCAGCGCCTCCAGCCGGTGCGCCTGGAGGTCCAGGGCGGCCTTGACGAGAAGCTCGAGGAGGTCGTGCTGGACGAGCTGGGCCTGGAGACCCGCCGCGCCTTCCACGTGGACCGCCCGCTCGACCTGGGCTACGTCTACGGCCTTGAGGCCAAGATCCCCGACTGGGCGCACGCCGAGTGCGTCTTTGCCCCCTTCGAGCCGCAGCCCTCCCCCATGGTCGACCTCAGCCGCCCCATGCGCCCGCAGGTGGAGGACCACGACGTGCTCCTGACCTACCCCTACGAGTCCATGAGGCCGCTGCTGCGCCTGCTGCGCGAGGCCTCCGCGGACGACAGCTGCATCCAGATCAAGGTCACGCTCTACCGCGTGGCCAAGAGCAGCCACCTCTGCGAGAGCCTCATCGCCGCCGCCGAGGCGGGCAAGGACGTGACCGTCCTCATGGAGCTGCGCGCCCGCTTTGACGAGGCCAACAACATCGCCTGGGCCGAGCGCCTTGAGGACGCCGGGTGCACGGTCATCTACGGCTCCGAGGGCTTCAAGTGCCACTCAAAGATCTGCCAGGTCACCTATCACGACCAGGCCGGCGTCCGCCGCATCACGTGCCTGGGCACGGGCAACTTCAACGAGAAGACCGCCCGCCTCTACTCCGACTTCATGCTCATGACGGCCGACCCCGGCATCGCGGACGACGGCAACACCTTCTTCCGCAACCTCTCGCTGGGCAACCTCCGCGGCACCTACCACCACCTGGGCGTGGCCCCGGCGAGCCTGAAGCCTTTGGTCATGCGCGGGATAGACCGGGAGATCGGCCGCGCTCGCGCCGACGCCCCGGCGCGCATCTTCCTCAAGATGAACTCCCTCACCGATCGAGACGTCATCGACAAGATCTCGGAGGCGTGCGAGGCGGGCGTCAAGGTCCGCCTGGGGGTGCGCGGCATCTGCTGCATCAAGGCGGACGTCCTCGGCAAGACCGACGGACTGGTCGTCCGCCAGATCGTGGGACGCTTCCTCGAGCACGCGCGCATCTACGCCTTTGGCGAGGAGGCCGACACCATCTACCTCTCCAGCGCCGACATGATGACCAGGAACACCGAGCGCCGCGTGGAGATAGCCTACCCGGTGACCGACCCGGCGTGCCGACGCATCGTGTGCCGCTTCATGGAGCTGCAGCTAGCCGATAACGTCAAGGCCCGCCAGCTCACGAGTGAGGGCACCTGGGGCCGCGTCGAGCGCGCCGAGGGAGACCCGGAGGTCAACTGCCAGGAGGTGCTTCTGGCCGAGGCGTACGAGGCCGCTCGCGAGGCGGCGCGCCCCGCGAGGCCCTGCCAAGACGCGTCTGCCGAGCCCGAGGCGAGCGTACCCGCGCTCGCAAGCGTGGAGAAGTCCGAGGTCTCGGACGCCCAGGCCGCGCCCGTCAGCCATAATGGGAAGGGCGCGGGACGGGTCTCTCGCTTCGCCCTCATGGAGCAGCTACCTGCCCGCCTGAGCCTGCCGACCACTTCGTCGCCCGCCCGAAGCTCCACGTAGTCGAGGTCTGCCGGCACGCCGCCATCGAGGGTGCCGTCCCAGCGGGCGGTCACGTCCCCAGCCGAGGAAGACCACGAGAGCCCCGTCGGGCGGCCCGGTGGCGTCGTGTCGCCCACGAACTGGCGGACGCCCACGGGCGCGCCCGTCCCGTCGGTGCCCGCGCCCGCGCCTATCACCGTGCGGGTGCCGTCCGCGTTGCGCACGCTCACCGTGCCGTTGGGCGCGGTCTGCTGTCCCCTGGCCTCGGAGATCGCTGCCATCGCCACGCGCGCCACCGCGCCCCTGAGGTCGGATGATATGTCCCTGTGAATAGCCATCGCTATGCCTCCGCCGGGTCTATCATCGGGTCGAACTTGTACTTGACGATCGTGCCGAGGTCGCCCGACATCTCCATCAGGCGCATGCGGTACTCGCCGTCGGGAATGGTCGGGTAGCCCTCCACGCGCAGCGTCACAGCGTCGCCGGGCCATAGGTCGCCGGGTCGCGGAACCTGCGGGTCGCCCAGGTCCACCTCGCAGGTCACCTGGCACATGGGCCACCAGTCCGCGTGGAGCCTGCCGTCCGCGTGCGAGACGAGAAGGCCATGCTCGTCGCTGTCGGTGTAGCCCACGGCCTCCTCGACGAGGGGCCACGGGTCTGCCTGGCGGCAGTAGGTGAGATCCTCCGCGAGGTAGCAGTCCTGCTCTTCCTCGCTGCCCGCGCCGGTGGCGTAGACGCGCTCGACCGGGCCGAGGTGGGCCACCGTGAGCGAGTGGACGCTTCCCGCGCCGTGGAACCACTGCAGGACGAACTCGCGCTCCTGCCCGAGGTAGACGTCGGCGTCCGAGCCCCCGAGGAACCTGAGCCTGACGTGGTGGGCGTCGGCCATGTAGGGGCGGAAGGTGAGGTCGGGGCCTCCCTCGACGTTCGCGATCTTCTCGAAGACGGCCGCGCAGCTGAGGTTGCCAACGTTGTAGGGCCAGTATGTGCGCTCGTGCCCGCCCGCCTCGTAGTAGTCGCCCCAGTCGATGGGGAGGGAGCCTCCTGGCTTGCCCTCTGTGGCGTACCAGCCGACGTTGGCCGCGATGGCGCGCAGCGAGAGGCCGTGGAGGTAGAGCGGCGCGCCGCCCTTCACGAAGCGCCCCTCCTCGACCACGTATCGGCTCGACAACATGGTCATGACGCTGTCAAGGGAGAAGGAGGTGTCCAGCGCCGTGTCGGTGCGCTGGCCGATGGCCCCGAAGACCACGGGGCGGAACGTCCCAGCCTCCTCCCAGCCGAGCACGATGCCGCGCTTGCCCGCGGTGAGCTCGCGTGCGCGCTCTCGGGCCGTGCTTCCCCAGACCTCCGTCCACGGCACGGTGATGGAGGACGCCTCGCCCTCGCCCGTGCCCTTGTCCCTGGTCGTGGACAGGCTGGCGTCAGATATGGACAGCGACCAGCTCGCGCTCGGCACGCCTATCGGTCGGCGCAGCTCGCCGGTCATCACGTCGCAGGTGTGCATGCGCCACATCAGTCGGGAATCCTCCCCACGTCCACCACGAAGAGCTTCTGTCCGGGGATGTAGCCGGCCTGGTACTGGGTGACCACGGAGCTGACGACGTCGGTCTGCGAGCCCCACAGGCGAGCCGAGACGGTGTGGGTGCCCTCGTTGAGGAAGATGGGCAGCGTGAACGTCTGACTAGTGGTCACGGACGGGTAGCACGCGAACCTGAAGCACGAGTCGACGGCCCCGTCCACCAGCAGCTCAACGTAGCCGGAGCCCATCCAGTCGTAGGTCTCGCAGTCGGCGGCCCACACGGAGACCATGGCGAACGCCAGGTAGGAGCGCCCGCCCTCGGGCACCTGGAAGGTGACGCTGCCGAACGTCCAGCTCTCGCCCTTCCTCACCTTCCGCGCGTTGGAGGTGTTGCTAGCGATGCCGACGGTGCCGTACGGCACGGTGTAGGACGTGCTCTCGCGGTCCCAGCAGTCGCTCGCGAGCTGGGATGAGTTGGCGTCCACCCACACGCCGCCGAGGTAGACGGAGCCGTCCGGTATCTTGCCGGCGTCCTCGACGGACGGCTTGTCGGAGGGCGTGCCCTTGGTGACGCCCACCTCCACGCGGTTGTCGGAGTCGCCCTGCGCGGCGTCGTTGGCGCGCATCCATACGACGTCGTAGCGGTCCTTGGCGTCAGGCGCGTCGATGGTCACCTCGCCGCCGGGCCAGTAGGCCTCCACGTAGCCGTCTGCCTCCGAGCGGGAGAGCACGGCCACGCCAGGGTTCACCCTGAGCCTCATGCCGCCCACGGGCTTGAAGTCGAGGCCGGAGACCACGCCCGTCCCCGTCCACTTGGACTGGATTATCTTGCGGTGGGTCGCGGCGTCCAGGCCGTTGCCGTCCTTGTCCTGGGCGATTCCCAGGGCCGTCACGTTGGATGTGGTCACTCTCTCCTCCTAGATGTAGGTGTCCCTCACCCGCACGAGCGCAGAGCCCGTGCCGGTCGCCTGGAGCGTGCAGGCCGCCTCGCCACCTGCCGGAACCGGGGCCCAGCCCGTGGCCGTCACCTGCCTGGTGACGTCGAGTCGCCCCTGCGAGGCCGTCCTCGTGCGGAAGTCCACGGTGACGGACGTCCCTCCCGCGATGGCGCGGCCAACGGTCACCGTGGCGGTGGAGCCCCCGGCAGACACGGTGACCGTCGCCCCAGCGTCGAGTGGCCCCGCGAGCGTCACCACGGGATGGGCGGGCGCTGAGCCCGCGTTCCTCACCGTGGCGGAGTTCCTTGAGTCGGTCGCCCCCGCGCCGTAGTCAAGCGGGTATCTGAGGCCCGCCACGGACGCGCCGTAGGACAGGCCCACCCCGCCGCCGTGCGCCTGGGCGGGCAGCAGCCACGCGTCGCTCGGATCTGTCGCCAGCCTGCGCGGGTCGGGGCAGGTGACGGTGAGGTCCGCCAGGATGGCCGTGGGGTGCCACTCCGCCCCGGCCCGGACGGACAGCAGCCCATCGCAGAAGGTGTCCTCCGAGGAGTCAACCACCCTGAGCCGCACCCTGCCGTGCGCCATCGCCAGGACGGAGTCCAGGAGCTCCTTGGCGTCGTCCCTGTCGGCGCCGATGGCCACCGCGTTGACGGTCACGGTGCGGGCCGCGTAGAGCACCATGCCCTCGGCAACCCCGTGCGCGCCGTCGGCGGACTGGCGCTCGGTTAGCGACCACTTGGGGTCGGGCGTGGACCACCAGCCCTTGATGCCCTCCGAGGTCACGTGCAGGCCGCGCCCGCCGACGAGTCCGTCCAGGCGGACGGTCGAGCCGCCGCAGGACAGCTCTGCGTAGAGCGGCCTACGCATAGGCCCTCGCCTCCCTCATGGCGTTCCGGTAGATGGTCGGCGCGGCTGCGTACAGGTCGGCGTCCGCTCGGACCACCTTGGTGCTGAAGGTCTGGTTGACCACGGTCTGGCGGGAGGCGGCGGACCAGCCCGCCCCGCCGACCGCGCTCCTGGCCAGCTTGGCGCTCGCCGCGAGCCTGGAGACGCCCGCGTCGGGCACCGACATGGCGCCGGACAGCTCCGAGCTGATGGAGTCGGCGAAGCCGCCGACGAGGTCGGCGACGGGACCGAAGCCGCGCTCGAGGCCGGTGTGGAGCGACTCCATGATCGCCATGCCGTTTGGGACCAGCAGCTTGAGGTCGTACGGGATGGGGCCCTTGTGCTCCGCTATCCAGTCGCCGATGCCACCGACGAAGCTCTTGACGTCCTCGAACTTCTGCTTGAGTCCATCAAGGAAGCCGCCGATGATTGACGTGCCTGCGTTCCAAAGAAGCTCTCCGACGTTTCCGATGGCGCCAAGGATGTTTCCGGGCAAGTCGCGCATGAACCCAAGGACTCCCTCGATGCCTACAGACACAGCCGTTTTGATGTTGTCCCACGCACCTTCGAGAATGCCCTGAATCCCGGCCCACGCGCCGCTCCAGTCGCCATTGATTACCGAGAGAACGACAGAAATTACCTGCTGAATCACGGACATGACGGTCTGGATTACGGAAGAGACGACGCCGAAGACCGTCTCGGTGACGCTCTGTATGACCGGGAACACGGTGTTCCAAATCGTCTGGATGAGCGGGAGCGCCGCGCTGACCGTCTCGACTATCGATGCGATTGCGGGCATGGCGGCCTCGAGGATGGAGCCGGCGAGGCTGATGAAGTCACCGACCACCTGGGCTATGAGTGGAACTGCCGCCTGAATCAGGTCGTTTATTGACTGCCATACAGGCAGGAAGGCGTCGAGAGCGGGCTGTAGGACGTCGGTGATTGACGACCCCGTGCCGCTGAACGCCTCGGAGAGCGCCTGCATCACAACGGAAGCCGTGTCGATTGCTGGCTGCAGGTACTCGGAGAACGTGCCTGAAAGGCTGGATGCAGCATCGATGATTGAGTCAATCATCTGCACGAGCGGGTTGTCCTCGCCGAGCGACGCCCTGAGGGACTCCATTGCGGTCGTGCCGACGGTGCCCAATGCCTCCGTAATCACCGGACCAGCCTGTGACATGATTGACGGAAGCTCGCTGACAAGCGTTCCGACAATCTCCGCGACACGTGGCACGACGTTGGACGCTGCGACGACGACGGAGTCAGTAAGCTGCCCCGTGAGGTCGCCGATGTTCGCGCTGTCGTCTCCAAGCCCGACAAGCCAGTTGTCCCATGCCGCCTTCATGGCGCTGACGGAACCCTCGATGGTGGTTGAAGCCTCTCGGGCCGTGGTTCCGCCAATCTGCATGGATTCTTGCATTACGTGGATGGCCGCGACGATGTTGTCGAAGCTCATGGACGAGGAATCGACCGTAACTCCGAGCTTCTGCTGGACGTCGGTCATCTTGGAGGCGTCGGAAATCAGCCGCTGCATCTCCTTCTGGGTGCCGCCGTAGCCGAGCTTGAGGTTGTCCAGCATCGTGTAGTTCTGCTTCGCGAAGCCCTGGTAGGCGTTCTGGATGTCGCCAATCGAGGTGCCGAAGGTGTTGGCATTGTCCGCCATGTCGACCATCGCCATGTCGGCGTAGTCGGCAGCCTTCACGGTGTCTCCACCGAGTGAGGAAATCAGGGCGGCGGAGAAGCTCGTGACCTGCTCCATGTAGGCGTTGGCCGACAGTCCGCACGTTGCGAAGGCCTGCTTCGCTTGGCTCATCATTTTGGTCTGCGCGACCTCGAGCTCCTGCCACTTCCCCGAGGCCTGCTCGGTGGTCTGGCCGGTCATGGACGCGTATTCATCGAGTGACTTGCCCATGTTGCCGAAGAGCTTCTGGATGCCGCCGACGTTCTGCTCGTAGGCGGCGTACCCGTCGAGGGAAGACTTGACGAGCACGCCGGCGGCGGCGGTCGCGGCCGAGCTCATCACGCCGAAGGCCGCCGCGCCGGTCTTGGCGGCACCGCCGAGCGTCGACGTGATGGAGGACATGGCGCCGGACATCGCCGCCGCGTCCACCTTCGGGATGATGGCGAGGAAGGCCTCGCCCAGCTTGCTGCTCATATCGCCTCACTTCCGCCAACGTCGACCCTCGGCCGCGACAGCAGCTCGGCCATCTCGTCCTCGCCCATGGCCACGACGTCCGGCCGCCCGAAGGGGTCTATCGGCTCCGCGCGCATCGAGTTCACGACCGTCAGCAGCAGCAGATCCGTCCTCGTCCAGCCGGCTGGCTCGGACTCGCCGCCCAGGCACAGCGACCCCTGCGGCAGGCACGCCGCGAGGGCCGCCGCCTGCGTGAGCGAGACGGTGCCGTCGAGCACCCGGTCGAAGTCGACCCCGTATACGCGCTGCAGGTCGGCCCTGAGGGCGCTCGGGCGCTCCCGCCAGTACCGGGCGAGGGTGACTAGTTTTTTGCCTTCTCACCAGCCTTCTCAACGACCTCGCGGAAGAAGGCGGCCATCCTGGTCGCGCTCGTGCGCCCGCCCTCGCGCAGCGACGCCTTCACGGCCTCGTACTGCTCGTCGCCGAGCAGGATGCGCATGGCCTTGGGGAAGCGGGTGGGGTCATCGGTCATGTCCCCCAGGGCCTCAAGCAGGTCGATGTCGTCGACCACGCCGGGGTCGATGCGCACGGGAACGCCGTCGCACTCGACGCATATCATCTCGTTGTCCTCCATTAGGCCGCCTTCGCGAAGTACTTGTAGACCTTCACGCCGGACGCGTCGGGGTACGGGGTCACGGTGACCTCGGGGCCGAGAGCCGCGGTGGAGGAGTAGGTGTTGGTGCCGATGGCGGTCACCTGCGCGCAGGGGAGCACGTCGCGCTCCACCATGCAGTTCGAGAGGATGTGCTCGAAGACGAAGATGCGGCGCTCGTGGGCGTCGTCGGTGAGCTTGACGGAGGAGAGGGTGCCGGTGGCCTCGGTGACGTTGGAGGTGCCGTAGAGCTCCTTCTGGACCACCGGGTTCATGTACTCGAGCGGGGTGAAGGTATAGGTGATGTCGTTTCCGGCCTCGATGGTGATGACGGTGGAGCCGCCGTATGCCTTCGTGGTGGAGGAGCTGATGGAGCCGTTCTCGGCGATGCCGGCGTCGGAGATGTAGCCCCATCCCTCGAAGCCGGATCCTAGCTCGGTGGACGCGTCGGTGGGGAGCTCGGTGGTGTCCGGGGCGGACCACACGGCGCCTCCGACCTTCGGCTTGCCATAGACGGCGTTCTTTACGTTCTGCGCCATTCTCGTTCCTTTCCTATGTTCGTCAGCCGTGGAGCACGCCGTCATGGCGCGACTTCCACATGCTTCTGGGGTTGGCCGCAATGACGAGGCCGATGAGGTAGGGCGATGACGTTCCGCGCCTGACGGCCATCCTCGCGACGAAGTTCGGGTTCCTCAGGTTGGAGGCACGGCCCGGCGCGCCGCACTCCGCGTCGGAGGCGGCTGCTATGCGCTCGGCCTCGCCCCGCAGGGCGGCGGCAATAGAGGCCGAGTTCATGACCTCGGGCCAGAAGCGCTTGTTCAGCCTGAGCTCGACCGCGCTAGCCATCTGCGCCGGGCGAGAAGCCCGCGCGGCCGCAGCCGGCGCCGATGAGGCCGCGCTCCCACTTGGTCAGGTAGAAGTCGCCGCGCACGACCGCAGGCGTGAACGCCTGCGCGGTCGGCTCGGTGAGCACGGACCACTGGGCCTCGGCGCCGGTCGGGTCGAGCTCGCCGCAGGCGCGGCGCACGAGGTTGCATGACAGGAAGCGCATGACGTCGGGGTGGCTCGCGGCGAAGGCCTCGGGGTCCTTGCCGGACCTCTCGACCTGCGCGTCGAGCCAGAGCGCCGCGTCGTCGAGCATCTGCTCGACGTGCTCCCTCTCGTAGTCGGCCACCGAGCGCCAGGAGCGCTCGATGTCCTCTATGGTCGCGTAGGCCATCGTCACTCCTTCCTGCGCCCCTCGGCCGGGGGCTCGGGGCCGCCCTTGGGCGCCGCGGCCTTGCGGCGCGGGGCGCGGCGGGGCGCCTTCCCGTCCTCGGCGGGCGCGTAGAGAGGTGCGCCGAGCGGGGCGGCGCTGGAGACGCGGCACCCGCTAGGCAGGAAGATGTACTCGGCCATGGGCTAGGACGCCGCCTTGGTGACCTTGGCGAATGCGGCGAGGTCCATGATGCCGATGCCGTAGACGATCTCGGCGCGGATGGCGACCTGGTTCATGCGCTGGAGGTCGCCGAGGCCGTCGGGGTCGCCGTACTCGATGACGTGCGCGGCGATCTCGCGCTGGACGCCCCAGCGGAAGGCGTCGAACTGGCCGACGATGCCGATGATGTCGGACGCCTTCGCCAGCTCCTTGCCGGAGACGGTGTCGCCGACGGCGGCGGCCATGCCCTCGAAGTTAGCGAGGCCGGTGCCGTAGCCGAGCTCGGGGTAGATTCGGCGGCCGGTGGTGTCGCGCATGGTTGCGAGGCCGAAGGAGAGCGTCGGGTCGAGCGCGATGCCGGTGGGGGCGTAGCCGGCGGCGATCACGAGGCCCGCGGCCGCCTCGACGGCCTCGTCGTACTTGGTGCCGGAGAGCTGCGCGGCGGACGTGGTGTCGGCGAGGCCCTCGGTGACGGAGGCCGCGGCGGCGCCGGTGAGGGGGTTGGCCTTGTGGATACCGACGATGTCGAGGGCGCGGCCGAGGGCGACGGCGCAGTTCTCCTGCACGTCGGCCATTACGCCGAGCTGGTAGTCCTCGTCTGCCCACATGACCTCGTTGGAGGTGCGCACGGTCACCTGGAGCTTGACGGGGGTGACGGTCTTGGAGGAGTAGGCGGTCGGGGTCGGGGACTTCTTGGCGCCCTCGGCGACGATCTCGGCCTTGGGTGCGGAGGTGAGGGTCATGACGTTGCCCTTGCCGAACTTCTGCGGCTTTGCGCCGGAGAGCCGGGCGAGGACGGAGCTGGTCTGGGCCTTCTTGAAGACGCCCGCGACGTACTCCTCGGGCATGTTGAAGTTGCTGGTGATGAGGGCTGCCATTCGGCGGCTCCTTTCTGTCTTGTGGCTGTCTTTCCCGTCACTTGCGGCCGAACGCCATGCGGGCGGCCTCGAGGCACGGGTCCTGCTTCCCCGCCGGGCGGCTGTCGCCCCTGTCGCGGGTCTGGGGGTACGCCTTGCCACGGAGGCCCATCGAGGCGAGGAACTTGGCGTTTTCGTCCACGTCCCCCGACATGCGGGCCAGCAGGCCGGCGTCCACGCCGTTCTCCTCGGCGGCCTTGGCAACGGCACCGGCGCGCTCGCGCTCGTCCTTCATGGCCTTGAGCGCGGCCTCTGCCTTCGCGGCCTTGTCCTGGGCCTTCTGCAGCTCGGTCTTGGACGCCTCCTGTGCGCGGTCGTACTCGTCGGCCTTGGCCTTCAGCTCGTCGTAGTCGGCGAACCTTTCGACGGCCTTAGCCTGGGCGCGCTCGATGCGGCCCTTGATGGCCTTGTCGAACTGCTCCTGCGTGGTGATCGGCGTGAACTCGTCTGACATTCGTCTGCCTTTCTCTTTGGTCCCCTCCCGCTCGGGAGTGTGCGAGCAGGCTTGCCCGGCCTGCGCGGTGGTCGCGGCGGTTGTCCGCCCGCCGCGGGCGTGTATGAAAAAAGCCCCGTGCGGGGCTTGATTCCAGAGTGGTCGGGGCGGCGGGAGTCGAACCCGCACGGGCGAAGCCCGCGTGCTCCTGAGGCACGCGCGTCTGCCTGTTCCGCCACGCCCCGATATTGGGTAGAATGGTTTTGGGCGGACACGTGGGTTAAGCACCCTAGAGGTCCGTCTTTTATTTTTTGAGAAGCGAGATCCGTGTCCTAGTGATCACGAGGACGGAATTGACCCCGTCTTCGTCGAGCACCGAGGCGGCTTTACAGAGAGCCTCGCCCTCTTTCATGCTGCTTAATGTGAGGTCAATCAAGAAATTCGGACCTTGACGCACTTTCCTGATTATGTTTTGGGCGATCTTGTTCGGATTTCCCGAAGTGATTCTCTTGAAATCCCATGTCTCCCCGTCGATCTCGACATCGGAGGTGTTGCCGTCGCTCGAGATGTGCTTATCTGGGTCCCTGAAGTGCACGTCATGACCGAGCGCGGCCATCCACTTCGCCTCTTGGAGCTCTTTGCCTCGGATGTGGCAGCCGGGCTCGGCCGAGA
>OLRG01002262.1_pt1 | contig 13905 bp, 9 predicted proteins | sample 1672331 | NCBI WGS metagenome assembly OLRG01 (sample SAMEA3136672, study PRJEB25190) | human gut metagenome
TCCAATCCTGCGACAGCACCTCCAGCGTGAAGCGGTGGTTGATGTCCTCCACCACCCGGTTGATGGCACTGGTCAACTCGCCCTTCTCATATAAATCCCGCAGATGGCGAAAATGTCCCTCGTACTGATAGCAGCGCAGGGAGTGCTGGATGTTGCGGGCGATGGCGGTATCCACGTATTCGTCGGTGCTTTCCTTGCTGGCAAATGTGGAGGTCTCGTTGTAGTGTACGCCGCCGAGACTCATGGTGCCGCCGTAACGGATATACTCGTCGATGCCGTAAACGCCGAGGACAGATTCAAACTCGCGGTAGGGGATGAAGGTGGTGTGCAGCAGGATGCAGCGGTCGTAAAGCTGCTCGTCCTCGGTAAAGAGAAAACCCAGCGAGTCCGTGCCGGAGAGCACGATCTTCATGCCGCAGGTTGCGAACACGTCAGAAAACAGCGCTGCGCCCTCGATGAAATCCTCCATCAGCGTCACTTCGTCGAGGAACACATAGCGAAAGCCCTGCGCTTCCAATGCCTTGAGGTCGCGGTTCACGTCTGCCAGCGTGTCTTTTGCTGTGATCTGAATGAACGCTGCCTTGGCAAGCTCTGCGTCGTTCATCTCCGCGAAAATCTGGCGGATCATGGTGGTTTTCCCCGTCCGGCGCAGGCCGTAGAGGATGAACACCTTGTCCTGCGGCTCACCGTAGACAAAGTCGTGCAGCTGCCGGAAGCACTCGCGCCTGCGATAGCCGCGAACAGACGCCGCAAAGGAACGCAGCGCCTCGCCGGTGCGGACATTGGTGGTAAACGCGGAAGGGCTCGCAGGTTTTGCCTTGGGCAGTTGCTTTTTCAGCGCCTTCAGCTCCTGCTCCAGTTCCTTCCGCCGCTCGATCTGCGCACGGAAATTCTCCAATTCGTCAGCAGGAATATACTTCTCCCGCCGCTTCTTGTTCTCCGTCCAACGGTGGTAGAAATAGTCCTTACCGTTGACGGTTTTCTTCGTAACAGAACCAGCAGGCAAAGCAGAAATCTGCTGTTCCAGCTCCGCCGCCCGGGTTTGCATCTCGGATAAGTCCATCGCGCACCTCCTTTGAGATACTATTCTATGCAGAATTATACCCCATTATACCCTCAAAATCAAGGGTATAATGGGGTATAACTGTTTCAGGTGTTTAACCACTGATATTCTGAAAAACACTGAAAATAAACACTGGCTCCTTATCATACTTCATCTCAATTAAATTCATAGAGAGTTTTCTTGATTCATGATTAAAATCTTGTTTTCAAGAAATGCTCTCCATAAATGCATCATACTGTTCACTATCTTTTTGAAGAAGCTGAAGTATTTTTTTGGCCACAGGAATTGTCTCCGGATCTATCCCTGCTCTTAAACTGTTTTCTGGTGTTGGACCATGAGAGTCCTCGTTAACCAAGCGGTTAATTAATATTGGTGGAACATCTTCTGGCTCAAAAAATCTCTTTAATTTAGGAAGCAACTCCTCGTCGGTAGGATACTTAAAATACAAATACATTTCAAGAAATTTTCTGGCACTATTTCCAAAAGAATAGAGTATATCATAATTATCGTCTGTAACAGCTACGCACTGAGAGACTTTGTATATCTGAGAAAACAAGTAATTATATTCTGTTGCGTTGCTTTTTAGATATTGGGGTAATGCCTGAATAGAAGAGTGGTTACCTATGCGCTCTATCAAGAAATAGGCCTTGCTGTCCGCGGCTTGTTTTCCGTTTTTATCAAGGTGATATGATTTTAACCTATTTAGGTACTTTAAAAAATCTAAATTGTGGGTTGAAATAAACAACTGACTAAAGCAACCTGTTTTAGCAATCTTAGATACAATTAAGCTAAAAATGAAATAAATATGATTGCTGTCTAAACTCGAAATCGGGTCATCAATCCATATAATAGGCTTTTGCCCTGAAGTTGCTACGTCATCCAATTTCGCTATAAAATAACAAAAAGAGATTAGACTACATTCTCCCTCGCTTAAATTATATGCAGGTTTGCCATTTCTCATAATGCAAAACTTAATATGCGTTGCATCATCGTTATCTTTATGAGCTTCGAGTGTAACAAAATGATGGCCAAAAAAGTCGTTCAGATATTCGTTAACATGCTTTGCCCCCAGTTCTTCGTCATTCAAAAGCCTCTTCTTGGCTTCTAAAACTTTTTGCTTATTTGATAAGTTCGTTTTAGCTTCAGCAACTTTTAATTCAGCTGTGTCCTTGAGCACTTTGAGCTTTTCTATATTTTTGACAGTGGCACAATAATCAATTGTATTACAAAAATCTTCAACTTCTTTGAGCCTTAAAACGCTTTGCGCTTTCTTTTGTCTATTTTTTAGTTCTCCGGCAAAACTATTGTTTTCGTTGAGAATTAGATTTAGCTTATCAAGCGCTTCTTTGATATCATTGTCACAATTCTTGTCGGATGAAAAAACAATCGGAACGCTGATATTAGTAGACCTCGCATTTAACTGATCAATCAACTCTTGCAGTGCCTGATAGTACTCTGATAGTCTTTTGTCAAATACTGCTTTTGCATCTTCATATCTTTCAACATATTCAGAATACAGTTGTAACTTAATCGAGGAGTCATCGATAGCTCCTTTATTTATCTCTATACGAATTCGTTCTGTTAAGTTGCTAATATCGTCGTCCAATTTCTTTGATTCTTCATCGAAATGGGCATGAATCTCCGACCAGAAATCATCTGTAATGGGATTGCCACAAAAAGGGCACACCGAAGCGTTGTCTGCTATTTCCAAGCCTCTTTTTACCCAAAGGTTAAGTGCCGCATCATGAATAAGTCTTTGTATTTTATTAGATGTGCCTACTTCTCTTCCTAATAAAGAAATAGCCTCGTCTTTGTAAGCACTATATTGATGCTGAAAATGGATAGTTGTAATTGGCTCATGAACTGTATCCTGTAAAATAGCCTCACAATTAGCAATAACGGCAGCAGATGGACTTTGGTATTCACTTTGGCATATTGTTTGGACGTCACTTCTGATTTTAGCAATGTTATAGTTCACATCGCCAAATTTGTCGGGCTTGTATTTTATTCCGATTTTCTTATCGGTTGCTTTTTTCGAGAGTTTCGACTCCAAATCAGAAACAGCTTTACTCCACGCTTGATTTGCAGAATCATAAGATGAAGTGGCATCATCAACTGCCTTGTTCAATCCAGTTTTGGGTTCCACGGAATTCCCTATTTCGTTGGTCAACTCTTTTATTTCTTCTGCAAGAGTCCCATTGTTATTACCCAAAATAGCAAAAGGGGCAATTTCTCCATTAGGATCAATTAAAAACTTTAGGTTTCTTTTGATAAAATCCTCGTTAAAGACCCTAACCGGATAAGAAAAATCGGATATATTATTTTGATCGGTTTTCATCCCGTTTTCGTCAATTAATTCGTATTGAGGATTATCGTAATTTTCAGGTAATTGCCCAGTTTCAAGTGAACGAAATATCCTTGACAATGTGGTTTTCCCGGAATAATTTCTTCCATACAATATGTTGATTTTTTCGAATTTTAATGGTTGCCCATTTTTATCTGTTGACGATAAATCCCAGTTATAATTTTCAAACACTGCAAAGTGTTTAATTGTCCCAATTTTCTTTATCATAACAGTGGCCTCCTTATCTCATAAAATGATTTGCGCTTTACTTCCTCCACTCTTTTCCTTTGTAACAACGATTTGCTTATCAATGCGATTTTTCAAATCGGCAACATGAGAAATAATCCCTACAAGCCTGTGACCATCAGCCAAACCAGAAAGGGCTTTCATTGCTTGATCCAAAGATTCTTCGTCGAGAGAGCCAAAGCCTTCGTCAACAAATATTGTATCAAGCTTTACTCCACCGGCAGATGCTTGAATTTCATCCGAAAGTCCCAGTGCAAGTGAGAGAGACGCCTTGAAGGATTCACCACCTGAAAGTGTCTTTACACTTCTTTCAGTGCCGTTGTAATGGTCAATAACGTCAAGATCAAGCCCGCTCTGACTGCGGTTATTTTCCGCTTCTCTTCGGCGCTTTAGTTCGTACTGTCCTCCCGACATCACCATAAAGCGGGTATTCGCGCGTGCTATGATGCGGTCAAAATATGTCATCTGAATATAGGTTTCCAGCATCACTTTTTCTTTGCCGGAGATATTGCCGTTTGCTGTATTTGACAGCGCCTTCAGCCATGTATAGCGTTTCTCAAGCGTATCAAGATCTCCAACCTTTGCTCGAATATTAGCAAGCACCTTTGTGTTGGACTCTATGCGAGTATGAAGCGCTTTGGCAGCATCGTCATCCGCAGCTCTCTTTTCGGATAGTTCAGTTTTCTTCTTTGTTTCTGCTTCTTTGTCAAGATCACAATCGGAAGAGAGCTGCTTGGAGAGTTCTGTAATTGAAGCATTATAGCCAGCAATTTTTTTATCCGAGTCGGACAGCGCACTCTGCGCATTGTCGTATGCTTCCTTCATTTCGCTGACGGTTTTTCCCAAAGCTTCCGATTTTCTCTGCGCCTCTGCTATGTTATCAAAGCGCAAGGATTCCTTAGCCGCATTACGCTGATTCTTCTTTTCACTCAACGATGCTCTATCAGCTTCTAGCGCAGTATTTCGATTTGAAATATCTTTATCTCTTTCTTTTAGCGTCTTTTCAGCCTTTGGTAATGATTCTGTGAGTTCAGATCGGCGAGATACTTTCTTTTCCTCTTCGAAAAGCGCTGTGTCAAGCGCAGCGATTTCTGCAGAAACGACTTTCTGCTCCTCAGGAAGCTTATTTTCCGCGTCCTCGAATGCGACGCTCTGCCATAATTCCTTAGCCAGCTTTTCCGTTTCGGCTTTTTTTGCATCGAGTATGCCTTTGGCTTCCTTGCATTTCCCGCTTAAGTCTTCGGCTGCTTTTCGTGCCTTATCAGCATTCTCTTTCGCTCTTTTTAATTGTGCTTCCGTGGGGGCCTTGGCCGATTTATGCGCTATGCAAGGGTGTTCCAAAGATCCGCAGACAGGGCAGGGCTTACCGTTTTCCAAAGTTTCAGCGATGATTCCAGCCTGCTCATCCAAAAATGCGCGGTTTTTCGCTTCATAATCGGCAATTGCTTCCTCGGATGACTCCGAGGCTTTTTTGTAATCGCTTTGGAGCGCAGCCAAATTGTCACCAAGTTCATGAAAGGTCTCAAATAATGCTGAAAGGTTTTGAACCTTTGTCAGTTTTTCTTGAACCTTTTCTTTTTGGCGAGAGAGTTTTTCCTTGCCTTCTCCTGCATCTGCAAGGGATTCAAACTCTTTTTTCAGGATTTTAAACTCCGCTTCATCAATGGCATACTGCTCCCGGTCTTTTTTCAGTTGCCTCTCGTTTTTGGAAATAGTATCCTCGTCATTTTTGATTTGTTTTTCCAGGGCTGCTAACGCTTCATAACGGGGAAACTCTGCCTCAAGCTTGGCCTTTTCTTCAGCAAGCTGTTCCCTTTCCGATACTTTCCCCTTTTCAATATCAAAAGCAGCCTTCAGTGCAAGATTGGTCTCATTTTCGCCGATTAAATTCTTCCGTGCTTGGTCTAATGCTTTTTGAGTTTGTTCTTTTGCTTCAATCTTACCCAAATTTGCATTGACGATTTCGAGGGCTTTGTCTGCATCCGAGATTGACTTTTGAATAGCCGTTTTTTTGTCATTGTCTTGTGTCAGGAGACGATCAATCAGATCCATAACATCCTTTGCAGGAAGAAGCCCGTTCTTTGCTTTTTCAACCTCAATACTCAGAACATCATTTTCATCACAGGCAATTCCATCAATATATTGCTTGATACTGTTACGAGCGGCATCGCATTCGTCATTTAGTTGACCGGACTCCTTCTTCAAACGTTCCTGCAAATCCTGATACAACTGTGTTTTGAATATTTGACGGAATATTTTTTTTCGCTCTTCCGTGGGGGCAAGCAGCAGCTTAAGGAAGTCCCCCTGTGCGATCATGGCGATTTGCAGAAATTGGATGCGATTAATTCCCATGATGTCTCGTATTGCATTATCCACGTCGCGCTGCTTTGTGACAACGCGCCCATCCGGATATATTAGCTGCGCTTCCGCCTTTTGCGTCGTATAACCTTCTCCACGGGATTTAGGGCGTTCGTACTCCGGGTTTCGTTTTGCGGTATACGTTTTCCCCGCGTAGGTGAAGACAAGCTCAACCTCTGTAGGCGTATTTGCATCGGCATATTTTGAGCGGAACATAGAGGCCTCCCGGTTATCTCCACTGGCCTCTCCGTACAATGCATAAGTAATCGCATCAAAAATCGTGGTCTTTCCGGCACCCGTATCACCAGTAATAAGGTAAAGCCCATTTTCTCCGAGCTTGTCCAAATCAAGAACCGTTTTTCCTGCATAGGGGCCAAACGCAGATACTGTAAGTTTGATAGGCCTCATTGTTCACCCTCCCATGTCTTTTCTATTAGCGACTTCATGTACTCAAATTGCTCAGGATTCATCGGTTGATTATTTTGCAGTTCATAAAAATCAGAAAAGAGCTCTAATGGCGATTTAGATTCAACGTCTGTTGCACCTCTGATCTCCATGCTTGAGCGTGTGCGTTTATTATCGTAATCAAGCTTCATCAGCCGATGATACACCGTGCGCAGTTTTCCGATCGCATCCGGAATATCTTCTTCGTCCGTCAGCGTGATGTGCGTATAATCCTCTTGCCATGTAGTGTTCTCATAAAACGCCTTCAATGTGAGTTCTTCATATGTCCCTTTCAATTCGACAAGATCGTGAAGCGGAATAAGATCAACCGTTTTATATGACACGTTTCCTTTTTCCAAGAATTCGACGACTGTAACGGACTTTTGGTCATTGGCCTCCGAAAAAGAATACTTGAGCGGCGTTCCACAATAACGAATATGTTCTGAGCCGCAGTTTTGCGGTGAGTGAATATGTCCAAGTGCGACATAATCAAAGGGATCAAAAACATAAGCGTCCACATTATCAGAGCCACCAACCGAGATTTCCTCAGATTCAGAGCGCAACGAACCCGTAACAAACTGATGTGTCACCAGAATATTTCTATTGTCATGATTGATACTCAGCTTTGAAATGACGCTATTTATAGCATCTGTGTAAGTAGTAATTTCATCGTCACAAAACCTGCGGACATGAGCTGGTTTAATAAACGGCAGCATATAAACATCCACCGTACCGTATTCGTCCTGCATAGAGAAAGGTACAATCTTCCCATTATAAACCGGTGACATATGAATACCGCTGGCATCCATAATGCGAGAACCAAAAGCAATCCTTTCCGGAGAATCGTGGTTTCCGCTAATAACGAATACCTCGAGCTTTCGTTTGGCCAACTGAACGAGAAAGTTGTCAAACAACTGAACTGCCTCCGCCGCGGGAACAGATTTGTCGTAGACATCTCCGGCAATAATCACACCATCCGGCTTTTCAGCATCAACGATATTGATGATTTTTTTGAGTATGTATTCTTGATCTTCAAGCATCGAATACTCATTTACTCTTTTCCCTAAATGGAGGTCTGATAAGTGAATAAACTTCATAACAAACTCCTTTACCCCACAACCAACTTATTTGTCTTCTTCAAGAACTTCGCCGGGATCGGGCGGTCCAGCTGCCAGGTGATATTCATCGGCCTGCTGCCCGTATGCTTCACGTAGTTCGCCGTGCCCAGATAGGTGTACGCTTCCGCACCGCCGGTCATACGGTCCGACTTAAACTCACGGACAAACAGCAGCACCCTGCTGCCGCGTTCCTTGTGGTGGATATAGCGCTGACCGGTGGACGAATTCTCCGCCGTGGTGCTCTGGCTTTGCCAATGGAACAAGCTCTCATTGATGGAATAATCGTTGTACATGGTGGTTGGCGAGTAGTCCTTGTCCGCCTTGTTCAGCGTCACAAAGAACACATCGATGTTTTTCTCCGGCAACCACTTCACGCCCTCACGAACGGTGGACGGCTTCATAAAGTCCAGTGCCACCAAGAGCTGGTCGCGGGTATAGGTGCAGTGCAGATCCAACGGGCAGTCGAAGCCCAGCTCCACCGGCTCGTCGATAAAGTCGATCTGCTCGAAGCGATAGCGCAGCAGCTCCAAGAGCTCACCGAGCAGAACCGTGCTGTCAGACAGGGCATAGAGGTTACTAAGCACCTCTTCGTCGTCCCAGTCCTCCACAGCCTTGCCCCAGACGGTGACATAGAACATCTGCATCATCCGCTTTTCCGCATCCGGAAGCGCTGCAAAATCAAGGTTATCCAAACGCGGAAGAACATCCAACAGGAAAGAAATCCAGCGGCGAGAATCAACCCCGGCGATCTTTGCAAACGCTTTGGTCAGAATATCCTCCAGTGGCTCCGAAAAGTCTTCCATGACATCCGCCCTGGCGCAAATGCGGGAGAAGGAGGAAAACTTGTAGATCGCCCGTGGGTCAAGATGGTAGTAATCCAAGAAGTTTTTGAGCGTCAGCTCCAGCCCGCTGTCCTCCGCAAAGGAGGCTGCGCGAGCCACCAACCCAGCCGTATTGCCATAGGACGCGCGGATATTCTCCAAAATATATTTGGCTGCCTTCTTCTCCAGCTGGATATAGCAGCCCTTGGGGACGGACACAAAACCATCCTTGATCTCCCGGCTCACGCTGCGGGTGGTATTCGACAGCAGCGCCGCAAACTTATCTTCAAAATTGTATTTTCGATTTGCCTGACCGATGAAGTCCAGCACGGTCAGGCATTCTTTGTCCTCAGATAGACGCAGACCACGTCCCAGCTGCTGCAAGAAGATTGTCAGGGATTCGGTGGGGCGCAGGAACAGAACAGTATTAACTTCCGGAATATCCACGCCCTCGTTGTAGATGTCCACGACGAAGATGAACCGCACCTCGCCGGACACCAAGCGCCGCTTGGCCGCCGCTCTTTCCTCGTCCGAAGACTGCCCGGTGAGGCACATGGACGGAATGTTGTGGTCGTTAAAATAGCGGCACATAAATTCCGCGTGATCTACCGTCACACAGAAGCCGAGGCCCTTCACCTCGTCAATGTCCGTCACATATTTCAGCAGTGCCGTCACCACATGGTCGGCGCGGCGGTCGGCAACCGCCCCGCTGAACGTGTAGATGTGCTCCAGCTCGCTCTTTTGGTAGCCACCGGCAGACCATTTGAGTTCATCCAGATCCACGGTATCGGTAACGCCAAAATACTGAAACGGGCAGAGCAGCTTTCGGTCAATGGCTTCCGGCAGACGAATTTCCGCCGCAATACGATTGTTGAAGTATGGCAGAATGCTCTTGCCGTCCATACGTTCAGGCGTAGCCGTCAAGCCCAGCAAAATACGAGGCTGGTAGTAGGCCAGGAGCTTCTGGTAGGTTGGAGCTGCCGCGTGGTGGAACTCGTCTACGATGATGTAATCGTAAAACCCAGGGGACGTCTTTTCCGTAAAGTTCTGTGAATTGAACGTCTGAATGGAAATAAACAGATTGTCGATGCTTTCCGGCCTATAGCTGCCCACAAACATCTCCCCGAAGTTGGCGTCCTTGAGCACGGCTCGGAAGGTATACAGACTCTGTTTGAGAATTTCTTCCCGGTGCGCTACGAAGAGCAGTCGGCAAGGCTTGTCCGGATTCTGCTTGCGGAAGCACTTGTAATCTAAAGCAGAGATGACCGTTTTGCCTGTACCAGTGGCAGCAACCACCAGATTGCGGGTATAGCCACGAACCTTGCGTTCTGCCTCCAGCTTGTCCAGAATCTCCTGCTGATAGGAATAGGGGTTGATATCCATGGTGTAGACTTCGGCATTGTTGGTATCGAAGTATTTTTCTGCTTTCAGGGCACGGGCAAGGCGTTCTTTCTGGCCTTCATCATAATACTCAAATTCCCGGTCATTCCAGTAATACTCAAAGGTCGCGGCGATTTTATCAATGGTTTCAGGCAGGTCGCGCTTCGTTACCTTGGTGTTCCATTCAAGTCCGCTGGTCAGCGCGGCATTGGATAGGTTGGACGAACCCACATAAGCCGTTGTGAAGCCTGTTTCGCGGTAGAAGATGTACGCTTTGGCATGGAGGCGAGTTGTCTTGGTGTTGTAACTAACCTTGATCTGTGTGTTTGGGAGCTGTCGGAGTTCCTCAATGGCTTTTATATCCGTTGCGCCCATGTAGGAAGTGGTGATAATACGGAGCTCACCGCCATTCTGCGTAAACTCTCGCAGCTCGTCCATAATGAGCCGCAGACCGCTCCATTTGATGAAGGACACCAGCATATCAATTCGGTCAGCCGAGACGATCTCTTTCTTGAGCTCCGTAAACATCTGCGGCTCGTGAACGGCCCCAGTAAACAAAGAACTTTGGGCAATAGACGTTTCCGGCCGCTCTATATCCGCCGCAGTTTTTCCCACAGCCAACCTCGGATCAGATTCCCGTAAAAGTGCAAGAAGCTGCTCTGCCCGCTGGTCAATACCCAGCGCAACGAAGTCCGCTTCGTGCGTTGTATTCTGAATAAGACCAACAATTCGGTTTGCCAGAGCGATTTGAGCAGAAATATCTCCGCCATTATCCAAAACGTTATCCAGGCCCTTTTGCACCACATCCGCCAGGTACTGCGCCAGAACCTTGGACGCCTCGGCCTTGTCAATGGGTGCAACAGCCTTACACGCGTCAGGGATCTCCGCCAGCTCGTGCGTTAAGTCGTTATTGATAACTTGTTCATAAAGGCCGGGATATAAACTCATTGCCTCTTTCTCCCTAAATCAAGATGATTATAAAATGAATATTAGTTTATAGAACAATTATCCGGAACGAAATCCATGATATCACCAATATTGACGTTGAGCGACGTACAGATCTTATTGAGTACCGTGAGTGTGACTTCCTCATCGCGCCTCAAGCGGGTCATGGTATTTGGCGCAATCCCAGCAGCTTTTCTCAAATCCGCTTTGCTCATTTTTCTATCAACGAGTAATTTCCAAAGCTTGTTGTATGAGATAGCCATTTTCCGACCTCCAACTACAAATGTTGACATAATTATACGCCATACAAGGTCATAAAGCAAGAAACTTTCGCATCATATTGCGAAAGTCTCTTACCGCAGTCCATGGACATTATGCGGTCTGAAGCACCAGCTGTTTGTGTTGCTCTTGGTATCATCTCATTTCTCTGATTACAACCGAGGTTTATCAAAAACACAGGGTTTGGGAGTATCCCAAATGATAAAATGCACGCTCGGACGGAGGGGGCAGCGCATGCATTTTTCCGGTGTGTACGGACACCGGATGTGCTTGCTATTCTTCAACATTCCCTGATCCGCGTTTTTCAAATTGTCCTGTTTATCGGCCGCACTCTATGATATACTGATAGCAAATCACCCGGAAGGGAGGGGCCTATGTATGGCAGTCAAACGCGTTTTTGCCGGTTACTATAAACGATACGACGGCAAGCGGATCTACGTTGTCCGCGTGGTAAAAGATATCGATACCGGCGAGGCTGTTGTGATCTGCAAGGATGCCAGTTTCATCCGGGAAGGCAATGAGGAATACTACACCATTCGCCTGGAGTCCTTCTGTGAGCAGGTGAATGTGGATGGTATTCTTAGAGATAAATACATCCGTCAGACCCGACGTGAGGTCGAACCGGAAATGATCGGAGAAGTAACAGAGGACGGCTTTCCGGAACCCAAGCGCAAGCCCTTTGTGTATATCCCTTGCGAACAGGACGAACGCCACATCCGGCGCAGTAAAACGTACTATGAATACGCCAAGGACATCTGTGAAAACTACCGGATGGATCTGCGGCGGTACAAGCTGATCCGGGAGCGCAAGCAGTACATCGGTGTATCAGGCCGTGAAGCTTATCAAGCCATGTGCGAGGACCTTGCCTTTGCTCAGCAATCCCTCAAAACCGTGCTCAATGATTACGCCGATCTGTTTCGGAAACGCTTTTCCGAGGGGCTGTCCATCCGCAAAACGGCTGAGGCCATGCACATGAATCGCGGCGCAATCGAGCGTCGGCAGATTGCACTCTATCGGGCGTTTGCTCAGCTTTTGCTGCAGCGGGACGAGGCAGACGGCGTCTGCCGGTTGATGCAGAAAACTGAATACGATCAAAGGGACATAGAGGATTTGCTCGAATAATTGATGCAAAAAAAAGCGTTTGTCGTAGTGGCAAGCGCTTCTTTTTTGTCCTTGTTATGACAGAACCGTGACGCGCCGCATCATTTTGTCCGTTGAATAGTGAGAGGACCTTTTGGAGCGAGAGTGCAGGAGGAGGCCTCCATCCTCAAAACTTTTTTCGGACAAAATCGGAAAATGTGTCCGTTGGTTATATAGAGGACCTTCTGTACGTCCGGAATTTTTTCAAGCCACCTGACAAACGGTCAAAAATTGTCCGTGGGATGGTGAAAGGGAAACCAATCCATCCAAACCCGCCCTTCAAACAGAGATTTTCAAAATCGAAAGGAGAACCACTATGATCACTTACTACAACCACACCCACATGACCGCTGTACCCACCCGCCTCCTGCTGGATACGAATCTCTCCGCAGAAGCCAAGCTCACTGGCGCGCTCTTGTATACCTTCGAGGACGGCGGTCTGAGTGCTCAGGAACTTGCAAATGCTCTGACCCTTCCGCCCGAAAAAGTTGCTCCGGTTTTTGCTGAACTCACCGGCAACGGCTATCTGGAAATTCTGGAAGAAAACGGTGCCTTCGGGCTGCACCTGAAGGGGTGATTCTCATGCCAGACCGCACGCGCCCCATACGCAAGGAAATCTGCCTGAACGAGCAGGAACTGAATCTCATCCAGCACAAAATGCGCCAGTTGGGGACGCACAACTTCGGGGCGTATGCCCGCAAGATGTTGATCGACGGGTACATCATCAAGGTCGATTACACCGAGCAAAAGAAGCTGGCTGCCACCGTCAGCAGAGTCGCCTCGAACATCAACCAGATTTGCCGCCGCATCAACAGCACCGGGCGCTGCTATGAAGACGATGTTGCCGAGCTGAAAGCACGGCAGGCCGAAATCTGGGAGCTGTTGAAGATACGGCAAAAGGATGAGCTTTGACCACAACGGGATTTTCCATACGTGGGTTTTCCGTCACCGGTTTTCCAGACAGCGGACAAGCTGACACTCCGGAGGGTTCCACAACCGGATTTCAGGACGACGGTTTTCGTGCCGTTCATCGGGACTGAAATTCATCCTCTAACTAATAAGAAATAAATCAAGATACAAAAAAATCATCCATCAATCAATCAACACAAAAATGGATGGATTGATGGATGGGATAGGAGGTCAGATGAAAACTTTTTGCAAGCTCACGGCGCAGAGCTCAGCGGCATCCTATGTGCCGCTGCCGAGGTTTCTTCTCCAAGACGAAGCCCTGCGGGACATCAGCAACGACGCGAAGGTGCTCTACGCGCTGCTGCTGGACAGAGCAAGCATTTCCCGGCAGAACGGCTACGTCGAGCCAGATGGCACGATTCGGCTGTACTTCACCTTGGAGCAAGCACAGACGAAGCTCCACCGCAGCCGCCAGAGCGCCACGCGGATCTTCCGGGAGCTGGAGTACAGTGGTTTGATTGTTCGGCGCAAGCAGGGCTTGGGCAAGCCCGCCCTCATCACGCTGAACTACCCGTCAGATGCAAAGTTCATCGCAAAGGAGGGCGAAGATGCACAAGCTTGACCCCATCCAGCGGCTGCCGGACGGCACGCTCTTTCGCCTGACGCCGGGGCAGCTCCGCAGCGTGCGCGGTCTTGCAAAGCGCTGCTGCAACTTCTTGGATGGCGACTGCCTGCTGCTGGACGGTGTCTGCCCGCAGTTTATCTCACGCAGCCTGATCTGCCGGTGGTTCCGCCGCGCCGTACTGCCCCAGCAGCCCAAGCTGGAACAGGCCATTCTCAGTCCGAAAAAACTCCGCC
>OLRG01002264.1_pt1 | contig 13902 bp, 10 predicted proteins | sample 1672331 | NCBI WGS metagenome assembly OLRG01 (sample SAMEA3136672, study PRJEB25190) | human gut metagenome
TTTTATATTTGAGGCTTCCAGATTCTCTTTTACCGTCAATGAAGAGCCACATTTTACACAGAATTTGGAACTTATCTTATTGCCATATCCACACTGTGGACATGGTTTTACTTCTGTGGCCAGACGCAGTTCTTCTTTTTCTTTCTCAATCTGTGCACGCAATCTACGGATCTCAGCAAATAATTCTTCATATTCGGTTCCCGCTTCCTCTGCGTGCCGTTTCACACACTGCACACCAACCTGATATATGAGTTTCTCTATCATCTTCTCGTCATCTCTGATTTTCGCAGAAATCCGCTCACTCTCCAGTCCATCTTTTATCTTTGTTGATATTCCCTGACCAGCGGCATTGATCGAGTCTTTCATTTTATCCAGCATCGCCATATATCGTCCTCCCTATATCTTTTCAAGATTTGCTTTCGCAAAGCATATAACAGCCCTAAATGTCTCTCATCTGTTATAAATTGTTCTGTCTGTTATATGCATTGCAAATCCGGTTACTGTTCTTGATCAGGATGTGCATTGCAACAAACGGTCCCAAACCACATAATAAAATTCCGATCAGATCCCACACTAATACAGTTGTTCCGTTCTCTGGAAATGTCATTCCGTAGCGCGGTGCATTGGTGCAAAGCCTGTTTCCTATTTTATAAGACCAGTAGAATGAATAAATTCCACAGGTCAGGAATGACAATATAATAAATGCAGCCAGACCGGACGTCATCTCTCCATCGCCTTCACATGCAATGTTCACATCATGCGCCATTTTATATATGAAATAATAACTGTAGATTCCGCAGGTAACGATCGACAGCAGTATGTATATGGCAAGACTTCTGTCATCCTGCAGTCTCTCTTTTCTTCCTGCCGGCATCTGATTATTACTGCTAAAGCTCTGTTTTACATTGTGTATCTCACTTTCCATTTTCCGTTCGGTTGACCGGAAAGTCTGATTCACCTGCTCAGAAAACTGCTTTTTTATTGTGCATGGATTGCCACACTTCGGGCAAAACTTTGCGTTATCGGGCAGTTTCGCCCCACATTTCGTACAAAACACTATTTTTCTTCCTCCTCATTCCTGTATAGTTCCTGCGGATATGCAGGCTCTATCGATACCTATGATACCCACGGATTGTTCCGTGCTGCTCTGGTATCATGTAAATTTTATCATAGTAAAATATCATTGTAAATATTAGCATTATGAAGAATCTCCGTAAATTTTAAAAGGGAAATTGCATTTTTATGCTATCAATGCTAAACTAAGCTAAAACTTAACGAACACAAAGGAGAATTATTATGTTTTGTAAACATTGTGGAAAGCAGCTAACAGATGGTGCAAAATTCTGCCCTGACTGCGGAACCCCTGTTTCTGCTAAAGCTCAGCATACACAGCAGCATTTCGAAGCTACAGCGTCACACAAGCAGACACCACACAATGAGGCTGCGCATCCTACACCACATAACCACGAACATCGAACTCAGCAGACTGCAAAAACAGCATCGCATAACCGCACACATCCGACACAGACAATAGACCACACAAAATCTTCTGTAGCAGGTTCAATGAATTATACCGCCTCTGATATGACAACAGCTCCTGCACCAAAAGTACGCAGAAATTTTACAATTGGAAATATTGTCACCTGGATTGGATGCTTCCTTGCATTTATATCCATGTTTATGACATTTGCCACGGTATCTATTCTTGGTTTTTCCCAGACAGTCACTCTTTTTGACACTAATGACGGAAAATTATTTCTTGCAGTGATCCTGGCAGTGGCGGTTATTAACTTCTTCCGTATTGATATTATCAGCCTGATCGGATCATGTGTCGGTGTTTTCTTCCTTCTTATGGAATACAAAGATGCCGCCGATAAATTACAGCAGTTTTCTTCTATGGTTCATTATGGAATCGGACGAATGCTTCTGACTGTCGGAATTATTCTGATGGTACTAGGCGCAGTCGCAAGTATCTTCCTTCGTAAGAAGAATGTGAAACTGAATGTTTTACAATAAATCGACGGACGGATATAAATGTAAATATTATCTGACCCACTATAAGGTAATACACTATATTACATGCTATATATTTTATCAAAGCCAGCTGATTTGCTGGCTTTTTATTTACGCCATATACTTTTGCACAAAACACGTAATAAGATAAAAAGAGCAACCACACCCTATTTTTATTCAGTCGCATAACCGACTCTCTTAAAACGGATGTGATTGCTCTTGAATTATCATCTTTCAATCACTGATAATTTGTTAATTCCTATTTTTCAACATCTCCGACTACAGCCCATCTCCAGAATGACTGGTCATAGTTCCATGTATTCTTGCATCCTGCCATTTCAAGTACAAGCTGCATATATGCGGAACGAATACCGCCTGTGCAATAAGTTACGATCTTGTCATCTTTGGAAATGCCCGCATCTTTTAACATCTTATCAATGTCAGCCTGTGATCTTAATGTTCCGTCTTCACGGAAAAGATCTGTATACCGAATATGGATTGCTCCCGGAAGATGTCCGCCTTTTGCTTCGTTATATTTCTTAGCACCTTCATACTCTTCATCTGTACGAACATCAACGATCTTGTAATCTTTGTAGTTCTTCTGAAGTTCTTCTGTTTCCATGTCATGTGTCATGTCAAGTTTGTCGATCTTCACATCTACTTTGTCTAACTTGGAAGGTCCTTTCTGTGTCTCAGCTCCGGCATTTACCAGCGCTTCGTATCCACCGTCAACCATCTTAAGGTTTGTGTAACCTGCTACGCGCAGCTCCCAGAGAACACGGGCATCTTCTCCCCATCCTCCAAGTGTCTCACCTAAGAGAACGATTTCCTTGTTCGGATCAAGGCCGAGGTTGCTGAGTTTTTTAGATAACTCTGCAGGCTGTGGAACTTTTCCCCAGTTCTCATCGCCCTGCTTGCCATATTTGTCTTCGCATGTTCCAAGTGCCTGCCAGCTTGTAGCTGCTGCACCCTTGATCGTCTCTTTATTAGAATATTTCTCGCCACGGCAGTCAAGAAAAATTACATTGTCATCGCCCATCAGTTTCTTCGCTTCTTTTGCGGTTATCAGGTATTCTCCTTTAAAAGAATCCTTGGAAACCAAATCGTCGTCCGATACTCCTTTTGCTTTGCTTCCGCATCCAACTACAAGCATCATAGCCAGCAGTCCGACACCCATACATCTGATAAACTTCTTCATACCATTTCTCCTCTTAATCTTCGTTTAATATTTCTTCTGTGATCTGGATCACCTTTTCTGCAAGACACGGACAGAACTCTGTCATCTTTCCGCTGTCTAATGCCCCTTGAAGTCCTTCCGGTGTAGACACATCATAACCGATGATCTCTTTGCAGTTTACAGAACCATATTCCTGTTCAAAACGATTCTTAAACTCCATGTATTTTCCGATCATGACATTCTTCTGGTCCATCAGTCCTTCTTCTTTTGTGTGTCCATACTTCATACCGATCGCCATCAGCGCTCCGGTATAAGCACCACAGACAGATCCTAACATCATGCCACCTCCAAAACAGGCAGCAATACGGTTTGCTTCGTCTTCACTTAAGTCAAACCGCTCTGCAAAATGACGGAACACTACCTGTGAACAGTCATATCCTTTTATAAAGTTGTCTTTAATTTCATTTGCCTTCTGGTTCATATTCTTGTCTCCTTTATTTCTATTTTCCTGCATAACAATGTTTGTCAAACAGAATCTTACGCTTTTTATACGGAGTCCCTACCAGGTCCATAATCGTTGCTTTCGATCCGATCGGCAGATCGATCGCCTGATTAAAATCACAGTCATAAACCTTTGATATTATAAAATTATTTTGTTTTCTTTTTCTGTTTTTCATTATAGTAGAGGAAGCATTGATTTACAAGTATTTGTTTATGTAAAATAAAATCTTATCCACAATTTCTATTACTATACACGGTAATTATTCCCCTTCTGATCTATCCAGAACAAAGAATGTGCCTCGGCACCCTCTTACGCCTGCGGTGGTCGCTTGCGACACCTACATCGTACACCGCAGTGCGCATTCTATGTATCCACTGTTATGAGTATAATATATCAAAAAAGATGCCGAACAAATGTCCGACATCCCATTTTTATGTTCCATTTTATGCTGCAAATCTTTCTAGCTGTCTTTCAAGTTCTGTGCAATCGTCTGCATACATCTGCAGTTCAATCACGTTATTCAATCCCAGATTCATGATTCCAAGTAATGACTTCGCATCTACTACTGCCCGTCCTCTTCTCATGTCCATGTTAAAGTCAAATTTACATACTGTTTTCAAGAAATCAATGATCTCATCCGGGTGTTTGAAAGTAATGTTCATTGTGCTCATTCTTTTCACCTCTTTCTGCCTTAACGGCTATGAAATCCTTTTCACTTTTCACATATATCATAGCACATTTTTTATATTTAAAAGGGCGAAATTTTTTATAAAAGTGTATTTTTTTAATTAAATATGCCTCTTATTCTCTACTTTTTTCTATAAGCAATATAAAATTACTCCTGATTATGAAATTCCATTGGAGTTACGTCTGTATTCCGTCGGTAAAATTCCTTCCTCCTCTTTAAACACCTTACTCATATATTTGGGATCAGAGTAACCGACAAGCCCCGCAATCTGATTCATCTTATATTTTGTTGTCCTGAGAAGCTCCTTTATTTTTTCTATCCTGTATTTCCTCACAATTTCTGTAAAATTATATCCTGTCTCCTTCTTAAACTGAGAACTCAGGTATTCTTCCGATACATAAAGTTGGCTCGCTGCTTCTTCCAATGTAATACCACTGTCATATTCTTTTCTTATAATTTCCATTGCTTTTTGGATAAGCGTACTGTACTGCTCAAATTTATGCTCATATGATATCATCCGTTCCAAGCCTTGAATCGCTTTCTCTATCTGTTTCCAGCTGATGGCATAGGTAATCTGCTGCATAAGACTCAGGATTTTTGTTTCGTCAATCTCCCCGCCATAATTTCTATAATTCAATCCAGCTGCCATGCAAAAACGAATGATACTGTATTTTATTTCTTTTGGAAAATATTTTTCTCTTTTCATTTCCTCACAAACAAGTTGAAATTGTCTGGCAATTCCTTTCTTGTTTTCATCGAAAATCATTTCTCGCATTCGTTGTTCTAATTCTACCGGATAACGCACCGGAACAGCTTCAAATTTCTCAACTGTCTGCTGACAGATTAAAACTCCTCGCGGCTGAAGAAGATTCCATTCCATGAGACTTCCTGCCTGAATCATTGCATCTACCAGCTTTGTCAGCTGTTTTGTCTCTATCCATACACAAATAATTGTCCCCGGAAAATTCCTACATAACCCAGTAACCACATTTTTTTTAAAATATTCTTTCCAGTTGCTTGCTTCACGTACCCGGTAAATGATCAGATACACCTGTTTCCATCGATCCGAACATATAACAGATGCCGAAAATCCACACTCACGTCTACAGATTTCTTCGAGAAATCCACGTATATTTTCCTTCTGCTCCTCGTATTCGTCTGCCATTGAAACCGTAAATAAATATCCCGGATCATCCACTGTAAAACCATATTTCCGGATAGTCATTTCATTTAACTTCTGATTCGATATAATTTCTCCATATCTACAGCTTAACAGAACATTTTCAACAGTAAAAGAAGCCTGCATCCAATATTCATTCCTGATTTTTTCATGAATACGGCTTAATGCCTTCTTAAGCTCCATCGGCCGGAACGGCTGTACTAAATATCCGTCCACCCCCAGATCGATTGCCTGCTTTGCCTGTTGAAAATCTTCATCCTTTGTTATAATAATCACACGGAACTCACGTCCTTCCGTGCGTAATTTTCTCAAAAGATTTAATCCATTCATCCGCGGAAGCCCAATGTCCATGATAACAAGATTTGGCTGCATAACTGTTATCATCTCATATGCAGACTGTCCATTCCCTGCAATCCCCACCAACTCGTAATTCGGATCTACGCGTTTTAAACCTTTTTTCAGTTCTTCTAATACTTTTTCATCCCTTTCAACGATTGCCACCCGCATTTGAACAGTCTCCTCTCAATGTCCGTGTTTCTGATTGAATATCCTCTTTTATTGTAACATTAACTTCAATAATTGGAAGCATGCAAGTGTAAATATTTTTCTCTGGTAGCGAGCCCTCCCCGGATGTGACGTTCTGATTTGTTGGTGTCTAAAACCTTACGTGTTTCATGAGCCAGTGATGGATTGATCTGAAGCAGACGTTCTGTAACATCCTTATGCACCGTACTCTTACTAATCCGAAACTGTTTTGCTGTCTGTCTCACTGTCGCATTATTTTCTATAATATAATTTGCAATTTCCACTGCACGCTCCTCAATATATTCTCTCATAGAAAAGCCCCTGCATAGTTTGTTTTTTACAATCTATGCAGGGGCAAATTAATGTATGTCTAATTCCTGTTCCATCTATTCGTGGAAAACACTATACTATACAACTTAATACTCAAATACTGCCACACCATATCCCGGAAGAGGATATGCAAAGGAATATTTCTGACCATCACATTCCTGCTTCTCTGGTTTGTAAACCAATGGGCGTTCTTCTCCTGATCCGCCGTATTTTGTCTCATCACTGTTAAGAACAAGCTTAAACTGCTTTCTTCTCGGAACACCAACACGGTAATCCGGTCTGTCTACCGGTGTAAAATTGCATACAAAGAGCAGATTTTTCTTACCATCTTTTGAATGTCTTGTGAAACTGAAAATACTCCGGAAGATATCATCCTTATTGATCCAGTCAAATCCCTTCGGATCATTATCCAACTCATACAATGCCTTATTCTTCTTATAAAGATGAAGCAAATCTTTATACCAGTTCTGAATCTGCTGATGCGGTTCTTCTGCAAGAAGGAACCAATCCAGTTCTCTCTCTTCACTCCACTCACGAAGCTGTGCGAACTCCTGTCCCATAAAGAGAAGCTTCTTTCCAGGATGTCCCATCATAAATGCATATGCCACCTTCAAGTTGCGGAACTTATCCCATCCTTCTCCCGGCATCTTATTCAACATGGAGCATTTCAGATGAACAACCTCATCATGAGAAAGTACAAGAATATAGTTCTCTGAATATGCATATTCCATAGAAAATGTCATCATGTGATGTGCATTCTTTCTGAAATAAGGATCCAGTTTCATGTATTCTGTAAAGTCATGCATCCAACCCATATTCCACTTCAAAGTAAATCCAAGTCCATCATCCTCAGGAGATCCTGTCACCTTCGGCCATGCTGTGGACTCTTCTGCGATCATCATAACGCCTTTATTTCTTCCGCAAACTACAGAATTCAGATGTTTAAAGAATGCAATCACCTCAAGATTCTCATTTCCGCCAAATTTATTCGGAATCCACTGTCCATCTTCTCTTCCGTAGTCCAGATACAGCATAGATGCCACTGCATCTACACGAAGTCCGTCTACATGATAATGTTCAACCCAGAACAATGCATTCGCCAGAAGGAAGTTGGAAACTTCCGGTTTTTCATAATTGAAAACCTTCGTTCCCCAATCAGGATGCTCGCCCTTTCTCGGATCTGGATATTCGAATGTCGGTGTTCCGTCAAAATCTGCCAGACCATGTGCATCTTTCGGGAAATGCGCCGGTACCCAGTCAAGAATAACACCGATATTATTCTTATGAAGATAATTTACCATATATGCAAAATCTTCCGGTGTTCCATAGCGTGAAGTTGGTGCATAATATCCAGTCACCTGATATCCCCAGGAACCGTCAAACGGATGCTCTGCAATTCCCATCAACTCAACATGAGTATATCCCATCTCTTTTACATACTTTGTAATTGCTTCTGCAAACTCACGATATGTATAGAATCCTTCATCTTCTCTTCCAGGATGTCTCATCCAGGAACCCATATGCACTTCGTAAATAGACACTGGTTCTTCTTTGTTATCCCACTTCTCACGAGCTGTCATCCACTTACTGTCTGACCAGTTCAGATTAGAAATGTCTGTAATTCTGGATGCTGTTCCCGGTCGGAGCTCTGCATAATTAGCAAATGGATCTGCTTTATAGATCTTCTCACCCGCCTGTGTCTCTATACAGAACTTATACAAATCCCCTTTCTTCGCCTCCGGAACGAAGCATGTGTATATTCCGAGAGGCTCTCCTCTCTTCATCTTATCTTTCGTCTCATCCCAGTCATTAAACTCTCCGATTACAGAAACGTTTACTGCATGAGGAGCCCATACCGCAAAATATACTCCTCTTTTTCCGTTCTTTGTCACCTCATGGGCACCCATCTTTTTATAAATCTCATAATGATTTCCCTGCCCAAAAAGATAATGGTCAAGTTCTCCGATCTCATAAGGCTGCACTTTCGTCTTCGTGCTGTTTTTCTTAACCATAAAGCCACCTCACTGCTCAAATATATTCCTGATTGTAATGATTTAAAAACCATACAATTTCTTATAGATCAAGGCACATTACCGAATCTTTCAATTGGTAACAAAGTTTCATTCTCCCCTTGAACACTATAGTTTTATTATACTTGATACTGTATAAAAAAGAAAGAGAAAATGTATTATTGCACAAAAATAGACAGTCGTTTTACTGACTGTCTATTAATTCTTAACAAATATATGTCATTAAATGTTGAAATCTTTCTCTGAAAGCAGAATTCTGTCGGAAGAATCTGTATTCTTTCCAAATACTCTCTTCACAAGTTTCTTTGCGGAAGCTTTCTGTGAATGAGCAATCGCATCATCCATCACTTCTTTCACTTCTGCTACTGTTACTGCATGATCTTCTCTCTGTAAAGAATCAATCTTACTGTACAGTGCAAGAATTCCCATCTCATCGATTCTGTAACCATTCTCCTGAGCATAAGTCTGTCCAAATGTTACAAGCTCATCATTAATAAAGATCGGCACTTCAAGTCTGGAAGTAAATTTTCTTCTGAATTCTCTGTTGGAAGAAAGAAGTCTGTCCAGTGGTTTTCTCTGCTCTTCAAGAACTACTAAAAGTTCTCCTGTATCCTGCTCCATTGCTTTGTTCAGCTTGGCGAGTGTTTTTTCGTTCATCTGTCCGGCTTTTTCAATGATCAGTGCACCGCCGTACAGTTTACGGAAAATGTCTCCGATTCTCTTCTTATTCAGTGACTCTCCTGTTACAATCGCAACCTTGCCCTGACGGATGTCACGCTGCTTCTGAATTGCCTTTACAACATCAACAGCAAGGACTGTCTTTCCATTTCCTTTATTTCCAATAATCAGAAGGTTTCCTGTTCTGGAAGTTCCTTTGCGGTTTGTACAGTTCTTATCCTGCTCAAGTACATCTACCAGCTGCTCACTCATACCACGCACAGGTACAAAATAAGAGAAGAGTTTTTTCTGTTCCTCTGTAAGTCCTGCTCTTGTACCGATTCCACTCTGTGTTTCAAGATCATAACGACCATGTACAATAAATCCTGTATCAGACATTGCATCTGCAATCTCATCTAACGGTAATGGTGATGTCTTACCTGTTGCGATCAATTTTGCAGTCTCTTTACGGCTCAATGGTGTCGTCGCAGACATGATATCAATTCCGTCATCTTCATCCGGAATCTCTCTGTCATCCGGTTCCTCACTATGCGCTGGATTCACGCTGAATTCATCTTCAAAATTTGGCACTTCTTCATAAGAATTCAGACCAAGAAGATCATCATCTGAAATCTTATCTTCTGCTGTGAAAAGATCTCTTGGATTAATTATTTCATCATCCTCATCGTCTTCTTCATAACCATAGGCATCCAGATCATCATATCCTTCTTCCTCACCGAACAGATCATCATCAGCGTCTTCATAATCATCCAACAAATCGTCATCAGACTCTTCATAATCATCTAAAATATCGTCTTCGTCAAACTCTTCTGCATCATCCCAGTCATACGCATCATAATCTTCGTACTCATCCTCACCGAGTCTGAGATCATCCGCAAGCTCTCCCATATTTTCATGTGGTTCTTCTTCTACCTCAAGAACTTCTTCTGAACTTACTGTTGCATCTACTTCTTCCTCTTCCGGAATAACACCTTCAATCTCATCAATCAGTTTCTGTATCTCTGGTGATAAAATTGGTTCTTCATTATTTTTATTGTCCATAGTCTCTCTTACTGCTGCTCCTTCTGAATCATCTTCATCATTGACAACTTCAGTTTCTGAGATCAGTTCCTCCACCCCAGACAAATCTTCTGATTCATCTGTCAGATCTTCTGACTCAGCTGCATCTATTTCAAGAATTTCTTCCTCTTCCGGTTCTGCTTCTCCTGCTTCAAGAATTTCTTCCTCTTCCGGTTCTGCTTCTCCTGCTTCAAGGATTTCTTCCTCTTCTGGTTCTGCTTCTTCTACTTCAAGGATTTCTTCCTCTTCCGGTTCTGCCTCTTCTACTTCAAGAATTTCTTCCTCTTCCGGTTCTGCCTCTTCTACTTCAAGAACTTCTTCCGGTTCTGCTTCTCCTGCTTCTATAGTAACTGCATCTTCTGGGACATCTTCTGAAGTCTCCTCCACTGCCTGTTCTATAAGCTCTTCTTCTGTCTCCGGTTCCGGTATCAGTTCTTTCATCCCTGATGGAACTACTCGTTCTTTATTGGCTTCCTCAGCTTTCTTCTCTTCTGTCAGTTGATTCACGATCTCAAGATCTTCTACATCCTCAATTGCTGCAATATCCTCTTCCAAATCTGTCATATCCGGTTCGACTTCTTCTCCCGGTTCTGCCTGAACTTCCGGTTTCGGATTGAGTAATTGCTGCAGAGCTTCATCTAACCGCATCGTATCTCCAAGTTTCTTCTTGGCTGGTTTTACCGGATTCTTACCGACAATCGGTATGGAAGCAGTATCTTTGCTAAGTGTTCTCTTATCTCCACTTGTCTCTACCGTTGCCGGCTGAACTTCTGACTCATCCTCGGAAGCTTCTATAACTTCTGCTGTTTCTACTCCTGCTTCTTCCGGATTTTCTACTTCGGCATCCGGCTCTTCTGCTGCTTCCAAAGTAACCGCATCCGTGTCAATCACATCGGAAGTACTGTCGTTCTCCATCACCGGCTGTTCTGTCAGCCCGATTGATCTTGTATCTCCAAGTGCTTCAGCTCCTTCTGACGCAGAATCTTTTTCCTCGTCTTCTCCTAAATAGGAAGTCAGATCCGGTATTTCTTCTGTCTCTGAAGAAAGCTTCTCATATCTGTGATCATATTTCTGCTGCTGCGATGGTGACAATGGCTTATACTGCATCTTCAGTTCCATTGCCTTATAAACATACTTACCCTCGCTGAACCAGAGGATCAGATCATCACATTCTTCCAGACATTCTGTCATCATACCTGCTTCGCGATAAAGCTTCGCCAGTTCATAAGCCCACTCTTCAATATATTCTGCCTTCTTAAATTCCTCCAGAGCCTCAATCTGCTGTTCGATCGGCGCTCTCTGCGCTCTTAAGATCTGATATCTAAGGATATGCCTGTTCGGATCTTTCGGTGCAATCTGGATAAATTCGTCATAATAGTCGATTGCTTCATCTATATTCTTTGTCTTAATTGCAAGAGAACATAACTTATAGATCACCTTGCGGCTTCCTTCAGAACGGCGATATGCAAGATTCATCACATCATAGCTCTTCTGATACTCTTTTGTTTTTTCATAAATATCACTGACATTCATCAGCATCCCTGCGTTACGGACACGCTTCCAGTCAATCAGATCTGCTGCTGCCGCTGCTTTTCTGTATTCTCCATCTTCCATAAGTTCCAGCATCTCTTCTGTCTTTAACTTATATTCATACTTATCCACTGTACTCACCTCATTGTCATTGAAATATTAGTTTTGGTCTGAATGTGTCCATTAGGCACTAGCCGATACTCTTTCATTATTCTACCATATGAGGTCTGTAATGTCAAAAAAATGCACCTTCAATTCCTTTTGAAAGTGCATTTTTAGTGTTATTTAATTGTATTATTATTATAATTTTATATTTTGTATCGGAGATTATTCGCGATTCTACGTTCCTGTGAGACCTTTGTCGTCTGTTATTTTATCACTTGAATGATTTTCATATCCATTCAATACTTTATGTATTAAATCTTCTGTCAAGTCATTCCTGCTTTTATAACAAATCTGAGATTATAACATGTCCTTTCAATGTTTCTTTACACATTTTTCATTCTATGTTATATGCGGTATTTTTATTCAATACATCTATGAGTGATTCATCTTTTTCTCTTTGCTTCCAGTTTCCGTACTCTCCGATCTTTGATCTTCTTTTCTTTCTACTGGACTTTTACGCTTGGCAAAGGTCTCTTTCTTCACAGGAACCTTCACTCATCATACCACTGACATATTGATAAAAATCTGAAACTATACTGTCCATGGGACTGACCTCCTGTTGAACTTGTATTTTTAATCTAATCAGGCATCTGTTACTTTTACCTTCTTAGTTAAATATCTTTGGGAGATTTCTTTCTCTCTTTGATGGTTATATAATAACATTCGGCGTCTAATTTGTCAATATATTCATTTGATTTTTTTATATTTTTTATTTATTATCTGCTTTGGTTGTAATTGTCTGAATTTTCAAACATTTCGATTAACAGATTTCTGCTCCAGCCGGCATTTCTTTTTCCGGTGTCATCAGTGCAAGGTTACCTTCTGCATCTTCTGCACAAAGCAACATTCCCTCTGAAAGTACGCCTGCCAGCTTCGCAGGTTTCAGGTTTACAAGAACCATAACTTTCTTACCAACCATTTCTTCCGGTGTGTAATGTGCTTTGATTCCGGATACGATCTGTTTTACCTGGCTTCCAACTTTTACCTGAGAGCAGAGAAGCTTTTTGGATTTCTTTACAGCCTCACATGCAATGATCTCTCCAACCTGGAACTGCATTGCTCCGAACTGCTCAAATGTGATCTCATCTTTCGGCTCAATGTCGATAACAGCTTCTTCCTCTTTCTTTTCTTCTACCTTCGGATGAAGTTCTTCAACTTTCTTCATAACCTCTTCGAAATCCATTCGCTGGAACAGGATCTCCGGTTTCTCTGTTACATGTCCGTTACCAAGCTGCTCAAGGATCTTCTTACTTGTAGAAGGCATAAAAGATTCAAGAAGTCTTGCACCTTCAGAAATGCTCTGAATCAGATTCCAAAGTACTGTAGAAAGGCGATCCTTCTTGGATTCATCTTTTCCGAGTACCCAAGGAGTTGTCTCATCAATATATTTATTGCAGCGTTTGAACAGATTGAAGATTTCTGTAATCGCATCGGCAACGCGGAGGTCTGCCATCTTAGCATCAACTGCCTTAGAAGCATTCTCTACAACTGCTTTCAGTTCTGCATCTACATCTTCTACAACACCCTTATCTTCTACTGTTCCGCCGAAGTATTTGTTTGTCATAGAAACAGTTCTGTTTACAAGGTTTCCAAGTGTATTTGCAAGATCAGAGTTCAAACGCTCTACCATCAGCTCCCAGGAAATAACACCGTCATTCTCGAATGGCATTTCATGCAGTACAAAATAACGAACTGCATCTACGCCAAAGAAATCAACGAGTTCATCTGCATAGAGAACATTTCCCTTGGATTTACTCATCTTACCGTCTCCCTGAAGCAGCCACGGATGTCCAAACACCTGTTTCGGAAGTGGAAGATCAAGTGCCATAAGGAAGATTGGCCAGTAAATTGTATGGAAACGAATGATATCTTTTCCAATCAGATGAAGGTCTGCCGGCCACAGTTTGTTGAACTGCTCTGTGCTGTTTCCGTCTGCGTCATATCCGATTCCTGTAATATAGTTTGTAAGGGCATCAAGCCATACATATACAACGTGCTTCGGATCGAAATCTACCGGTATTCCCC
>OLRG01002272.1_pt1 | contig 13874 bp, 10 predicted proteins | sample 1672331 | NCBI WGS metagenome assembly OLRG01 (sample SAMEA3136672, study PRJEB25190) | human gut metagenome
ATCTCGGCCGCGGCGAACATGTCCTCGTTGACATGGTTGTGGCAGAGGTTGCCAGCGCGGGAGTGGGAGTCGTTCACAAACTGGCCGTTGTGGTTGTACATGATCGTCTTATATGAGGCCACACCCGGCAGGACGGACTTGCGGCTGCCAGAGAAGCCGGCAAAGAAGTGCGGCTCGATGAAGCCCTCGGCCAGCAGCAGGTCGGCGTCGACAGCGACCTTGTTGATGATGCACTCGCCGCCGGAGGGAAGGGTCCCGACCTTCTCCATCATGGAGTCGTCGGTGGCCACGTGCATGACGATCTCCTCCTCGGCCACGATCTTCTCGCCGTACTTGTTGACGAGCTCCTCGTGGGTGGAGGGACGGTGCATGCCGGTGGCGACAAGGATGCGCACGCGAGCCTCGGGCGCGGCGGTGTGGATGCGGCGGAGCAGGATGGGCATGGTCACGCGGGAGGGAACGGGACGCGTGTGATCGGAGCTGATGATGACGATGTCGCGCTTGCCGCGGCAGAGCTCCTCGAGCTTGGGAGAACCATAGGGGTTGTCCAGGGACTTCTCGACGAGCTCCTCCTGGCTCGCCTCGGGCTTGAACTCGTTCTGATGGCCTTCCATCAGGCCGGCGAAGTTCTTGTCTTCCAGCTTGAGATGCATGGTCTTGTGGTCAAACGGCAGGTCTGCCTCAAACATCTTCCGTCTCACTTTCGGTCTTAACCGCTCCGGTCACGGTTGTACTGAAAACCATACGCCGCTCATTTGCTACCGTTTGCCGACGTTTTTCTACCGGCTGCGGCACCTGTAGGGGTGTCCATAAAGCTTGGAACCTGTTTGCGGCTTGGTGCGGGAACGTCGGCAAATGGGAGGAGGCCGAAGACCTGGAGCGCCTTCTTCCGGACATGTGATGGGCGCATGAAGAGTACAACAACAGTCGTTGCGAACCCCACTCGCCGCACTCCAAAGCCACGCGCCGCCCGCGCGCGGTATTCTTTAGGTACAAGAGAACGAGAGGAGACCCCATGTCTGACTACGTCCTTAGCTGCTGCTCCACGGCAGACGTCACGCGCGAGCTCCTGGAGGAGCGCGGCATTGCCTACGTCTACTTCAACTACCAGTTGGACGGCCAGATGCTCAAGGACGACTTTGGCCAGACCAACTCCCCTGCCCAGCTCTACTCAAAGATGCTTGCCGGCGCGGACGCCAAGACCTCCCAGGTCAGCGTCGGCGAGTACATCACCCACTTCGAGAAGTTCCTCACGCAGGGCAAGGACGTCCTCCACGTGACCCTCTCGTCCGGCATCTCCGGAACCTACGGCTCCGCCTGCGCCGCACGCGACCAGCTTGCCGAGAAGTACCCGGACCGCAAGGTCGTAATCGTTGACTCCCTGTGCGCAAGCGCCGGCTACGGCCTGCTCATGGACAGGCTTGCGGACCTGCGCGACACCGGCATGGGCATCGACGAGCTTGCGGCCTGGGCGGAGGAGCACCGCCTCGAGGTGCAGCACTGGTTCTTCTCCAGCGACCTCACGTTCTTCATCCGCGGCGGGCGCATCTCCAAGGCCGCGGGCCTGGTGGGCGGCCTGCTCAAGATCTGCCCCGTCATGGACGTGGAGCCCAACGGTAGTCTGGCCGTAAAGGAGAAGATTCGCAGCAAGGGCCGAGCCATCGCGCGCGACCTGCAGAAGATGGAAGAGCTGGCCCAGGGCGGGCGCAACTACACGGGCAAGGTCTTCATCAGCCAGTCCGAGTGCCTGGTTGACGCCGAGGAGCTGGCCCACCGTGTTGAGACCACGTTCCCGCACATCGATGGCCCCGTACGCATCTATCCCATTGGTGCCACCATCGGCTGCCACACCGGCCCAGGCACCGTTGCCCTCTTCTTCTGGGGCAAGCCCAGGGAGTAGACAGGGCTGCGCACGCAAATGACAAGAAAAGAGGCCCGGACAACGTCGTCCGGGCCTTCTCTTGCAAGGGCGACCATGCCCAGCCGTATTGACTCGGGACGTTTGCCCAGTTGGCACTCAGTCGGGCAGCCAGATGGGCATGGTCGGATTTTGAAGACCGGTCTCTGGCGGACGGCCCCCATCGCTTCTTCTACAGTTCCATCTCAAAGAACTCGCGATAAAGGGCCAGCTCGTCGGGGGTGTCCTCGCTGGAGGCAAAGCTCACGGAGCCTGCGTGGGCCTCGTCGGCCAGAAGGCCGCACTCCCCCAGGCGATGGCCCAGCTGGCGGGCCGTCCCGGCGCCGCCGTCATAGAAGCGCACGTCACCACCCAGGACCTCGGCAATCTGCCTGCGCACGAAGGGGTAGTGCGTGCAGCCAAGGACCACGGAGCCGACAGTGCCCGCGAAGGAGCCCACGTAGCCGCGGATCATCTCGCGCAGGTCCGCCGCGGCAAGGTCGCCCCGCTCGATGCGTCCGGCAAGGCCTGGGCACGGGACCGAGATGACCTCGCAGCCGCGCCCGTAGGTGGCGGCAAGCTCCTGGTACTTGTCCAGGCGCAGGGTGATGTCTGTTGCCATGACGAGGATGCGGCCGTGGCCGGGAGCCTCCGTCGCGGGCTTGAGCGCCGGCTCGATGCCAATGATGGGCAGGTCAGGGTATATGCGGCGCAGTGTGGGGGCGGCAGCTGAGGTGGCCGTGTTGCACGCTATGACAATGGCCTTGGCGCCGTCCGCCGCAAACCGCTCCACGATGTCCTGGGAGAGCTCGAGCACGCGTGCCTCGGTCTTCTCGCCGTAGGGGGCGTTGGCGGAGTCCCCAAAGTAGTGGAAGTCCTCGTGCGGGAGCTCCGCAACCAGGGACCGCAGCACGCTGATGCCGCCGACCCCCGAGTCAAACACACCGACAAACCCACTCACGCTCGCTCATCTCCCAAAAATGAGAAAAAGGGACAGTCCCTATTTCTCATTGCGTCATTGATGTGACTGCCTGGCGCGCAGCGTGTCTATGCCGTGACAGACGGTCATGACCGGGTGGCTAAGCAGCATCCTGGGACCAGCATAGCGCATGACGTCCTTGATGGCCTGCCGCTGGGCGGGCGCGTAGCAGTGCGCGCGGCACTGCGAGCAGGACGATGCCCGACGCCAGCAGGGGCAACGCCACCTTCTGCACCGCCACGCCCGCGACCAGCGAGGGCGCCACCAGTGCGATGACCCAGACCAGCGCCACGTTGCCCACCAGGCCCACCCACTGCCAGGCCACCGTTGCCAGCACGTGCCACAGGGCCTCGGGCACCAGCGCCAGAAGCCGCTTGTCCGTTATGTTGGGTATACTCCGATTCTGTATGCGGCGAGAAGCTCTTCTCGCCTAAACGACAAGGTAGGTTAACTTGTCCATCTTACCCGATGGACCCAACAGTCTGGAGAGACGCATGAGCAATGAGGGCAAGAAGGTCAAGGTCCACTACGTGGGCACCCTGGACGACGGCACCAAGTTCGACTCCTCCCGCGACCGCAACGAGCCGCTGGAGTTCACCTGCATGGCCGGCCAGATGATCAAGGGCTTTGACGCCGCCGTCAAGGACATGGAGGTCGGCCAGGTCATCAACGTGCACATCCCTGCGGCCGAGGCCTACGGCGAGAGGCGCGAGGACCTCGTCCAGACCCTGCCCATCGCCCAGCTCCCCGGCGCGGAGAACCTGGTCGCGGGCCAGAAGGTCACCCTGGGCAGCCCCGCCGGCTACCCCATCCCCGCGCTCGTGGCCAAGATCGAGGATGGCAACATCACCTTTGACATGAACCACGAGATGGCCGGCAAGGACCTCAACTTCAACATCGAGCTCCTCGAGGTCGCCGAGTAGGGCCATCCGAGCAGGCTCGCGCAACCTCGAACCCAATTCCCAACACGATTTGGGTTCGCCGCCAGGCTCCGCACGTGCCATCCAAGCGCCAACACCAAGAAAGCCGCAGGTCACAGACCCGCGGCTTTCTTCTTGGCCCAAATCCTCGAACCCAAATCGTCAGCCCGCCTCAGGCACGCCAGGCGAGAAGCCCGTCTTGCCGGTTAGACCATCTCCTCCGGGCGGAACACCTCGTCGAACTTCTCCGCAGAAAGAAGCCCCAGGTCAAGGCAGGCGTCACGTAGGCTCGTGCCCTCGGCGAAGGCCTTCTTTGCCACCTTGGCCGCGTTGTCGTATCCAATGTAGGGGTTGAGGCAGGTCACCAGCATAAGGGAGTGGCGCAGGTTGTGGTCCATGCGCTCGCGGTTGGCCCTGATGCCCGACGCGCATCTCTGGTCAAAGGAGGAAATGGCGTCCGCGAGCAGCCTCACGGACTGCAGGAAGTTGTATGCGATGACGGGCATGAAGACGTTGAGCTCGAAGTTGCCCTGGGATGCGGCAAAGCCGATGGTGGCGTCGTTGCCCATGACCTGGGCGGCCACCATGGTGACGGCCTCGCACTGCGTGGGGTTGACCTTGCCCGGCATGATGGAGCTGCCCGGCTCGTTTGCCGGAATCGCGATCTCTCCCAGGCCCAGACGGGGACCGGAGGCAAGCCAGCGAACGTCGTTGGCAATCTTCATCATGTTGGCCGCAAGGCCCTTGACCGCGCCGTGGGCAAAGACGATGGCGTCCTTGCCCGTGAGCGCGCGGAACTTGTTGGGGTCAGTCACAAACGGCATGCCCGTGGCCGCGGCAAGCTCCTCCGCCACGGCAACGTCAAAACCCTCCGGCGCGTTGAGGCCGGTACCCACGGCCGTTCCTCCCAGCGCCAGGCGATACAGCCCCGCAAGCGAGGCCTCCAGCTCCTCGGCAGAACCCTCCAGAAGGCCGCGCCAGCCAGAGATCTCCTGCGCAAAGGAGATGGGCACCGCGTCCTGCAGGTGGGTGCGACCGCTCTTGACCACGTCAGCGTTCTCCACCTCCAGGCGGCGGAAGGTGGCCTCGAGCTGCGACACCGCCGGGAGCAGGCGCTCGCGCACCGCCGTCACGGCCGCAATATGCATGGCCGTGGGGAAGGTATCGTTTGAGGACTGGCTCATGTTGACGGAGTCGTTGGGGTGGAGGCGGCGCTCGCCGGCAATCTGGTTGCCCCGGTTGGCGATGACCTCGTTGACGTTCATGTTGGACTGCGTGCCGGAGCCCGTCTGCCACACCACCAGCGGGAAGTTGCCGTCCAGCTTGCCGGCGAGGATCTCGTCCGCCACGGTGCCAATGAGGTCGGTGTCCGTGCGGCTCATGTGGCCAAGGCGGCAGTTTGCCCGCGCCGCGGCAGCCTTGAGCTGCGCAAACGCACGCACAATCTCATCGGGCATGCGCTCGGTGCCAATGGGGAAGTTCTCGTGGCTGCGCTCGGTCTGGGCGCCCCAGAGGGCGTCTTGCGGCACGAGCATCTCTCCCATGGAGTCGCGCTCCACGCGCCAGCCAGCGGGAGCCTCGGACGTCGCGGTGTTCTGGGCCATCTCTTGGTGCCTTTCTGACGGAATGCTCGGGGCTTGGGGTTGACTACTCGGACGCGCGGGCGTCCTGCTCGAGCCTCTGCAGGCCCGAGAGGATGGCGGAGACCACCTCGGACTGGTCGCGGGCAACAACTCCCAGGTCAGCACGGACGCCGCGGAAGCGCGGGCTCTTAGAGAGGTCCTTGGCAAGACGCTCGTTCACGCGGGCGTCGGAGAGGGCGCCCAGCTCGGCCTGGATGCTGTCCATGTACTCGCTTGCCTGGGCGCGCTCATCTCCAAGCACCTCGGCCAGGCGCTCTGAGACAAAGTGGACCTCCTTGGCGTCCCGGCGGGCCCTAAAGACCGCGTCCTGGTCAGAGAGGTCAAGACCAAAGAGGGCCTCGTCCACCTTCGCGAGCTCCTGGTCAAAGTGGGTCTTGAAGTCGGACGCGGAGAGGCCCGCCTCAAGCACGCGGCCCTTCCACTCAAAGGTGGCAAGATCGGCCTCCAGCTCGTCCAGGCGGCGCGCGGCGCGCTCCTTGCGCAGCAGCTCGGCCACGCCCTCGCGGGCAAGGGCCCGCTCCTTGGCGCACGCCATGGGCAGCAGGCTGCCCGCCGCGAGCTCGTCGGACTCCACCAGGCCGTCCACGCACTCGCAGAGGATGTCCAGGCCGCGAAGAGACCCCGTGGCCTCCTGGAGCTCCTTCATGAGCCGCACGGAGCGGCGGTTCTGCTTCTTTGCCTGCCAGGGCGCCAAGAACTCCAGCAGGGAGCGCAGACGGCGCAGCCCCACGCGGAAGGCGCGCAGGGCAACCGGGTCGTCCGGGCGCTCGCGCAGTTGCGCGAAGAGATCCTTGAGCTCGACCGCCATCTGGGCCACCTCGCCCTCAGCCACGGCGGGGGCGTCCCAAGCAACGGGGTCGGGCCCGGCGACGAACCACTTCACGCGGCCGCGGCCGGAGAGGCCGCAAGGCAGGTCGATGGCCATCGCGGCACCCTTGCCAAACGTCAGGCCACAACCCGTGAGCTGGGCCGCAGCCATGTCCATGAAGGGCACGTGCCCCACGGCAACAACAACGGGGGCCTGGGCGTCGGCTAGCTCGGCCAGAAACGCCGCCAGGTCCTGACGGTACAGGCTTTGATGCACGGCAACGTCCTGGGCGCCCGTGGCGTCGCAGACGGCCTGCGCGGTCTCCAGCGCGCGTACCGCCGGGCTGCTCCAGACCTCCAGCTCCGGGTCTTCTCCCAGCAGGGCAAACGTGCGCGGATACGTCGCGGCAAGGGCCCGGACGCCCGCGGGCGTGAGCCTGCGGTCCTCGTCCAGGCCGGATGCGGCCACGTCCTCGGGGCTTCCATGACGAACGAGCACCAGCGTCTTGACCATGCTTCCCCCTGACCATCGGTTGCCGGCGGGCCTCGCCCGCACGGGACCTCTCAGCATAGCAAGGCATTGTTACAAGAACGCGCCCTTCTCGCCAAGCGGTCAAACGGCAGGCGAGAAGGGCGCGGGGCAACGCGATGTCAGTCGGGCGACTAGGCCATGAGCTTGCAGACGTTCTGGGCAAAGGCCACCGGGTCGGCCACGGGCAGTCCCTCGGTCAGCAGCGCCTGGTCGTAGAGAAGCGAGGTGTAGAGGGCGAGCTTGTCCTTGTCGCCGGCCTGCTGGGCGGCCTGGAGCTTGGCAAAGACCGGGTGGGCAGCGTTGACCTCAAGGACGCGCTGGCTCTTGATGTCCTCGGGCGCGGGGCCGGCGGAGAGGACCTTCTCCATCTCGAGCGAGACGGGGCCCTCGGCAGAGACGCAGGACGGGGCGTCGTCGGCGGCGGTCAGGCGGGCAGAGACGGTGACCTTGGTGACCACGTTCTCGCCCAGGGCCTCCTTCATGGCACTGAACAGGTCCTCGTTGGCCTTGGCGGCCTCCTCGGCGGACTTCTTCTCCTCCTCGGTGGCAAGGTCAAGGTCGCCGGAGGAGACGTTCTTCAGCTCCAGGGTGCGGTCCTCGGTCTCGGGATCGGCGCCGTCGGCCTGAGCCTTCTGGGCGGCCTCGCGGGCGGCGTCGTCCTCGTAGGTCTTGGGCAGGCCCTTGGCCTCGTAGGTGCGCATGGCCTGGAACGTGAACTCGTCCACGTCGGCCGTGCAGAGCAGCACGTCACAGCCGTGGTCGAGCGCGGCGCGCACGACGGGCATCTTCTCGAGGCGGTCACGCGAGTCGCCGGCGGCGTAGTAGACGGCCTTCTGGCCGGCGGGCATGGCCTTGGCGTACTCGGCGAGCGTCACCATCTTCTTCTCGCGGGCGCTCCAGAACAGCAGCAGGTCGGCGAGCTCGGAGGCCTTCATGCCGTAGCTGGAGTAGATGCCGAACTTGAGGCCGCGGCCGAAGTTCTCGAAGAACTTCTCGTAGGCGTCACGGTCCTGGTCGCGCATGGCCTGAAGCTCGCTCGTGACCTTCTTCTCGATGCGGTTGGCGATGGCGTGCAGCTGGCGGTTCTGCTGCAGCGTCTCGCGCGAGATGTTGAGCGTGACGTCCGGCGAGTCCACGACGCCGCGGACGAAGTTGTAGTAGTCGGGCAGCAGGTCCGCGCACTTCTCCATGATCAGGACGTTGGAGCTGTAGAGCGCCAGGCCCTTCTCATAGTCCTTGCTGTACAGGTCGAACGGCGCCTTGCCGGGGATGAAGAGCAGCGCGTCGTACTCGAGTGCGCCCTCGGCGTGGAACGTGATCGTGCGGGCCGGATCCTCCCAGTCGTGGAACGTGGACTTATAGAACTCGTCGTAGTCCTTCTGCTCCACGTCGCCGCGCTTCTTCCAGATGGGCGTCATGGAGTTGATGGTCTCGAGCTCGGTGTAGTCCTCGTACTCCGGCTTGTAGTCCTCCGGCGCGTCCTCGGGCTTGGGCTTCTGGCGGCTCTTGGTCACCATCATCTGGATGGGATGGCGCACGTAGTTGCTGTACTGCTTGATGAGGTTCTTGAGCTCCCACTCCTCGAGGTAGCGGCTGTAGCGCTCGCCCTCGGTGCCGTCGGTGCCCTCGACGTCCTCCTTGAGCGTGAGGATGACGTCGGTGCCGCAGTGGTCACGCTCGCCGTCCTCGATGGTGTAGCCCTCCAGGCCGTCACTCTCCCAGACGTGGGCGACGTCCTCGCCGGCCGCGCGCGTCACGACGCGGACCTTGCTCGCGACCATGAACGCGGAGTAGAAGCCCACGCCGAACTGGCCGATGATGTCCACGTCGTCACCCTGGTGCTCGGCGTTGGCGGCCTTGAACTCCTCGGAGCCGGAGTGGGCGATGGTGCCCAGATTCTTCTCGAGCTCCTCGGCCGTCATGCCGATGCCGTTGTCGGAGATGGTGAGCGTGCGGGCGTCCTTGTTAGGCGTGACGGTGATGGCAAGGTTTGCCTGGTCAATCTGGGCGGAGGCGTCCGTTAGGCTCTTGAGGTAGAGCTTGTCGATGGCATCGGAAGCGTTGGAGATCAGCTCGCGCAGGAAGATCTCCCTGTTGGTGTAGATGGAGTTGATCATGAGGTCCAGGAGCTTCTTGCTCTCTGTCTTGAACTTGCGCATGTGCATGCCTCCCGGAACGTGCGGGGCAGACGCGCGGCGCAAAGGCGCGCCACGCAGATAATCTGCCATTGCTTGACTTAGGTTTTATATCCCAAAAGGGCGCATGTATTCAACGAAAGCCTCGCTTTGCCCCATTTGGCACGCGATTTGCGAACCATTTGGGTGTTTCGCAAAAAAGGAAGTTCGAAATACCTAAGCCATTCGGCGCGGACACGTCAAAGACCCCGCGGCAGCACCGCGCAAAGACGGCCCTGCACCACGAACCGTTCGCGTCCGGCGGGGCCTAGCGACGCCCTACTTCCCGTGCTTGCGGCGGTGCCGGGCCCAGATGTCGTGCAACACGGCAAACGCCAGGGCAAACGCGAGCACGTAGCACACGAACGCGAACGCCGGCACGCCGAGCACGCAGAAGGCGTCGGCGGGCACGCGGCTGCTCATGACGATGGCGCTCGCCGCGATGAGGAACCCCACGCACAGCACGCCGAGCGTGAGGCGGTCTGCGATGTGGGAGAGGTCGTCGATGGGATCCTCGGAGCCCACGAAGTCCATGTTGAGCTTGAGCTGGCCGCGCGTGAGCATGCTCATGGCGAGCTCGGCCTGGGCGGCGGCGCCAAGCAGGCCCTTCGTCGCGGCCTTGCCGCGGATGGCGAGCTCGCTCGCGTCGTGCCTGAGCTTCTCGGCGGCATCCGTGTGGGCGCGGATGTGCTGGGAGATGATGTCGATCATGTTGACGCCGGGCAGAAACTCGTCGAGCACGCCCTCGAGCGTCACGAGGCCGCGGGCCATGCTCGTGATCTGGCCGGGCAGCTCGATGCCGTTGCGGCGCGCGAGCGCGATGATGTTGCCCAGAAAGCTCCCGAGGTCCAGCTCTGAGAGGCTCACGGTGCCAAACTCGTCGACGACCTCGTCGAGGTCTGCGAGCAGCTCGGCGTGGTCCACCTCGTCTGGGCTTGTGGACGAGAGGCGCAGAAGCGCGCTCTTGAGCCGCGGGGTGTCGCGCTCTGCCACCGAGAAGATCATGTCGCGCATGATGCAGCGAAGCGACGGGCTCAGCCTGCCCGTGATCCCCAGGTCCAGGAACACGATCTGCCCGCCGAACACCTCGATGTTGCCGGGATGCGGATCCGCGTGGAAGAAGCCATCGTCGAGCAGCTGGCTGGCGTAGTTGTCCACGAGCTTGGTGCCTATCTCGGTGAGGTCGTAGCCCTCCTCCACGAGACGGGCCGGGCTGGAGATCGTGATGCCGTCCACGTAGTCCATGACCACGACGTGCTTCGTGCACAGCCGCAGGTAGGGCTTGGGGCACGTCACGAACTTGCAGTCCTCGTTGTTGCGGCGGAACTCCTCGAGGTTGCGCGCCTCCACGAGAAAGTCCGTCTCCTCGCGGAAGGTGTCCCACAGCTCCTCGACGACGCTCGTGAGGTCAAGGAACTGCTCGCCCTTGAAGAAGGGCGTGAGGTGGCGCACGAGCGAGCGCATGATGTCGATGTCTTGGGCCATGACCTCCTGGACGTGCGGGCGCTGCACCTTCACGGCCACGTCCTCGCCGGTGGCGAGACGCGCGCGATGCACCTGCGCCACGGAGGCAGACCCCAGCGGGTGCTCGCCGATGGCATCAAACAGCTCGCCGAACTGCCCGCCATACTCCTGCTCGAGCACGGCGATGACGGTCTCGTAGGGCATGGGATCCACGTCGCTGCGCAGCTTCGTGAGCTCGGAGCAGAAGCGCTCGGGCAGAATCTCCGAGCGCATGGACAGGATCTGGCCCGCCTTCACGAACGTGGGGCCAAGCTCCTCGAGCATGCGGCGAAACTTCACCGGCGTGATGCCGCCGAAGACGTCGTACTTGCGCACGATGCCAAAGATCTGCAGGATGCGCGCGTGCCGGCGCTTGGCCGAGACGCCGTAGCGGCTCGCGTCGTTGCGGCGTGCCCCGCGCAGAAGGCCGATCGTCACCGAGTCGTCCTCGTCGAGCTCGCCCTCCACGCCGGCGAGCGCCGCCTCCCACATGGCGTCTTGCGCCTCGGGGCTCGAGGGGTCGGCATGGAGGGCCACCCCCGGCTTGGTACCAGGGGTGGCCTGCCGCTCGGTGTTGTCTGCTCTCGCCGCCAAGTGGGCTACTCCGCGGCCTCGGCGTCGCCGTCCTCGGCCTCGACCTCGACCTCGACGTCAACGGTGGCTCCGGCGTCCTCGCTCGCCTTGGCGTTCATGTCGCTCGCGATCTGGCGCGCGCGGTCCGCGAAGGCTTCGCGCTCGGCGGGCGACATGGTGGCGAGGCGGGCGCGCAGCACCGTGTCCTGCGCCTCGTTCACGGTGTCCTTGGCCTTCTGCGTGAGCTCGCGGTTGAGGTCCTTGCCCTGATCGACCGTGAGCTCGCCCTTCTTGACGAGCGTGTCCACGAACTCGGTGGTCTTCTCGGCACCAAAGGCGACGGCGCCCACGCCCGCGAGAAACGCGGTGCGGGCGGCCTCCGCGATGCCGTTAGCGATGTCTGCCATGGTGTGCTCCTCTCCTTGGCGCGCCGCAGCGCGCAGCCGTTGCCCTTCTTGTACCCAGTGTGGCCCCGCGCGAGGGCGAGAAATCCAATGAGCGGGTCGCCGTCAGCCGAGCAGCGCGCGGCGCATGTCAGCCACGGAGCTCACGCAGGCGGTGGCGCCGGCATGCTCGAGCTCGCCGGGCTTGGCCGTGTTGCCCAGGTAGACGCCCAGGCTCGCCACGCCGTTGGCGTGCGCGCCCTCGATGTCGTAGAAGCGGTCCCCCACCATGACGGCGTCGGCCGCCTGGCAGCCAAGCGCCTCGAGCGAGGAGGCAACGAGGTGCTCCTTGCCCACGTGCTTGGGGTCATGGGCGGCCACGACGGCGTCGAACAGAGCGTCGATGCCCGTCTCGGCCAGGGCCTTGCGCACGAGCCGCTCGTTCTTGGACGAGGTGATCGCGAGCCTCCTGCCGGCCTCGTGCAGGTCGCAGAGCAGCTCGCGGATGCCGTCGAACAGCGGGAAGGCCTCCGGGCCCAGGTTCCCGTAGATGGCGCGGTAGCGGCGCGTGACCTCGGCGGCGTCCTCCTCGGACAGGCCGTAGACGAGCGAGAAGGCCGCCGGGAAGGGCGGCCCCACGAGCCGGCCCGCGTCGCCGATCTCATCGTCCGTGAGGCCAAAGCCGCGCAGGACCTCGGTGGCCGTGGCCACGATGTGGGGCTTGGTGTCGGCGAGCGTTCCGTCGAAGTCGAACAGCACGCAGGGCTTGTGCGAGAGGGACGCCGCGGCCTGCGAGAGCTCGCACCCGCGACGCTCGGCTGCGCAGTCCTGCGGGGCATCGGCGCGGAGCATCTTGAGGCCGTGGCGCACGGGGCCAAGGACCGCCTCGAGGTTCTCCGTGGCGCCCTTGGGGCTTCCCGGCACGTTCACCACGAGCGTGCGCCCCAGCGTGCCGGCCGTGGCGCGAGAGACCCACGCGTGAGAGGTGATGGCGGCCGAGGAGGCGCGCATGAGCTCACCGAGGCCGGGGACCATGCGCTCGCAGACGGCCTCGGTGGCCTCGGGCGTGACGTCGCGCGGCGAGAGACCCGTGCCGCCGGCCGTGACGCACATGGCCACGTCGGCGGCGGCAGCGTCTTGGATGGCCGCGCCAATCGCATCGACGTCGTCTGCCACGATCGCGGTCGAGCAGACCTCGAATCCCTCGCGCGCGAGAAGCTCGGCCACGGCCGGGCCCGTGGCGTCATCGCGCTGGCCGGCCGAGCAGCGGTCGCTCACCGTGATGACGGCCACCGCCGCCAGAATGATGGCAAAATAGGCGCGGACTTCCTCGCTGGACGCTGCGCGGCGGAACCGGCGCAGCAGCAGCAGGAAATACACGTTGAAGTTGACGCCGAAGAGGATCATAAAGATGGTCACGACCCACTGGATGTAGGGCGAGAAGCTGGCAAAGCTGTCGTTCCGGAAGCCGAAGCCGCCGGTGCCCGCCGTGCCAAAGGACGTAAGCATGGCCTCGAACAGGGGCATCCCACCTGCCAGCAGGAACACCAGTTCCAGCATGGTAAGGGCAAAGTAGATGCCGTACAGGATCTTAGCGGTGGACTGTACCTTAGGCACCAGCTTATCCACCTGCGGGCCGGGGCTTTCCGCCTTCATCAGGTTGACGTGAGAGCCGCCGGTCAGCGGCAGCAGTGAGAGCAGAAACACCAGAACACCCATGCCGCCGATCCAGTGGGTGAAGCTGCGCCAGAACAGAATACCGTTGGGCAGCCCCTCCACGGCGGGCAGGATACTGGCACCGGTGGTGGTAAAGCCGGAGACCGTCTCAAACAGGGCATCCACGGGGTTCGGGATGCAGCCGGTGAGCACAAAGGGCACCGCGCCCATCACCGAGATGAACACCCAGCACAGCGAGGTAGCTGCAAAGCCTTCGCGCATATAGAACACCTTGCTGCGGGGCTTGATGGTGTGCAGGGCGTAGCCGATGCCAGCGCTGACGGCAGCTGTGAGCAGAAACACGCCCAGCACCATCCACTCGCCATACACTAAGCTGGCGGCGGCGGGCAGCAGCAACAACGCGCCCTCGATCATCAGCACATAGCCCAGCAGACGGAAAACGATCGCATAATTCATAGTCCGCCTCCGTCAGTGCTCCACGATATCGCGCAGATCGTGCAGGCCATGCTCCAGCGTGACCACGATGACGTTGTCGCCCACCTGGATCTGGTCGCCGCCGCGGGGGATCAGGATCTTGCTGCCGCGGGTAATGCAGCACAGCAGCAGGTTCTTTTTCAGGTGCAGCTGGCTCAGGGGCACACCGGTGGCGGCGCTTTCCTCGTGCACCGTAAATTCCAGCGCCTCCACGCGGTCATCCAGAATGCGGTACAGCGTTTTGATGTTGCTGCCTGCCTCGTTCTGCAGGGCGCGGACATACTGCACGATGTAGTCGCAGGTCATGTACTT
>OLRG01002278.1_pt1 | contig 13860 bp, 7 predicted proteins | sample 1672331 | NCBI WGS metagenome assembly OLRG01 (sample SAMEA3136672, study PRJEB25190) | human gut metagenome
TTTTTATTATACTTTGATTGTTTTGTATGTGTCAAGTTTTATTATACAGGATTAGGTGAACGGACAAAAAGAATCTTGACAATTAAATCCCATGCAGGAGAGATATCAAGCGGCGAAGTACAGCGAAGATCGTGCAGGAGGAGCAGGAGCGTACCAAGCATGGAAAAACGTCCTTAAATCAAACAAGGCTTTCTGACAGGAACTGTACTGTTGTGGGGCAGAAGAAAAAAATAAAAATGAAAAACGAAAGGAAGATGCATATGAAAACCGTCAACGAGAAATTCTACAGAAGATATATTGAACCGACATTCCCGGCAGCAATATATGATGACATCACACCGCAGGAGTTCATGGTGATGACTGTACTTTACAGCGACTACGATTACGATGAAAAGTGTGCGACGGTAAGTCGCAGAGATATTGCCCATACCTGTAATATGTCCGTGAGAAACATCGACCGCATACTTAGTCAGCTTGCAAAGAAAGATCTCATAAGAGTGCAGAAACGTTATGCGCCAAGCGGCAGGCAGATAGAAAATTCCTACAAGCTGATTTATCGTGATTACAGATCATGAATTGCGATACCCTCTGTGTCACTGTGCTATACCTTTAAGGATTAATACTAACTAATATTAATAATGGCAGAAGAAAGAATGATATGAAGTTATCAAAGATTGATTGATGATGCATGACGAATAGAATCGGCGGATTGATTTGCTGATTAACAGTCCGCCTTTTCTCTTCTGCGAATAAGAATGGGGATGTTCAGCAGTCAAAACAGTATTCATAAATGTCATCGCAACACAACGGCGATATTTGCCCTTTTCACTCGTAGTAGGGTAAACCATACCACCTTAGGCGGTACAAGCCCACATACGCCGATTGTGCGCGTTGTACGAGGGGATAAACGAGAAGTTCGGAAATCAGTTAAAAAGCACATCGGAAACCGGATATGTTGGTTATGAACAAATTTCCGATGTGCCGCATGACGATGAAAGTGAAATATTTCATTGCAGGTTAAAGTCATGGCGTCTGAAGCCGCCATGACCCTCACAGCGGACAGCAAAGCTGACCGCAAATATGCCGTAAATACGCAGTTTTTGCATTGGTCTTGTGTATATTTTAGGCAGTCGCCTCATGGAGTCAAAATACGGATTTTGGAGAAAATCAGGGGTCGCAGGAGCAGAAAACTGCGTAAAATCGGCGTAATTAACGGAGTCGTGACAGAAAAGGAGCGAATTTATGGCAAAAAAAAATAGCTGTTTACTTTCAGCCGGAAACTATGAGAAAAATCGAACAGGAGTATCGTGGTGACAACTGCGCCTCAAAAACGGAGTTCATTGAGAAAGCCGTGAAGTTTTATATCGGCTATCTTCGACAGCAGGAAGAGGTAAACTACCTCTCCCCACTGATTACGGAAACGGTCAAGGCACAGATAAAAGGTACGGAACAGCGGCTTGCTCGTCTGATGTTCAAGGTCGCTGTCGAGCTTGGAAAACTGTCTCACATGACTGCGGCGATAAATGATGTTGATGATGAAACATTGCAAAGTCTGCACGCTATGTGCGTAAACGAAGTACGGAAGATCAATGGAATTATCGATTACGAGGATGCTGTGCAGTATCAAAGAGATTAAATCAGAGGTGCCAAGAAAACAGTATGTGATTTTTATTGATACTGCTACAAGTAAAGAGAAAAATTTGGTTGCAGTTGGTGATTACATTGCGGCTGAAAAAATAGTAAAATTGTAGTACGGAGGTAACTCATTGAAGATCGAATTTGAGTATGAGGTAAGGCTGATGATCGAAATTCTCTTTGAAAAAGGCTTGATAAATCAGCCTACATACCTGAACATCATCAGAAATTACGACAATCAAAAGCAGAAAAAAAGCGCATGACTTTGAAAGGACAGGTGATCTGAATGTACACAACATTAAAGCCAGACAGGAACAGACAACGAACGGTTGTGTTTTACGGACGAGTATCCACCGAGCACGAGGCTCAGATCTCCGCTCTGGAAAATCAGCTTCAATGGTATGACGATCAAGCAAAACAGCATAATAACTGGAACGTTATCGACAAATACATTGACGAAGGAATTACGGGAACGCAGGCTAAGAAAAGACCGTCATTCCTGCAAATGATCGAGGACGCACGGCAAGGAAAATTCGATCTTATAGTTACAAGAGAGGTATGTCGATTCGCACGAAATACGGTTGACACGCTGACGTTTACTCGTGAGCTAAAGAACTTGGGTATTGAGGTTTACTTTGTTGAGGACAACATCTGGACAATGGACGGTGACGGAGAACTCAGACTTACGCTTATGGCTACTCTTGCACAGGACGAGAGTAGAAAAATTTCTGAGCGAGTTCGTGCGGGACAATATATCAGCCGCGAGAACGGTGTGCTATACGGGAACGGAAATATTCTTGGGTACGACCGAGTCGGCTCAACCTATGTGATCAATCCGGAGCAGGCGGAAACGGTGACGATAATATATGATTACTATCTGCACGGCTATGGAATAAAGAAGATCGTCAACGAGCTATATCGCCTTGAACGCAGGGACTCATCGGGTAACGTCAAGTGGGACGTCTCAAAGGTAAACAGAATACTGAAGAACGCAACCTACAAGGGCTATATCGGGTACAATAAATCAAGTACCAATAACTATCTGGAGCAAAAGAGGAAAAACAATTATGACATCTCAACCTACGTTTATCACAAGGGTGATTTCGAGCCGATCATCAGCGAAGCACAGTGGGACGAGTGCGCACGGATTATTAAATCACGCTGTCAGGTGCTAAAGAACAGTATGGGTAAGGATAAGAAGTTCGGACATAATCCGTCCGCCGACCCTTGGCTGAACAAATTGAAATGCCATTGCGGTTCGGGATTTAAAAAGTACAAATGGCGGACGAACAAGAAAGACGGCAAGGAGGTTTATGGTTATTCCTGCTATCGTCGCAGTCAGTCGGTCAGTCCACGTTATCTGTCAAATCACGGGATTGAGGCGGATGGTGTGTGCGATATAAAAGGCATTTGTCAATGGAAACTTGAAATGATGGCGGACAAGATTTTGGGCGAGGTGCTTGCGGACAGATATGAGATCATTGAAAGGGTGCTTGACTTGATCAACAAGCACTGCATGGACGGAACCGATTCGTTGCAGAAAAACGCCTATATTATCAAATCCAAAATTGAAAAACTTGAAGCGAAAATACGCAAGCTGGTTGATATGTATGCCGAGGGAGATATTGAAAAGGACGAATACCGAACGGTCCGAGCTGATTCAGAAGATGAGCTTGAGTGTTTAAAAGCGGAGCTTAAAAGGAACGACACAGCTGATACGGTCAGCGGAAACTGCATAGACACGGATCGTATTCGCAGAACTCTTGATGAGATACTTTCTGCTGACAACGGTCACATCAACGATGAAATTATTAGCAAATTGGTATCGAGAATTACGCCGGTTGACAATACAAATTTTGAATGGATAATCAATCTCGGCGAGGAGAAAAGTGAAAAAATACGTTGTACGCTCACAGGCAGAAAAAACTCTGCTGAGCTTACGATCGGTGACGGCGAAAGCTGTCACTTTACATACTGGTTGATAAATCTACTTGGTTTAAACGGTGAAATTGTCATAAAAGCTCGTGCAGGTGAGCTGCTGCACAGGCTGCTATTGCACAGAAGAAGTAATTCTTGCAAAGTTTAGGATATCTGAATAGATAACAAAAATTTCACCCCGTGTCTTATGATACGGGGTGTTTTTGTGTGCGAATAAAAAATAATAGAGGTCTGACGTTTGAGCCAGACCTCTTTTTTGCTATGGATAATCACTTTTTCTTTATTTTTTTGTAGTCACGCTCTTTGAAGCCGACCATGCACCGTAATATTTTGTGCCGTTCACTGTCGTGTAGGAACGGACACGAACGTAATATTTCTTTTTGCCGCTAAGTTTGGAAATTGTGGTCTTGTCGGTCTTGTTGTTTGTTATGGTGACTTTCTTTGCGTTTGTAAACTTGGAGTTAGTCGCATATTGTATCTCATAGCCCGTTGCAGAGCCTTTCTGCGCCCAATCCACGAAAAATGCTTTGGATTTAGACGTAAGCTTTTGTATCTCCTGCTTGGCAGGATTTATTGTAAATGTCTTTGTGATAACGCCACCATATTTGCCTTTGCCTGTTATCTTGACAATTGCCTTGCCGATTTTTTTGTTGTTTGAGTAGGAAGTTGTGTAATCAGTTACGTTTTTCAGGGCAGTGCCGTTGTATTTCACAGTAATGTTCTGCGTTATAGCCTTGCCTGTGTATGCCTTGGTGGAAATGCCAGAAACGGAAGCTTTTGTGATATCATATTTTGCGGTCTTTATGCTTTTTATGTCAGACCATGGACCATAATAAGTCTTGCTTCCAACGTTTGTGTAGGAACGCACACGGACGTAGTAGGTCTTATCGGCTGTCAGACCAATTATTGTCAGGTTATCTGGCTTGTTGGCAGTGAGGTGTTTGGAAGCTGCACCGCTCATGTTTGCACTGGTGGAATACTGAATGTCATAGCCTGTGGCAGAGCCTTTCTGCGCCCAATCCACAAAGAAGCCTTTGTATCTTGTTTCAAGCTTTTGTATGGTCTGCTTGGCAGGGATAATGTCAAAGCCTCCGGTATAACTGCCGTAGTAGTTGCCCATGCCTGAGATAGTGATGTTAGCGTGACCGATTTTAACATTGTTCGTGACTATCACACGATAGTCGATGTTCTGACGGAGAACTTTGCTTCCGTCCTTAACAGTGACTGTCGGAATAATTGCACTGCCTGTGTACTGTGCAGTGCTTGCATAGGAATAGCCTGATGTTGGCAGCTTTCTTGTGGTGACCTTTACCGTGCAGACGGCAGACCTTCCGTTAGGCAGGGAGGCTGTTATCTTTGCTGTGCCTTTGCCCTTGGCGGTCACAACACCGTCTTTTACTGTGGCAACAGTTGTGTTTGAGCTTTTCCATGTTACTGTCTGAGGAGTGCCTGAGGTCACGCTGGCTTTTAGGGTAATGCTGTCGCCGTATGTGACTTCTTTTGACGTGGAGTCAAGAGTTATCTGTGTATTGTCGTCGCTGATAGGATAGCTTTTCAGATCGGGCAGACTTGAAAGTGTCACTGCATAGTCGCTGTTATAGACCTTTTGCCACATACTTTTCTCGGTATATTTCTCAGAGCTTGATATGCAAAACTCACCGCTCCATGTGCCGAAATATGACCATGCGGTGTTTGCAGCAAAGGCTTTGTCAAGGTCGAAAAGACAGCCGTTTTCTGTAAGGGCAACTATTTTTCCGTTTGGTGAACAGTCTGTGGCTTCAAGATATTTTGAGCTTTGTGCTGAATAATCTCTTGTGCCTGGGTAGATATCCTCTCCGATTATGTCAACATATTCGTCGCCAGGATACCAATTTGCCGCCTGACCATTCCATACCCATATGATATTGTCAAGCTTGTATTCATTCGTGAGCTTGTTATATATTGCCTGCCAAAGCTTTTTGTAGGCTTCCGAGCCGTCTGCACCCCACCAGAACCAACCGCCGCTTGCCTCGTGGAGCGGTCTGAACAGTACCGGAACGTCTGCGTCAGAAAGACGTTTGAGTTGTTTGGCGATCTCGTCAACGTCGCTCATAAGAGTGTTGTAGCCCTTAGGGTCTGAGCCGTTCATTATTTTGGTAAGCGAGAACTTTGAGCGGTCAACGTTTTTGGTGTAAAAACCACCCCACCAACGTGGATTTCCGCCGTCTGTACCTGAGAGAAGATATTTGTCAGGGACGTTCCAATGCCAGCAGAATGTTACTATTCCACCTGCCTGTGAGAACTCGATAGCCTTTTCGACAGCATCGGAGGTGTCACCGTTCTGGACACGGCATGGAGTATAGCGCATAAAGTCAAGACCCAACATAGCAGGGGTCTGACCAGTGGCGGACTTTATAGCTTTGAACTCAGCGCCGTTAAGACCACCGTCGCAATACTGTCCTGTTATGACCTTTTTGCCGTAAACGTCTTTCATATAGCTGTAAAGGCGCTGTGTGCTTTGTGAAGCGTATGGGTCAACGAGATTTTCAGCAGCGGTGTAGGCATTTGAAGAGCTCATTTTTTCTATGGTTATGTAGTCAAGAGAAAAATATCCCCACGACATTGTTATTTTGACAGTGTTCTGACCCTTTTTGAGATAAATACCATTCACTGTGGACGCTTTATAGGCAGAGCTGTTTGCACTGCTGAAAGTGCCTGCATTTGAGCCGTTTACAGAAAGGTTGTTTATCTTATTCGAGCCTTCTCCGCGGCTGTAAAGCTTTATTTTGTAGTATCCGCTTTCGCTGACTGTAACAGTTTGTGACCATGTGCAGCTTGAGTCTGAAAAACGAACTGACCTAGAGCCTGATGCGGAGCTGTCTGTTTGGATATAGGCAGAGCCACCTAAAGTGCCGTTTTCGGCTTCATATTTCAGCGTCTGCTGTGCAAAAACAGAAAGCTGAGCCGAGCCTGTGGTGAGCATTGCCGCACTTAAAAAGGCGGCTGCGACCTTTTTGATATTGAACTTCATAGATGTTTTTTTCCTTGTTATATTATTTACTGATAAAGCTAAGAGCTTAAAAGCATACGTTTATTTTAGCATAATTTTTGTGAATTGTAAACAATATATCAAGGCTAATTATAAGATGATTTGTAAACTTTAATTTTGCTTATTTCATTAGCCAAATTTCGCAGACGTATTCGGAAGAGGATGAATAATCACCGTTAGGTTTTAGCTGGCTACGACACATATCATATATTGCGCAGCCGAAATATTTGTAATCCAGTCTTTGGGAATAAACTGTAAGGTCGCCTTCGTCATCAGTGAAAAGCTCGTTTGAAAAATTTACTTTTTTGGCATATTCAAATATTTCATCATAGCTTTTGCAGCAGTTCATTACATAGCTTACCCTTATAAATTCACTGTCTGAGGGAAGTCCAACGTCGCTGAGGTTGCTTTTTAGCTTATCCAATGTTATTCCATAGCAAGTATCGATCTCGCCCTCACTTTGCACATAGAGGACAAGTTCTCATTTTTTTACGCTCCCTTGATTTGGTTATTTTAATTCTATCACATTTTTTGTAAATTGTAAACAGTGCATAGAGAAATATTATGGGCAAAATAATTGTTAAAATAAAAAAATATTTTTCGAAAACGTTTAACTAAGCTGACAGCTTAACAAATTTGATTTTTAATGTGCTATAATGAATACAACGATAATTAGTTACAGTTAAAATACAAAATAAAATAAGGTTAGGGAGGAAAAAATTATGAACAGTAAGAAGATAGTAGCATTGCTTATGTGTTTGGGATTGAGTTTTCAATCCATTGCATTGAGTGGTGTGTTGTATGACGAAAATGCTGTGGTGAAAGCTTCGGCTGAAGAAAGCGGCAAAACGGCTGATGCAGAGGGCTATAGTGGTACTGAGCAGTCAGAAAACAAGGCACAGCAGCCAGAAAGCAGTGCTGACAAGGCTGACAAAACTCAGCACGCTTATGACCCTATCTCGGATATGGAGGCTGAACAGGAATATCGTGACAGCACGGAGATAACTCCTGGCAAAGTGCTGTTCTCGGTGCTTTCTTATCATGCAGAGGGTGAAGAATCGGCTTATCTTGATGATGAAAGCGATATCTGCGCCGAGTATGATCTGAAAGACGTTGAGTTTATTCTTGAAACAAGGGCAGAAAACACTGCCGAAAAGGACGGCATGACCCCTTATAAGACGTTCTATGAAGCGACCACCTCGGAGGACGTTTGGGCAACTGTGGACAAGCTGTCGGACAATGAAAACATTCTGTCGGCTGAGCCTGACTTTGTGTGGGAAAAGACAGACACAACAACTGTTGCGGCAACCGATGAGGAAATAAACGCTGAAACTCATTTTCCTTGCATGGACGTAACAGGCGTATGGAAAGATTGTTTTGATCCTGCTAAAAAGGAAGCCCCCGGCAAAGGTACTGTTGTGGCTGTTATCGACACGGGCGTTGACTATACCCATAAAGACCTTGCAGACAACATTTGGGTGAATGAGGGCGAAATACCCGGCAACGGCATTGATGATGACGGCAATGGTTATGTTGACGATGTTTACGGCGTAGACTTTGTTGACGGCGATTGCGAACCTATGGACGAGCATGGTCACGGCACACACGTTGCAGGCATAATTGCAATGACCCCTGGCAATGGCGGCGGAGTCGGTGTTGCATATGGTGCAAAGATAATGTGCGTAAGGGCAGGTCAGGCGAACGGAAGCTTTGCAAGCTCGGATATCGCCAAGGCGATAAAGTATGCCGCTGACAATGGCGCAGATGTTATCAATATGTCCTTCGGTGGAACAGGCAGGTCATATCTCGTTGAAAGCGCATTGCAGGACGCTTTTCCAAGCTGTGTTCTCGTTGCAGCGGCTGGTAATGACGGCTTGCCGACAAATGACGCAAAGCAAGCGGGCTATCTGTTTACAGAGGATATATACCCAGCAGGATATAAATATGTTCTTGGCGTAATGGCAACGAACAATAATCAGAGCCTTGCGTATTTTTCGAATTGGGACTTTCGCGAAGGTCGAAATTGCGAATATGAAATGGCGGCTCCTGGTGTGAATATTTATAGCACACTTCCTGGCAACAGATATGCTTGCTGGAGCGGTACATCAATGGCAACACCAAATGTTGCGGCGGCAGCGGCGATACTCAGAAGTAAGTATACGGACAAATCTAAGTACAGTTCAAGATATATAATGGGTCAGCTTTGCAGCGCAACTTCAAGCAAAGTGGATTTTGTAGGTAAAAATGGCGATCATCACAGCTATCCTGTGCTTAATATCCGTGACAGCCTTATAAAGCAAACACAGCCTAACCTGAGCCTTGATGAAATCTATACTCTTGATTATCAAGATGTTTCATCTGTAAATAACGGTGACGGCATTGCACAGCCGGGTGAAACTATTGACATGGGCGTAGCAGTATGGAACAGGTGGGGTGCGGCAACTGACGTTACTGTAAAAGTTGACGCTGACTCTGTTGGCGGTGTTGCTAATAAATATGTTGAGTTCATAAATGATGAAGTCAAATTGTCAGATGTTGGCACGTTTGCTTCTGTAAATAATGGTTTTACATACACAGATGAAAAGCTCACGGGCGTGTCAAACCCTATCCGATTTAAGATAAAAGAGGGTACGCCTAATGATATTCAGATAACTTTTAATATTTCTATAACTGCTAAGAACGGTCTTGATGAACGTGACAGCAATTTGTATAGCTCATCTGCAAGCTATACCTTAACTGTTCAAAATGGCGTTGCACTCAGTGGAATAATCAATGAGGATATGACCCTTACAAACGATAAGCTTTGGATACTTGAAAACAATGTGCTTATCCCTGAGGGCGTAACAGTAACAGTTGAGCCTGGTACAAGGATACAGTTCTGGTCTGCTGACCCTAATAATAAGTATGGTGCAAGTGCTAATGTTTATTTGCAGGTAGAGGGCAGATTTATTGCAGAGGGTACAGAAGAACAGCCTATCGAGATGTTCCCTGGTAAAGGATTTGAAGATAAGGCGGTGACAATTACCGGATCAATCACCGGTCTTAATTGGAAAGATAGTGGGCTTGTTGATGATGATTATGATAAGAAATATGCGTCATTGAAATATGTTAATATATATAATGCGAATTATATAGGAGATTCAAGCGATTCAAGTAAGCCTTTTAATGTTACTATAATAGATCATTGTAATTTTACATATAATTGTTCATTTAGTGTTGGAGTGCTTTATGCCAAAAGCATTGCAAATTCTCATTTCTCTAATATGAGTATGAGCTTTCAAGCCTCTTGCGGTATATGTGTTAATGACATTACAACTACTCTTTTTGATAATTATGACAATCAGACAGTATATCCCTATAATCGTTTTAAAAATAATGTAGCACTTAATTATCACGGTGAGAAAAGTAATGAATCATCAATAATAGTTGGGTCATATTACGATAGCTATAACCCCATGTTTGCAAACAATGCCATTCTTAATTCGTTTTATCTTAATGCTTATGATAATATAAGAGCGATCGGTTCCTTTGATGTTTCAAAAGATTTTAACGGCCGCACCACCTATGACATCTCTGGCAACTATTGGGGCACAACGAACCCTGACCTTGTAAAGGTGCAGTGCCTTGACGCTGATTGGGACGTTGCAAGAAATGACCTTATCCAAGAGCCTTATCTCACACTTGATGACGATATGTCAGATATCTATCCATTTGTCACAGAAGCTTATCTCACTGATAAGGACGGCAACAGGATAGACAAGGTCAGCGGCGCACAGACAGTTAAAATGCACGTTAAGTTCAATCGTGATATGGCTTCTGATATTCAGCCTACGGTTACATACGGTGGAAGCAAGCCTTATACTGATTTCGCAGTATCTGGTGATTGGGCGAACGCCCGTGAATGGGTAAGCGAGTTCAAGATAGACCCTTATATCGACCTTGGTACAATGTATATCCGTGTAAAGGGAGCTGCGGCGGCTGACGATAAGTGGCTTGTAACAGGAAACGATTGGGGCAGATTTAAGTTTGAGATAACAAACAGCTCGGCACAGTCTATGTCACTCACAGGCGAGGGTCAGCTTGGCAAGAACGCTCTTAGCTGGATGCAGGACGATTATGACACCCTTGCAGGCTACAATATTTACAGAGCAACAAGCTATGATGCTAACAAAAAACCTGAGGAGCAGAAGTTCACAAGAGTGAACAAGTCTGTTCTTAATGCGGACGAGCTTTCGTTTGTTGATGAAAATGTTAAGGTAGGCACAGATTATTACTATTATTTCACAGTGGTGGACACTGACCTTAACGAGTCAAAGGCTTCAAATGTTGTAAGCTGTTGTCCGTTAGAGGGTGAGCCTCCTGTTATTGTACACACTCCTGTGAAAACTTTAACGCCTGACAAGGCTATAGCTATAACGGCTGATATTACGGATAATGTAAAGGTTGCGGGAGCAACGCTTTACTACAAAAATAAGTCTGCCGACAGTTGGAAGTCTGTTGATATGAGAAATACCACAGGTTCAGTTTACAAGGCAACTATTGCGGCTTATGAGGTCACAGACGAGGAGATATTCTACTATATCACTGCTACAGACGGCGCAAATGTAGGCTACTGCGGCACGGCTGACGAGCCTAACGTTATAGTACCGCACTACGTTACAGGAATAGAGATAGTTTCAAAGCCTAACAAGCTGAACTATGACCTTAAACAGGAACTTGACAGCAAGGGCATGGTGGTAAAGGCTGTTTACAATGACGGCACAAGGACTGCTGTTTCAGATTATACTTTCCAGGGCTTTGACAGCAAAACAGAGGGCGAAAAAACTGTAACTGTAGTTTACAATGGCTTTACGGCAGAGTTCACAGTGACAGTAAAGCACACACATGAGTATTATTCCGAGATAACAAAACAGCCGACTTGTTCGGAAAAGGGTGAGAGGACTTATAAATGCGATATCTGCGGTGATATTTATACCGAAGATATTGCGAAGACAGAGCATGATTATGAAGACACTGTAGTAAAACCTACCTGCACAGAGCGTGGATACACAGAGCATATATGCAGGGTCTGCGCTGACAGCTATAAAGATGATTATACCCCTGCGTTGGGTCATGATCACATCTCACAGATAACAAAGCAGGTGGCCTGCGAAACAGACGGAGAAAAAACATTTACCTGCACACGCTGTGGGGATACATATACAGAAGCAATCCCAGCAACAGGTCACAATGACATTGTAACAGTAGTCGAGCCAACTTGTACAGCAGACGGCTATACAGAACATAAGTGCAAGGATTGCGGCAGAGTAGTTCGCTCAGACGTAACAAAGGCACTTGGACATGATTATGATTCAAAGATTACGACAAAGGCAAGTTGTACAGAGGACGGAGTTCTTACCTGCATTTGTACAAGATGTGATGAGAGCTATACGGAAAAGATACCAGCAACGGGTCATAAGTATAATGACGTAGTAACAGAGACTTCTTGTGATAAGGGTGGTTATACGCTCCATACTTGCGCAAACTGCGGTGACAGTTACAAGAATAATTTCATAGCACCTACAGGACATAAATATACAAAGACAACAGTTAAACAGGCTTCATGCGAAACTGACGGAGTGAATGTTTACACTTGCGATACTTGCGGCGACAGCTATAGCGAGGTTCTCAAAGCAAAGGGTCACGTTTATGCTTCTGAGGTAACAAAGAAAGCAAACTGTACAGACGACGGAGTTATCACATATACCTGCGCAAATTGCGGTGATAAATACACAGAAGTGATAAGGGCAAAAGGTCATAACTATTCAGCAGAAGTGACAAAGAAAGCAACTTGCGATACAGACGGAGTAAAGACGTTCACTTGTGCAGATTGCGGAGATGTGTATACTGAAAAGCTGGAAGCTTTGGGTCATACATATGGCATTTCAGAGGTAGTAAAGCCGACCTGCGATAATGACGGCTATACAAAGTTTACCTGTTCTGTATGCGGAGACAGCTACAGCAAGGTGATCAATGCAACAGGTCATAAGTACAACGATAAGATAGTTTCGGCTTCTTGCGACAAGAGCGGATATACGCTCCATACTTGCGAAAACTGCGGCGATATATACAAGGATAATTTCACTTCACAGCTTGGTCATGACTATACGTCACAGACAGTAAAGCCAACCTGCGAAACAGACGGAGAAAAAACATTTACCTGCACACGCTGTGGGGATACATATACAGAGGTCATAAAGGCTAAGGGACACGTTTACAAGAGAACAGTTGTAGCGGCAGGCTGTGAAACAGACGGCTACACGCTTGTTGAGTGTATGGAGTGCCATGACAGCTTCAGGGAAGGTTACGTTGGGGCAAAGGGTCATACTATCGTTACAGACAAAGCTGTTGCGGCAACTTGCACCACCGCTGGCAAAACAGAGGGTTCACACTGTTCAGTATGCGGAAAGGTCATAAAGGCACAGACAGAAATAAAAGCCAAGGGTCACGTTGCAGGCGACTGGATAACAGACAAGGCTGCGGCTGTGGGCGTAAAAGGAAGAAAGCACAGAAGCTGCACAGTATGCGGCGCAGTTGTCGAGTCAGCTGATATCCCTGCACTTTCTCCAAAGAGCATTTCTTCTGCCTCTGTATCACTTTCGATTGCGACCTATTCTTTTGACGGCAAGGTTAAAACGCCGTCCGTGACTGTCAAGCTTGGCAGTACAGCACTTAGAAAGGGCATTGATTATGTTGTTTCATACAGCAATAATAAGAACGTGGGAAAAGCAACTGTTGTCATAACTGGAAAGGGCTTATATGCAGGAACTATAACAAGGACCTTCGTGATAAACCCTGCAAAGCAGGAGATACAGAAGCTTACAGCTAAGAGCAAGGGCTTCTATATCGACTATGCCGCAAAGGGTCATGCGACAGGATATGAGATACAGTATGCTACAAATTCTTCATTCAGCGGAGCAAAGAAAACGGTAATAACAAGTAATAAGACAGATAAAGTAACAGTTTCAAAGCTTAGTGGAAATAAAAAATACTATGTAAGAGTAAGAACCTATACCACAGTGAATGGCATAAAGTATTATGGTGCATGGTCTGCTGTAAAGACAGTTACAACAAAGAAATAGTGCAGAGTATCAGATTGCCGATGTCGGCTCTGGCGTTTTGCAGCCCACAGACAACAGCTCTGTGGGCTGCTTGTGTTAAAGGCTGTAGGTTTGTCAATCATATTGGACACTATTATTAAGAAATTCGATAGGCGAAAA
>OLRG01002279.1_pt1 | contig 13860 bp, 12 predicted proteins | sample 1672331 | NCBI WGS metagenome assembly OLRG01 (sample SAMEA3136672, study PRJEB25190) | human gut metagenome
TCCAAGTTCTACTCCCAGAATATCCGGTGTGGTATATACCCGGAAAACAGGGCTCATAAAAATGCCCTGAAGATATTCTGCTGTTTCTCTTTTCTGGGCGCTTACCACACAGGTAGTAGGAAGTCCTCTTCCTACTTCTTCTGCATGACTTGGTCCGGAAAGAACACAAACATTGGCATCTGGTATTTCTTCGCTGATGATCTCGCTGAGCGTCATCAGCGTCTTTTCTTCTACGCCTTTTGCTACATTTACAATAATCTGTCCTTTGTTAACCAGAGGAGCAATCTGCTTTGCAGTGCTTCTGGTAAACGGGGAAGGAACCGCAAGGACTACTACGTCAGGATCTCTGAGGCAGGCCTCCAGATCATCAGTGATCTCTACTTCTTCTGGAATATAAACTCCCGGAAGTTTGGAAGGATGCTCTCTTTTTTCCCGGAGAAGCTTCACTTCATCTGTAAGTGCAGACCAGAGCTTTACCTGATGTCCGTTTTTGTGAAGAAGGAGAGAAAGTGCAGTCCCCCAGCTGCCTGCTCCCAATACATGAACTTTTGCCATCTTTTTCACCATTTAACCTTTCTTTGATTTTCCAAGAAAAACCTTGCTTTCTGTTCCTGAAACAAGTCTGCCAATATTGGCTCTGTGACGCCAGAACGCCAGTGCTGTCAGAAAGGACATAACAACATACATTTCTGTTGTGTGTGTTCCATCCATTCCATAACCACCCATCTGTCCTCTCACAATCATGGCGATCAGTGCTACTGCATAGCTGGAAAGTGAGCAGAGAGATACATAATGCGTAGTAAAAAACAATACAAAAAACAATACTGCACAGATTACAAAGAGTCTCCAGTCAAAAGCAATCAGGAATCCGACAGAAGCCGCAATTCCCTTGCCTCCTCTGAAATTCAGATATACCGGGAAATTATGTCCCAATATACATCCTGTTGCCGCATAAATGCTGAGAAGGGGAAGAATATCACCATAGCTGTCCCTGAAGATCATTCTGACAGCAACTACTGCTATCACACATTTCAGGCAGTCCCCAAGAAGTGTCATTGCCCCTGCTTTCTTGCCGAAAGTACGAAGGGCATTGGTGGTACCTGCGTTCCCACTTCCATGTTCCCGGATATCTGTCTTGTGCATCTTACCTATAATATAGGAGGTCTGAAAAAGTCCGCAGATATATCCGATCAGTAAACAAATCAAACGTTCCATGGTCGATCAGCTCTTTTCCCCGCGCTCACGCACGATAAATTTGAGAGGTGTTCCTCTGAATCCAAATGCATCTCTTACTTTGTTCTCAATATAACGGGTATAAGAAAAGTGCATCAGTTCTTTGTCATTTACAAAGATCACAAATGTAGGTGGGCGAACGCCTACCTGTGTCATGTAGAAGATCTTCAGACGACGGCCTCTGTCTGACGGCGGCTGCTGCATAGCCACTGCCTCAGAAAGAATCTCGTTAAGGACACCTGTCTGAATACGAAGTGTCTGGTTCTCGATAACTGCATCAATGGTTTCAAAAAGCTTCGGAAGTCTCTGTCCTGTTTTGGCTGAAATAAACACAAGCTCTGCATACGGCATATATGCCAGCACTTCCCTGATACGGTTGGTGTGTTTGTAGATGGTCTTGTCATCTTTCTCGATGGCATCCCACTTGTTTACAGCAATGATAACACCCTTGCCACGCTCATGAGCGATTCCGGCAATCTTGGCATCCTGCTCGGTAACGCCCTCAGTAGCATCAATTACAATAACAACTACATGGGCTCTTTCCACAGCGGTAACTGTACGGATTACACTGTATCTTTCGATTTCTTCCTTTACTTTGCCTTTACGGCGAAGCCCTGCTGTATCAATAAAGATATATTCTTTGTCGTTCCAGGTAACCTTTGCATCAACTGCATCTCTGGTAGTACCAGCAATATCGGATACAATTACTCTGTCTTCTCCCAGAAGCCGGTTGATCAGGGAGGACTTACCTACGTTAGGCTTACCTACTACTGCGATCTTTGGAATATCGTCCTCTTCTTCTGTCTCTGTCTCTTCCGGAAAATGTCTGACTACTTCATCCAGCATATCCCCCAGCCCTGTACGATTGGCTGCCGAGATTGCCATCGGCTCTCCGATTCCCAGATTATAAAACTCATAAACATCCATCATATATTTCTGGAAACTGTCTACTTTATTAACTGCAAGAACCACTGGTTTCTGGCTGCGGCGGAGCATATCGGCCACCTTTGCATCGGAATCCACAAGCCCCTGCTGTACATCTGTGATAAATATGATCACATCTGCAGTATCAATGGCGATCTGCGCCTGCTCTCTCATCTGCGAAAGAATAATGTCACCGCTGTCCGGCTCAATACCGCCGGTATCGATCATGGTAAAAGACTTGTCCAGCCATGATACATCTGCATAAATTCGATCCCTGGTAACACCAGGCGTATCTTTTACTATGGATATTTTTTCGCCTGCCAGGGCATTAAACAACGTGGACTTTCCTACATTAGGCCTGCCCACGATCGCAACTACTGGTTTGCTCATACATCTGTCTCCTTATCTGTTTTTTGTGAAGCACCGGATCAAGCACAGCAGATACAAGATCTGCTCCTGCTCCCTCCACTGCAATGATTTCTCTGTGAAGTTCCTGTGATAATTCTTCTATAGTAATATCATCCAGGAAAACATTTTCTCCGCTTCTTAACATATTACAGGGGATCAGAAGTCTTTCTCCTAGTTCCCTGTCTTTCAGCTGTTCTCTCAGATCCTGTCCTGTGATCAAACCGGAAACTGTGATCTTTTCGCCAAAGAACCGATTGGTTATTGCAATCACTTCCACCTGAACGTTGGGATATCTGGATATAATCTGATCTGCGCACCTGCGGATATAAGGTGCAGCAAGCTTCCCTGTGGCAATGGTCACTGTACGGACTCTGTCATCTCCCTGCCGGGTCTCCAATGCCTCTTTCACTTCTGTATCCAGAAGCCTAAGCATTCCCACACCATTTTCCAGCTGAAGATATCCGTCATAACGGTCTTCTTCCGGAAGTTCCTGCTCAGCCAGTATATACCATTCATCCGAAGCGTGAATAAAATGAATGCCATGTTTCTCGTACATGATCTGCTGCCATCTGTGGATCTGCGACAGGACCTTTAATGCATCCTGCTTATCAAAGCTTTCCAGTGGGTAAAGTCCATCCCTGAACTTCGTCAGCCCTACAGGCACTACAGAAACGCTCTGGAGAACAGGTGCATATTCAGAAAGCTTCTGAAGGCTGTACTCCAGTTCTTCTCCGTCATTGACACCTTTGCAGAGAACGATCTGTCCGTTCATGGTGATCCCGGCTTCGTAAAGTCTGTCTACTTTCTTCAGAGCCTCCCCTGCAAAACGGTTGTGAAGCATCTTGCATCGGAGCTGTGGGTTCATTGCCTGAAAAGAGACATTAATGGGCGAAAGATGATATTTGATCACTCTCTCGATATCTTCCTGGCTCATATTGGTCAATGTAACATAATTACCCTGCAGGAAGGAAAGTCTGGAGTCATCGTCCTTAAAATACAGCGTCTCCCGCATTCCAGGAGGCATCTGATCAATAAAGCAGAACATGCAGTGGTTACTGCAGGAACGATAATCGTCCATCAGTCCGTTCTCAAACTCAATGCCCAGATCCTCATCGTAGTCCTTCTCTACATCCAGTTCCCATAACTCTCCGTTGGCCTTCTGGATCAGCAGTTCTATATACTCATCATTCAGGAGATAACGATAGTCAAATACATCTTCTATCGCCTGATGGTTGATCTCCATCAGGATATCTCCGACTTCCAGCTCCAGTTCCTCCCCGATACTGCCAGGAAGAACCTTTGAGATTATATGATTCTTTTTTTTCATGAGGTTCCTTTCTAAATTACATTCACTACTATCATAACAATTTCGGCATTAGAAAACAACCATTAATTTCTCATCTCCCGGTCATCCCTGATTTTCATCAACCTGTATTTGGTATATTTTTATAAACAATATTGATTTCCGAAGGTAAAACTCAATAAATTCCTTGACGGAAATTAGGGCAAATGTTATAAATGTAATAGGACTCAGTTTGAAAAACTATACCTAGGAGGACTATTATGCCAAATATAGAGTTACTTGAAAAAGCGACCCCGGTTGCTCCCATCCGTATTGCAGCACTTGCCGGATGTCAGGATCTTGCAAAAGAGGTTGACAAGAAACTTGTAAAATTCCGCAAAGAACTTGTAGCAAAGAAGAAACCGAGCACTGTACCACAGGGATACTGCCTTCCTTCTTTCCTTGTCGAGTGCGAATGCGTCCGCTTCGGTACCGGCGAGGGCAAGGGTTACATCAAAGAATCTGTACGTGGTGCCGATCTCTTTATCATGGTAGATATCACCAACTACACAGAAACTTACACCGTATGCGGTCATGAGAACCACATGTCACCGGACAACCATTATCAGGATCTCAAGAGGATCATTTCCGCAGCTACCGGTAAAGCACATCGTATCAATGTCATCATGCCATTCCTTTACGAAGGACGTCAGCACCGTCGTACCAAGAGAGAATCTCTTGACTGTGCACTGATGCTCAAGGAATTAAGCGATATGGGTGTTTCCAACTTTATCACTTTTGATGCACATGACCCACGTGTACAGAACTCCATCCCGCTCAACGGATTTGATAACTTCTTCCCGACTTATCAGTTCCTCAAAGCACTGGTTAAGGAAGTCAAGGACTTCAAACTTGACAACGATCATCTGATGATCATCAGCCCGGATGAGGGTGCGATGTCACGAGCAGTATATTTCTCTAACATCCTCGGTGTTGATATGGGTATGTTCTACAAACGTCGTGATTATTCTACCGTTGTCAACGGCAAAAACCCGATCGTTGCCCATGAATTCCTCGGAGATTCCGTAGAGGGCAAGGATGTTGTCATCATCGACGATATGATCTCTTCCGGAGAGAGTATGCTCGATGTTGCCAAGCAGATCAAGGAACGTAAAGCAAAGCGTGTCTTCATCTGTACTACTTACGGTCTGTTCACAGACGGTCTCAAGAAATTCGATGAATACTATGAGAAAGGCTGGATTGACAAGGTTATCACCACCAACCTGAACTACCGTGATCCTGAACTGCTCACGAGACCATATTACGTCGAAGCAAACATGAGCAAATACCTTGCAAGTATCATGGACATCATCAACCATGACTTATCTGTAGAGAAAGTTCGTTCCAGCAACGAAAAGATCATGGAGCTGATGGAAAAAGTAGAAAAACGCTGATTTTCTCAATTCATGTATAGTATGGGCTGCATACAGTTTTTGCACTGTATGCAGCCCGTTTTTATTGCCTGTGCAGTTGTATCTTATCAGTGGATCCCCAGAAACGCTCCGAGGTTTCCTCTCCTGCCATGGGAAGCCCTGTGAGAAAAAAGGAATTCCGGATTACAGCAAGTGCACAGATTTGGCATGGAAATATGTTCCTCTTTCAGACCTGCTCCCAGCATGATCTGGTGATTTGCCTCCCAGAGATCCAGCTGGTATTTGCCATCCGGCTTGCCATAAAACAGGGCATCCCACTTGTCTTCCGGGAAAGCAGCGCGGAACTGTTCGATCACGTCTTCACTCACCTCATAACAGTCCTGGCAGATGGATGGGCCAACTGCGCCGTAGATCTCCGACGGGTCAGAGCCGAATTCTTCCTTCATTCTTTGAACTGTGACCTCTCCGATCTTTGCCACGGTTCCTCTCCATCCGGAATGAGAAAGTCCGATCGCGCGGTGCACCGGATCGATAAAATACAGAGGCACACAATCCGCGTAAAATGTCGCAAGGACCAGCCCCGGTACATTGGTAATCATCCCATCCACGTCTGTGTACGGTCTTGATTTCGTAATGCCGTTTCCGCGGTCTTCTTCTGTGACAAGGCGCACATTTGCCGTATGTGTCTGGTCGGAAGTTACGATATCTTCCATCCTGAAGCCGACTGCGTCTGCCAGTCTGCGATAATTTTCTCTTACCGCCTCGTCCTTGTCGCCTCTTGTAAAGCTTAAGTTCATAGAAGAATAGATTCCCTCACTGACACCGCCAAGTCTGGTGCTGAATGCATGCACAAATCCCGGCAGTCTGTCAAATTCCGGATAGGTGAGATACGTTACACCTTCTCTTGTATTTACATGCATTCTGGATTCGTTTTCCTGATTCCATTTTATCTTTATCATCGTGTACTCCTCTCTGCATTTTATCCGCAGTAATCAAATGCATTTCTGATCCACTGGATCTCATCTCCGTCAATTGCCACCACATCAAATCTACATGGAGGTTCCCCATATCCATAACGGAGCAGATAAAACTGCGCCGCCCTGCTGATCCGACTCTGTTTCTTAAAGTCTACGGCTGCTGCCGCTTCTCCGGAAGTTGTTGTCGCCCGGTATTTTACTTCTACAAAAACAAGATATTTCCCGTCTTTTGCAACCAGGTCGATCTCGCCTCCCCGGCAGAAAAAATTGTGTTCAAGGATCTTAAGCCCCTGTTTTTCCAGAAAGGCAGCCGCCTGTTCCTCATGACGACTGCCTACTTTACGTTTGTTGATACGCGCCCGCTCTTTTCTTTTTTATGTGTCGGTATCTTTGGTATTTATAAAATTTTATACGAAGTGTGTGATAAAACTTGCTCTGTGTATCGGGGACGGACCATATTTCTTGAGGGCTTCAATGTGCTCCGATGAGCCATAGCCCTTATTGGAAGCAAATCCGTATCCCGGCAGAGTCTTGTCATACTCAACCATCATTCTGTCCCTCGTGACCTTGGCAACAATGCTGGCCGCTGCAATGGATGCGCTCTTGGCATCTCCCTTGATGATCGGAACCTGCGGGATCGTCACCTGCGGAATCGTCACTGCATCGTTGAGAAGAAGCTGCGGAGTGACTTTAAGCTTACTGATTGCCTCCCGCATTGCCTCATAAGTCGCCTGGAGAATGTTGATCTCATCGATCCTCTGTGGACTTGCCATGCCGATGCCTACCGCGACAGCTTTCTCCATGATGACATCATAGAGTTCTTCTCTCTTGTGCGCTGTCAGTTTCTTGGAATCGTTCAGATAAAGGATATCATGATCCTTCGGCAGGATCACTGCACAGGCAACTACCGGCCCTGCAAGCGGGCCCCTTCCAACCTCATCGATACCACAGAGATAGCCCAGATGCTCGTATTCATGCTCATACTGCATCATCTGCTCCATGCGGAGTTTCTCCTTCTCAAGATTCTCCAATTTCTTCTGATACTGAGAAATAATCTTCTGTACGCCGCTTCTCTGATCCTCCGCGTAAGCTATACACAGATCTGCCCACTGCCCTTCACTGGCTACGGCAAATTCTTCCTTGATCTCGCCTATCTTTTTCATTAATTATTCTCCTGCTGTCCTGCCCATTCCAGGGTAATGCGTCCGATCTTACCGCCGCGGAAATCGTCAAAGATCAGCCCGGAAGCCTTCACATAGTCCAGTTCTTCTCCACGTTTCAGGCAGCCCCTCGCTCTGGCGATCGCCTCCAGTGTCTCAAGCGGCGTTCCCTCCTCGGAAATCCCATAACGTTTCTCAAGAGCTCCCGGATAATCCTTCTTCAGTTTCTCAAGAAGCCAGAGAGCCAGTTCCTCAATATTCAGGATATCATCCTTGATAGAGCCGACACAGGCAAGACGGATCCCTACAAGCTGGTCTTCAAATTTCGGCCAGAGGATTCCCGGGGTGTCCAGAAGTTCTACATTCTTGTTCAGACGGATCCACTGCTTGCCCTTGGTCACACCCGGTTTGTTTCCGGTCTTGGCACAGGCTTTGCCGGCAAAAGTGTTGATAAATGTCGATTTACCGACATTCGGGATCCCGGCTACCATCGCACGGATCGGACGATTCTTGATCCCTCTTCTGCGGTCACGCTCGATCTTCTCTTTGCAGGCTTCCTGGATCACGTTCTGGATCATTTTCATTCCCGAACCGCTGCGTGAATCGACTTTGACTACATAAAAGCCCTTGCTCTGAAAGTATTCCTTCCATGCTTCATTCTGTCTCTCGTCTGCGAGATCAGCCTTGTTCAGAAGGATCAGACGGGATTTGTTCTGTCCAAGCTGGTCGATATCCGGGTTCCTGCTGGAAAGCGGCACTCTGGCATCTACCAGCTCTATGATCAGATCGATCAGTTTCAAATCTTCCTGCATCTGTCTTTTTGCCTTGGTCATATGACCAGGATACCATTGTATATTCATATCTGTCTTAACCTTTCATAAAACCAAATTTCTTCATCGGCGAGCAGGTAAACCACAGCTTACCGACAATGTATCGTTTCTTCACATTTCCAATATCTGCATATCGGCTGTCCTCACTGTTGTTCCGTTTGTCTCCCAGGACGAAATACTCCCCGGATTCCAGCGTTACTGTAGTGGAAGCCAGCCCTGGATTCGTGATCTCAGGAAACTGGTTTGCCTCTTCGTATTCTTTGCCGTCGATCAGGATCTTGCCATTCGAGATCTGGATCCGTTCCCCCGGAAGCCCGATCACTCTCCGGATATGCAGAGCCGCATCATCACTGGCGCTCGTCCGAAAAACGATCAGATCGCCTCTCTGCGGCGAAGAAAACTTATATACTGCTTTATTTACAAAAAAACGGTCGCCGACGGAGATCGTCGGTTCCATAGAATTCTCCTGCATCGTCACAGTCTGGAACATCATCAATGCCACAACTGCTGCAAATACAAGTGTTACTGTGATCTGAAAGACCCATTTCAGAATCCCGCGGATCTTGCGGTCCTCCAGTTTCGCTCTCAGTTCCAGGACCTTTGGATGTTCTTTCCAGTTTTTTATATCCATAACTGTTCTCTCCATAATGGAAAAGAGGGACAATAGCTGTTCGTTATTGTCCCTGCTTTTAAAACCTTTGAAATTTTCAGATAAAATACATTATCTAACGCGTTCTTTAACCTTTGCAGCTTTACCTACACGATCTCTCAGGTAGTTCAGCTTAGCACGGCGAACTTTACCCTGACGGATAACTTCTACTTTAACAACGTGTGGGGAGTGAAGCGGCCATGTCTTCTCAACACCAACACCGTTGGAGCTCTTTCTTACTGTGAAAGTTTCTCTTGTGCTTCCGCCCTGTCTCTTAAGAACAGTTCCCTCAAAGATCTGGATTCTCTCACGGTTTCCCTCTTTGATCATAGCGTGTACTCTTACTGTGTCACCAACGCGGAACTGCGGTACTTCTGCTTTTAACTGAGCAGACTCAATGTTTTTGATAATGTCGTTCATTTTATTCTCTCCTATTCTTATCTGGATGTTCTTAATACATAATCTTGTAACAGAGGACCATCGTTTTTACAACATGTACGATTATACTATAAAAGATTCTTAATTGCAAGAAGTTTTTTATTTAATTCGCGGACGTACTGTCGGAAGAAGAAGCCTCCGCAGAAGCAGTATCTGTGGAGCTGCTCATGATCTGGTTCAGTTCATCGATCATCTCCTCATCCTTCAGGCGGAACTTGATCTCCACTCGTCTGGATGCGTCCTTATCGACATTTCCATCTGCGTCAAGGACAGGATTCGCCATGGAATGTCCGTTTACTGTCAGATAATTCTGAAGGTTCGCTGACTGTGTAGAATCCAGGAAATTCCCCTGAATATCAAGAAGATACTGAGCCACCGCCAGAGATCTCTGCTGGGAGAGCTGGAGGTTATAGCTGTAATCTCCGTCTGTATCGGTATAACCGTCAATGATGATCTCTGCAAGATACTTCATATAATCATCCTGCAAAAGGACTTTGCAGTAGATCGGAAGGATCTGCTCCAGTGCCTGCTTACCGGCATCAGTCAGTTCTGCCTGGTCATAGTCGAACATGACACTTGCTTCCAGCGTCAGCGCACCGGTCTGTGCATCGATATCTACATTGATATTATTTTTGGAAAATTCATTCTTCAGTGCCTCGATGACCTCTGCCTTGACACCGATGATCTGGTCGATCTGCTCCTGCTGGCTCTTAAGCTGTGCAGTCTTGGTGTCGAGAGCGGACTGCTGACTCTTGAGTGTTGCTTCCTGTTCTTTGAGCTTGGCTGCCAGTGCAGTCAGCTGTTGCTGCTGCTCATCCAGTTTTTCCTGCTGTGTCTTGAGCTGTTCATCCTGGCTCTTGAGCTGTTCGTCCTGATTCTGGATCGTTCCTTCCTTCTCATCGAGGGCAGTCTGCTTGTCCAGAAGCTGCTGTGTGTATTCTTCCTGAAGAGCGATCTTGTCATCTCTCTCCTGGATACTCTCGTTGTAGCTTTTTTGGGCCTGAAAAAGGGTCACACACATGATCAGCACAAAAAGCAGAAGGACACCTGCCATCATATCAGAATAAGAACGCCAGACATTAAAACTGTTGTTTTCTGATTTTTTCTTTCTGCGCATCTGATTCTCCTATTTCTTCTATCTGAATATACCAAATTTACCTTTCTGTGCTCCTTTGGTCAGTTCGCGTAAATTGCGGTTCAGTTCTTCAAGAAGTGCCTGCTGCTGTTCTCCCTGCTGCTCCAGAAGTTCTTCTAATTTGTCAAAAGACTGCTTCTGTGCCATCTGACCGGAAGTCAGTGATACATTCTTACCACTTCCTGTAGCAGAAATATCTGCAAGAAGACGGCGGACCTGATCCATGGTCTTGTATGACAGTTTCTGATAATTCATAAATTCCTGAAGTCTCGCATCGAAATCTGCGATAACCTGACGGTTCGCCTGTGCAAGCTCCAGATTACGCTTACCGGAAGCCGAGATACGATCCATTCCCTGCGCTGCAGCCTCAACATATTTCTGCATGGTCTGGTTACATGCAACCCAGAATTTCGCGGAAGAAGACTCTGCTTCCTTGAGATAATCTGCAAGATGCTGGTAATCTGCCTGCTGTTCCTTCTGAATCGTCTGGTTATCCTTGAGGATGCGTCCTGCAAGATCCAGATACTCCTTCTGTGCAGCCGTGGTATCCTCCAGCATGTTTCTCATTGCATGCTCATGTTCTGCATAAGCTTCACTGAGCTGGCGGCTCATAGACTGGTAGAGGTTTGTCGTATAATTCGTATTATCCGTCTGCGCATCCTTAAGCTGTGTAAGTGCCCGTCCAAAATCCTCGAACTGTGTCTTGAAGGAAAGATTCATTTCCTTGAGGAAGGTATCCAGGATTTCCCTGATCGCATCTTCCTGGCACTTGGTAACAGAATTCACCAGTACATCCAGAGAATCGTTCATCTTCTGGAAGGTCGGGGTGATGACCTTTTCAAAACTGCCCGCCATCTGTACAGAAAATTTCTCTGCCATCTGTTCCATAGCTGCTGTCTGGTTCTTCTGGCTTGCAACCAGAATGTTCATAGACTCGCTCTCAGCGGTCGGCATAACATATGTATGGAAACAGTCCAGAAATCTCTGGAGGCTGGATGTCAGAAAAGAATACTCCGATTTCATACCACAGCTGTAGGCGATGGACATCGCGATACCATAGATGGAAGTCAGGAATGCAACCTTGATACCATCTACCAGAGAAGCAACTGATGTAGTCATTGCCTCATAATTGGTCGGTTCAAAGTTCTTAAGTCCCCATACAAGACCGACAAAAGTACCAAGGATACCAAGGCTCGTAAAAATATCCGGTGCCATTTCCAGAAGACGCTTGTGGATATGATCATCCATATCGTCCTCATTCAGATAATCCTCAATATCACCGATGCCTTCCTGGCTCTGTGAGATCGTATCAGTGAAGGCCTGCATCTTATCATCAAGATATGAATGACGAAAAATGCCATTTAATGAGGAAACCTTACCTGCATCTACCTTTCCCGGCGACTGAAAAATATCCTTAAGCTCATCTGCCGCCTCATGAAGTGATCTGGAAAGATCATTCATACGGAACATTCCGCCAAACATTCCCACCGCATAGGTTACTGCCATAATTCCCAGAAAGCAGAAATTGTAAACCAGTATACTGGCAGCTCCACGGCCAACATAAAGTGTCATTCCGACAGCCGCGATCACAACTGCCAGAAAAAGTATTACATTTAACGCTTTTTTTCTCATAGCTTACCTCCTATTTCTGTTTCTTATCATATCATACCACTTTTTTATGAACAAGTTGTTTTCTCTACTTTACCAAAAGTCTCACACTTTGGACACATTTTCCCCGGATAACACAAAAACAGCCCGGAAACTCTGTCAAAAAGTTCCCAGGCTGTCTTAGTTTTATTTATGCATATACTTTGTCATCTTCCAGAAGAACGGCCTTTCCGTCTGTGACCTCGACTACATTTACACTGCAGTTCGGAGGAACAAAACCATGCCAGAAATCCTTTGGATCATTATATACATTATGAAGAAGTGCTCTTACCGCACATCCATGAGATGCGATCAGGATCGTCTTGTCCGCAAGTGCCGGATCGTGGATGAGTTCTTCCCAGAAGTCCTTTGTCCGTGTGAGGATATCCTGAATGTTTTCCCCATCCTTCGGACGTTCAAAGTTCCATGGATCTGTAAAAAACTTCTCCATCTGCGGGTCCAGATATTCACGCGCATCGTTCATGCACACGGTGCCTTCCAGGACACCGAAGTTGATCTCCTGGATCCTTGCATCCTCGATCACCGGTACTTTCCCCTTCTGTTTCTCAAGGATCAGCTCGGCTGTCTTTCTGGCTCTTATGAGCGGGCTGGTGATGCAGAGATCAAAGGGAACTTTTTTCAGTGCTTCCCCTGTCTTCTCTGCAAGAGAGATCCCATTCTCGGCAAGCGGGATATCTGCTGCTCCCTGTACCTTATGAAGTTTGTTCCACACAGTTTCTCCGTGCCGTACAACATAAAGTTTCATCAGCTTCTCAGCTCGATTCCAAGGTCTGTCAGACCATTCAGGATCTTCTTCATTGCTGCTGTGATCTCAGCTTCTTCAAGAGTCTTTTCATGATCACGGAATACTACAGAATAAGCCATGGATTTGTATCCAGGTTTGATCTGTGCGCCCTCGTAGATATCGAAGAGCTGATAGGATTCAAGGATCTTGCCGCCTCTCTGCTCAAGTACATCCTCGATCTGTCCTGCAAGGACATGTTTCGGAACAACCATACTTAAGTCACGGGTAACTGCCGGATATTTGGCGATTCCTGTAAATTTGTGGTTGAATCCGCAGAATTCAAGGATATTCTGGATGTCGATGACTGCGATGTAAGTTCTCTCGCCGATTCCATAGTTGTCTGCAACGATCGGATGAACTTCTCCAAGGTAGCCGACTACTTTGCCTTCGTAGCTGATGTTTGCCTGTCTGCCAGGATGCAGATAAGTCTTGTTGCTGTCCGGTGTGTAGTGGACTTTTTTCTTCATTCCGGATTTTTCGAAGAATTCTTCTACAACACCCTTCATGTCAAAGAAATCACCTGCGCCGTACATTCCAAGAGTGAAGTGTGTTCTCTCATCTGGAAGTTCTGTAAGCGGCAGTGCTTTCGGCAGATATACTTTGCCGATCTCATACAGACGAACGCCTTTGTTTCTTCTGTTGTAGTTTGTTGCCAGAGAAGAAAGCATGCCATGCAGAGTTGTTGTACGCATGATGCTGTAGTCCTCTCCAAGCGGGTTGCTGATCGTGATCGCTTTGCGAAGGTCGCTGTCCTGCGGGATACGAAGTTTGTCGAATACCTTCGGGCTTTCGAAGGAGTAGGTCATTCCTTCTGAGAATCCGCAGTACTCAGCGATATCTCTTGCCACGTTCTCGATGCGGAGTTTGAATGGAAGTCTTCCTGTGGTAGCTTCTCCTGTCGGAAGTGTGGTCGGGATCTTGTCATATCCGAAGAATCTT
>OLRG01002282.1_pt1 | contig 13837 bp, 7 predicted proteins | sample 1672331 | NCBI WGS metagenome assembly OLRG01 (sample SAMEA3136672, study PRJEB25190) | human gut metagenome
TATCTCACTTGAATATAACTATCTCAAAGTATATGTCTATCTCTAAGGGGCAATCGCACAGTATGAACGGACTGGAGGTGTATGGTAAAATGAAAAATTAACGAAAAATCCGCATTTGTTTTTCGGCAGGTAAATCTTGTCGTAAGAGAAAATCCACAAAGGCACATCGTAGAGATACGGTGTGTTTTTCAATTTTTACAGGAGGAAACGCAATGATAAAGTCAAAATTCAAAAGAGTCACGTCGCTTTTCTTGGCGACCCTTATGTGTGTGACCACTTTTGCAGGCATTGGCTCGACAACAGCATATGCTGCTTCGGGAGAAAAAGCCGATGTTTATATGGTCGATTTCCCTCGTGATGGCGATGCTAATTACGATGGGGTATGGGGACATAGCAATTTGACCTTGAAAAATGGTTGGCATACCGGACGTTCCAATTTTACCAATCTTAAGGCTATTGGCTCATACTCAGGCAATGTTGCTTATTGTATTGAGCCTGGAATTTCGCTCAAGGTCGGTCAGACAATGAATAAGTATGACGAAAATTATTTTAATAACCTTGCATCCAACGGGGTTATTTCCGGAGATGAAATCCGTCTTTTCGTTGGTCGTATTTTACAGTATGGCTATCGTGGGACAATCTCGACATCTTGGAGGTCACAGAATGAAGCAGCAGCAAACAGCATTGCACAGGCTTATGCCACACAGCTTCTTATCTGGGAAACTGTTATCGGAGAGCGTGATGTGAACTTCAATCATGTAGCAGCCAGTGGTTGCAGCAATGTGAAAGATGTCATCAATGCAAAGCATCCGCTTCGCAATAAGATTTTCAGTTATTACAACAGTATGGTGCAGAGTGTACAGAACCATGCGACCATACCGAGTTTTTGTAATAAATCATCCGGTTCGGCAAAGACAATAGAACTTGAGTGGAACGGAAGCAAGTACACAACTACTCTGACAGATTCCAATAATGTGCTGTCCAAATATAATTTCAAGGCAAGCATCAGTGGAGTGAGCTTTTCAGTGAATGGTAACAAACTTACGGTTTCTATGGATACAGCACCGAGTAAGGAATTTACCATTACCGCAACCAAGAAAAATGCAGTCCGCAGAGGTGTGGTTGTATGGTCAGAGGGCAAACACGGTCAGAATTCCAGTGTGCAGGATGTTGTCAGCTATGCTCAGGAAGTAAGCGACAGTATCAACGGTTATGTGAAGATGAAAGTCAGCTATGGTTCTTGTCAGATTGTAAAGACCAGTGAGGACGGCAAGGTTGACGGTATTAACTTCACGATTACCGGAAACGGTATCAATCAGACGGTTACAACAGCCAATGGCGGTAAGTTCCAGATTGATAACCTTATGCCGGGTATCTATACTGTAACCGAGCAGGCATACGATAAGTACGAGCCGCAGGAAACACATAGAGTTACTGTTGTAGCAGGACAGGTTGCAAAGGTCAATTTTAATAACAAATTGAAGCGTGGCGACCTTCAGGTAGTGAAGTCCTCAGAAGATAATCTTGTTGAAGGTATGAAGTTCCATCTTTTCGGTACTTCTCTTTCCGGTGCTGCTGTTGACCAGTATGCAGTTACAGACAAAAACGGTGTGGCAACTTTCAAAGATGTGCTTATCAGTGGTTCTGAACCATATACTCTTGAAGAAGTGGACACAGCTATCCGTTATGTTGTACCGAAAAATCAGACTGCACCAGTGAAGTGGAAAGAAGTAACCACAAGAAACTTCAATAACATTTTGAAGAAATTTACTGTAACAGTAACAAAGAGCGACGCTGAGAAAGGCGAAGCACAGGGCAATGCCAAACTTTCGGGAGCAGTTTATGGTATCTATAAGGGCGAAACGCTTGTAGATAAGTATGTTACTGATGAAAACGGTCAGTTCACTACTAAAGAATATGTTTGTGATACCGACTGGACAATCCGAGAAATTACACCGTCAGAGGGATATTTGCTTGATAAGACTATCCATGAAGTAGGTGCAGACCCGAAACTTTATGAGGTGGAACACAACCTTACTTCCAATGATGTAACCGAGCAGGTAATCAAAGGCAATGTGGCTATCATCAAACATACCGATGACGGAGAAACAAAGATTGAAACACCTGAAAAGGGTGCTTCCTTTGAGATTTACCTGAAATCTGCCGGAAGCTATGACGCAGCCAATAAAGACGAGAGAGATACTATCGTATGCGATGAAAATGGCTTCGGTCAGACAAAAGATATGCCGTATGGTATTTATACCGTACACCAGACTTCCGGTTGGGAAGGCAGAGAGATGATGGACGATTTTGATGTGTTCATTTCACAGAACGCACAGACCTACCGTTATCTTATCAATAACCGTAACTTTGAGAGCTTTGTCAATGTAGTCAAGGTGGACGCAGAAAGCGGAAAGAGTATTCCGTATGCAGGAGCAGGATTTAAGATTTACGACCCACAGGGCAATCAGGTCAAAATGACCTTTACTTATCCGACACCGACCACGATTGATGTGTTCTATACCGACGCAAATGGTTCTCTTGTAACACCTGAGAAATTAGATTACGGCAAGGGATATTCCATCGTAGAGGTACAAGCTCCATACGGATATGTACTTGATGATACTCCGGTATATTTTGATATTACCGAAGAAAATTCCACAGAGGAAGGCGGCGTAACTGTTGTGAAAGTCAATAAGCCGAATATGGCACAGAAAGGTACTATCACGGTTGAAAAGACCGGAGAAGTATTTAGTGGTGTCAATGTAAGTGGTTCTGAGGACAGTGATGTTATTTATCAGCCTGTTTATGAAGTGGCAGGACTTGAGGGTGCAGTTTATGAAGTCCGTGCTGCGGAAGATATTAGTACACCGGACGGTACACTCCGCTATTCAAAGGGCGAAGTGGTAGATACTATCACAACAAGCTCCGATGGATTTGTTAAGAGCAAAGAACTTTATCTCGGAAAATACGAGGTCAAGGAAATTACCGCACCTTATGGAATGGTAATCAGTGGCGAAACACATACGGTTGAGCTTACTTATGCAGGTCAGAATATCTCTGTTACCGAAACTTCCACATCATTCTATAACGAAAGACAGAAAGTTCAGGTAAGCCTTGCAAAAGCCATTGAAAAGGATAAGACATTTGGTATTGGCGACAACGGAGAAATCAAAAATATCAGCTTTGGTCTTTATGCCGCAGAAGATATTGTATCTGCAAGCGGTACCGTTATTCCGGCTGATGGACTGATTGAGATTATCAGCGTAAATGAAAATGGAACTGCTGTTATGAAGTCAGACCTTCCGTTTGGCAAATACTATGTCAAAGAGATTGCAACCGATGAGCATTATATTCTCTCTGATACGAAGTATCCGGTTGTATTTGAATACGCAGGTCAGGATACCGCAACGGTTGAAATCAAAGTGAATGACGGAAAAGAAATCAAGAATGAACTTATCTATGGTTCTGTATCAGGTAAGAAGATTGACGAGAATGGAGCAGCACTTGAGGGTGCTGTTATCGGTATCTTCAAAGCCGAAGAAACAGAATTTACAAAGGATACTGCACTTATGACGACTACCTCTGCAAAAGACGGTAGTTTTTCTTTTGCAAAAGTTCCTTATGGCAAATGGATTGTAAGAGAAATCGAGCAGCCAAAGGGATTTGTTCTTGATGAAAAAGCGTATGAGGTCAATATCAGCAAAGCCGAGCAGGTAGTTGAAATTGAGATTGTCAATGAGTATGTTCACGGCAATATCAGACTCACGAAGATGGACGCTGAATATCCAGATAACAAACTTACGGGTGCAACCTTTGAGGTATATAAGGACACCAATGAGAACGGAAAGATTGATGATGGCGATGAACTTATCGGAAATCTTGAAGAAACCGAAACCGGAATTTATGAGATGAAAGAGCTTCTTTACGGAAAATATATTGTCCGTGAAACAAAAGCACCAGAGGGCTTCCTGCTTGATAAGGGAGAATACTCTGTTTTCATTGAGAAAGACGAAACAACTTATTCCGTTGAGAATAAGGCTGGTGTTGGATTTATCAATGAAGCTATGCGTGGAACACTGAAAATCGTCAAGACATCTTCAGATGGTAAGGTTAAAGGTTTTGCGTTCAGAGTAACCGGAGCAAACGGTTATGATATGACATTTGAAACAGATAAGAACGGCGAAATCGTGATTGAGGGACTTCGTATTGGCGAATATACCGTATCAGAAGTGGCAAACAATGCGTCTGCCGCATATATCACACCTGCCGACCAGAATGTTACTATCAAACTTGATGAAACAGCCGTTGTAAAAATGCACAATGAGTTAAGAGATACTCCGAAAACAGGAGATGATACCAATATGAAACTTTGGTATGTCCTTGCCGGACTTTCTGCTGTCGGTATCGCTGTAACTTCTGTTGTTGCACACAAAAAGAAGAAAAAGGAGAGTAACGAGTAATGGAAGCAAAGACAATTATCGCTATCGTATTAGTCGCCGTTATTGTCGGCGGCTTTATCTTTCTTCAGGTTAAAAACCGTAAGAAGTAAGTAACAAGCGAACATTAACCAGTCGGGGCAGAGCGTAAAAACTCTGTCCCTTTAATTTTTGGAGGAACATTATGAAACAACAGAAAACGGTGGAGAGCCGAGTGCTTGAAATCTTAAAGGAATGCCCGATGTCGAGGTATGATGATATGCTTCTCATTCTGCATTATTACAACCAATACGGATATATACCTGCCGGAAATCTTCCGCTTGAGGATATTGTATTTAATTACCGAGCATACGGACTTCCTTGTTTTGAAACCATACGCAGGGCAAGGCAGAGAGTACAGTCCCTTTTTCCTGAGTATTCACGTAATCCGCAGAAAGAAGAACAGAGCGGCAGTATTTCTATTGTAATCAACATTAGCTAAGGAGGTATTTTCGTGAAAGACAAAGCAACTTTTCAGAATAAGGTCAAGGTGCTGAATAAACTCTTTGACTCCGGTTGTGATACGGAGAAAAAGTTGCAGCAGCTTGATATGGAAGCAATCCTGAAAATCCCGAATATCACGATTCCTGATATGGGTGTGATTATGGAGCTTCAGAAGAATACAAAGTCCGGTAAACTCTTTTCGTATTTGGGCGGCGGTTCTGATGAAGCAACAAAAATGAGAGGTAAGGAAAATGAAGCAACAGGAGAATAGAGCAGAGCCGCAGGAAAAGCAAATTCGATTTATAGACAGTCATTACAACTTAAAATTCTATATTCCCGATGGTGGAAAAATCAGGATTACTTTTCGTGATGGACACACAGCAGACAGAGTGTGCAAGTATATTGATGACTACCATTTGTATGTCGGAAATTGCTGCTATCATATATGCGAGTTTGCTGAAAAAATGGAGCTTAGTGGAAGCAAAGTTGAACCTATCAATCAATCCGAACCGTCAAAAAACAAGACCAGAAACAGAGAAAAACAGCGATAAGGAGGTGCAAGAGTAATGGCACGAAAATATGACCTTATTTCTGAGCTTTACAACCGCACCTGCAAAACGGTTGTGTCAAATCCTCAGAACTGGCAGGCATTCTTAGCTTCGGCTTGCCGAAATTATAAGTTACGCTATGACGAACAGCTTCTTGTATATGCACAGCGACCAGATGCAACAGCGGTTCTTGAGATAGAGCAGTGGAACAAAATTTTTGGTAGATGGGTCAACCGAGGTGCAAGAGGTATTGCTGTTTTTGCTGATGAGAACCGTTCACGGCAAAGACTGACACATTACTTTGATATTTCAGATACTCACGAAAGCAGATATTCAAGAACAGTTCCGATTTGGGATATGCGTCAGGAATACGAAGCTGATGTGATTGAGACATTGGAAAGCACTTTCGGAGAGATTGAGAATAAGAGCAGTCTTGCCGAAGCAATTATGGGAGCAGCAAGAAATGCGGCAGAGGATAATATCCCTGATTATCTGCAAGACCTTTACTATGCAACCGAGGGCAGTTCCTTTGAGGAAGTGGAAGAGGATATTGTGGCTTTCATTTATAAAAATGTCGTGACAAATAGTGTGGCATATATGATGATGTCAAGGCTTGGCGTTGATACGGACGGTTATTTTGAACTTGATGATTTCAGAGATGTTACTAACTTCAATACGCAGGAAACACTCAATGCACTTGGATTTGCTACCAGTGATATTGCAGAAATGGGATTGACGGAAATATCTAAAACAATTACTGCACTCAACCGTCAAAATCGCATAATTGTCGGTCAGGAGAGAAATGAATACAATAAGGTTGAAAATAACGACGAAAGGAGTTTGGACAATGAACGAACTGACCTACACGATGGTGGGCGATTACAGCCTTCCGAACCTGAAACTTCCCCAGCAGCCGGAAGTGACGCTGGGCAGATACGCTCAGATGAGGAGAGAGTTTCTGAAGGAACATCACAGAGTCCTTTACTACAATCTCCTGACGAGGGGCGAACTGACACAGCACTTGGCGGAAGTGGAACAGAGAGCCAGCAAGATGGAGGAAACAATCCTGAGCCAGATGGCACAGAAAGAGGGAGTGACCGAACAGATGAAAGCGGAGGATATGATGAAATGGGTTCGTCTGATGAACTCCCTTCGCAGCTCGGCACAGGAAATCGTGAAAGCGGAAGTGATATTCGCTTAGAGTATTACGATAGAACGCACGAGGATAAAAGCCTTCCGTTCTTTGGACGTGATGAAGTAATCAATGAAATTCTCAGAACGACACCACATTTGTCAGCAAGTCTGGAAGAAATCAAAGATTATTATGAACGTAATCCTGATAACAAAGACCGCACAGAGTATGTAAAGAGTATTTTCAATAATGATTATACCGAACTTACTTTAGAGGATGGCAGGACAGTAGGGTACAAGACCTTTGAAAACGTTCTGCATTTGTGGGAGGGCAAATACGACAGCAGAACCGCACAGAGCTTTTATGATTGGGCTGTTATTGCCCGACATTTTGAAGCTATGCGATTACTGGGAGAATTAAGTGACAGCATAAAACCATTACCGTCAATGGACGGTCAGATGACATTCATATTAGACGGTCGGGCAGAGGAAAAGAAAACCTCTGCCTTTACTTTTTCTCAGGAGATTATCGACGCTGTTCTTGCGAATGGAAGCGGATTTTCTGAGGGAAAAATGCGTATCTATGAGCAGTTTGAAAAAAGCCTTTCTGCAAAAGAAAATGCCGACTTCTTGAAAAATGAATACGGTTGGGGCGGTTCTTATCCCGTCATAATCGGAGCAGGCATTGATGAGAGCCACGATGGAAAAGGTATTACGATTACGAAAGGTATCGGTAAAGAGAAGCCACATATCACGCTTTCGTGGTCGCAGGTGGAGAAGCGTATCGGGGAACTTATCCGAATGGACAGATACTTAAATCCAAAGGAAAAAGAACACTATTCTCAGTGGCTCGAAAGCCAAGAGGAACGCAGAGCCAAAATCGAGGAAACGAAAAGAAACCGTGAGATACTCTCTAATGCACCACCGGAGCAGGAACTAGCCGAAAAAGAACCTGAAGAAGCGGAAATATCGCAAGATGTGAAATATGAATATCATCTTGGCGATAAGGTGTATATCGGTGCTTCTGAGTACGAAATCTTATCTGTTGATGATGAGAGAGTAATGCTCTATGACTATGATATGCCACTGTTCAATAAGGAATTTTCACGCACAGAGTTTGACAGAAAAGTGCGTGAGAATCCGATGAATGAGCATTTGATTGTAAAGGAAGAACCTGCCGAAGAAAGAAATGAAAAAGAGCCTGAGCCGGTAGTTCCCGCTTGGGAGCAGAAGAAAAAAGTCAAAGGTTTTGACTTGCACCCTGATGTGTCTATGGCAGAACGTCACACCTTTAATCTCAGAGAAAATGAGGTTGAAACAGTTGGTAAAAAGGAACGCTTCCGCAGAAATATTATGGCGATACAGCTTCTTAAAAAATGTCAGGAAGAAAACAGATTTGCCACTCCTGAAGAACAGATTATCTTATCAAAGTATGTCGGTTGGGGTGGGCTTTCAGAAGCCTTTGATGAAAATAATTCAGCGTGGGCAACGGAATATCTGGAACTTTCTTCGGTATTAACACCGGAGGAATATGCTTCGGCAAGAGAAAGCACATTGACTGCGTTCTACACGCCGCCTGAAGTTATCACAGCCATTTATAAGGCAATGGAGCAGATGGGCTTTAAGGAAGGCAACTTGTTAGAGCCGTCCTGCGGTATCGGTAATTTCATCGGTATGCTGCCGGACGCAATGCAGGACAGTAAGATTTATGGTGTGGAACTTGATACGATTTCCGCAGGGATTGCACAGCAGCTTTACCAGAAAACAACCATTGCGGCACAAGGATTTGAAGAAACCAATCTGCCGGACAGCTTCTTTGATGGAGTGATTGGCAATGTGCCTTTTGGAGATTTTAAGGTGTTAGATAAAAGGTACGACAAGCATAAGTTCCTGATACACGATTACTTTTTTGCCAAGTCCCTTGATAAGTTAAGACCCGGCGGTGTGATGGCTCTTGTAACGAGCAAAGGCACAATGGATAAGGAAACTTTAGCAGTACGAAAGTATATTGCACAGAGAGCAGAGCTTCTTGGAGCAATTCGATTGCCGAATAATACCTTTAAGGGTAATGCAGGAACGGAAGTCGTTTCGGATATTCTTATCCTACAAAAGCGTGACAGACTGATAGATATTGAGCCGGATTGGGTTCATCTTGATACCGATGAGAACGGAATTAAGATGAACTCTTATTTTGTGCAGCACCCCGAAATGATACTTGGAGAAATGAAAATGGTATCGGGGCGTTTCGGTATGGAAGCAACTTGTGTGCCGTATGAAAATGCAGACCTTGCAGCACAGCTTGATGAAGCAGTAGCAAACATTCACGGAGAAATCACGGAATATGAAACTGAGGAAGAACTGGAGGAGGAAGATAATTCTATTCCGGCAGACCCGACAGTGAGAAACTTTTCCTATACGTTGGTAGACGATAAAATCTACTATCGTGAAAATTCCCGTATGACTCCGGTGGAAGTGTCGGCAACCGCAGAGAACCGAATTAAGGGTATGATTGCTATTAGAAATTCCGTCAGAACGCTGATTGAATTGCAGACAGAAGATTACCCTGACAGCGAAATCAAAGCGGAGCAGGAGCGATTAAACAGACTTTATGATACCTTTTCAGGTAAGTACGGACTCATTAACAGCCGTGCAAATACTTCTGCTTTCTCGCAGGATAGTTCATTCTCTTTGCTTTCCGCATTGGAGATAATCGGAGAGGACGGAGAACTGGAGCGTAAGGCTGATATGTTTTCTAAGAGGACAATTAAGCCGCATACTCCGGTTACTTCTGTTGATACGGCAAGTGAAGCGTTGGCGGTATCTCTTGGAGAAAAAGCCACGATTGATATGGACTATATGATGGGGCTTTCCGGTAAATCGGAGAATGAAATCTTTGAGGACTTAAAGGGTGTTATCTTCCTAAACCCGCTTTATGAGTATGGAAATTCTTACGAACCGAAGTATCTGATGGCTGATGAATACCTTTCGGGTAATGTCAGGGAAAAGCTGAGGATTGCAAAGAACTCGGCAGAACTCTATCCGAAAGATTATAAGGTCAATGTAGAAGCACTTCAAAAGGTGCAGCCGAAAGACCTGACTGCAAGTGAAATTTCCGTGCGACTTGGTGCAACTTGGTTGCCACCGGACGATGTGCAGGAGTTTATCTTTCATTTGCTTGAAACACCACGCTATGCACAGTGGAATATCAAAGTTCACTTCTCTCCATTTACGAGTGAGTGGAATATTGAGGGCAAATCCTATGACAAAGGAAATGTAAGGGCATATAACACTTACGGAACTTCCCGCATCAATGCCTATAAGATTATTGAGGAAACGCTGAATTTAAAAGATGTGCGTATCTTTGATTATATCGAAGATGATGAGGGAAAGAAAAAGGCTGTCCTGAATAAAAAGGAAACAGCGATTGCCCAGTCGAAGCAGGAAATGATTAAGCAGGAATTTCAGGACTGGATATGGTCTGACCCTGAACGAAGGGAAAGGCTTTGCAAATCCTACAATGAGAAATTCAATAGCGTCAGACCTCGTGAGTATGATGGAAGTCATATCATCTTCAATGGTATGAACCCTGAAATTGAACTCAGGGAACATCAGAAAAATGCGGTTGCCCATATCCTTTACGGAGGAAATACGCTTCTTGCACACGCAGTCGGAGCTGGAAAAACTTTTGAAATGGTAGCGGCAGCACAGGAGTCGAAAAGGCTTGGGCTTTGTAACAAGTCACTGTTTGTTGTACCAAATCACTTGACCGAACAATGGGCGGCTGAGTATTTGCAGCTCTATCCGGCGGCGAATATCCTTGTCGCAACAAAGAAAGATTTTGAAACCAAGAACCGTAAAAAATTCTGCGGCAGGATTGCAACTGGAGATTATGACGCAGTTATCATCGGACATTCACAGTTTGAAAAAATCCCGATGTCCATTGAAAGACAGAGGGCAATCTTAGAACAGCAGCTTGAGGAGATAACCGGAGGAATTGCGGAACTCAAGCGAAACCGAGGGGAAAACTTCTCCATAAAGCAGCTTGAAAAGTCAAAGAAATCTATTAGGCAGAAACTTGATAAACTCAATGACCAGACGAAAAAAGATGATGTTGTAACCTTTGAGGAACTTGGTGTAGACAGACTTTTTGTTGATGAAAGCCATTATTACAAGAACCTTTATCTTTATACAAAAATGCGTAATGTGGGCGGTATCGCACAGACGGAAGCACAGAAATCTTCCGACCTCTTTATGAAGTGCCGTTACCTTGACGAGATTACCGGAGGGCGAGGAACCGTGTTCGCAACGGGTACACCTATCTCAAACAGTATGGTGGAACTCTATACGATACAGCGATATTTGCAGTACAACACGCTTGTGAAAAATGGGTTGCAGCACTTTGATGCCTGGGCTTCCACTTTCGGAGAAACCATTACGGCAGTGGAACTTACACCGGAAGGAACGGGATACAGAGCAAAGACAAGGTTCGCAAAATTCTATAACCTGCCTGAACTAATGGCGATGTTCAAGGAGATAGCGGACATTAAGACAGCGGATATGTTGAACCTGCCAGTACCGGAAGCAAAGTACCATAACATTGCAGTAAAGCCGTCGGAAATGCAGAAAGAAATGGTTGCTTCCCTTGCAGAGAGAGCTGAGCAGGTGCGTGGCGGCGGTGTGGATTCAAGCATAGATAATATGCTGAAAATCACGAATGACGGAAGAAAACTGGCTCTTGACCAGCGTATGCTAAACGCTATGCTGCCTGATTTTGAGGGCAGTAAAATCAATGCCTGTGTCAATAACATCTATCGGATATGGAAAGAAAATGCCGACAAGAAATCGGCACAGCTTGTGTTCTGCGACTTGTCTACTCCGAAGAATGACGGCACATTTTCTGTCTATAACGACATTAGGAAGAAGCTGATTGAGAGAGGTATTCCTGAAAGTGAAGTGAAGTTCATACACGAAGCCGACACGGATATGAAGAAAAAAGAACTGTTCCAAAAGACCCGCAAGGGAGAAGTCAGAGTGCTTCTTGGCTCTACTCAGAAGATGGGAGCAGGAACGAACGTGCAAGACAAACTTATCGCACTTCACGATGTGGATTGTCCGTGGAGACCTTCAGATTTGGAGCAGCGTTCCGGTAGAATTGTCCGTCAGGGCAATGAAAATCCGCAGGTAGATATTTACCGTTATGTAACAGAGCAGACCTTTGATGCATACCTCTATCAGCTTGTGGAAGGTAAGCAGAGGTTCGCAAGTCAGATTATGACGAGCAAATCTCCGGTCAGGTCGGCAGAGGATATTGATGAAACCGCACTGTCCTATGCGGAGATAAAAATGCTTGCAACAGGTAATCCATATATCAAAGAAAAGATGGACTTAGACATTCAGGTACAGAAGCTAAAGATGTTAAAATCCAATTTTTTATCGGAGAAATATGGACTGGAGGATAAGGTTATCAAGTTCTACCCACAACAGATTGCTTACTTAAAATCCCGTGTAGAGGGACTTACAAAAGATGTTAAAACAGCAAAATCACACCCGAAACCGATAGACGAGCAGCCGCTTGGAATGATGGTATCGGGTGTTTCTTATTCCGAAAAAGCCGAAGCTGGTCAGGCAATCATCAATGCCTGCAAGTCAATGAACAGTCCCGATGCGATACCACTTGGCGAGTACCGTGGCTTTCAAATGGAACTGTATTTTGATACGGTGCAGCGTAATTATGTTGTGAAATTAAAAGGCGAAACAAGCAGAGATGTACCGCTTGGCGATGATGCTTATGGTAATATCGTGAGAATAGATAACGGCATAGAACGCTTTGAGGAAGCACTTGCTGATACGAAAAACAGCCTTGAAAATACGGAGAAACAGTTTGAAACAGCGAAGCAGGAAATCGAAAAGCCGTTTGCAAAGGAGGAAGAATTGAGGGCAAAAACTGCCCGACTTGACGAGCTGAATATCCTGCTCAATATGGATAAAAAGGAAAATGAGATTGTCGGCGGAGAGCCTGATGAGGGCGAAGCAGTCGGCGGCAGAAAGGAGAAATCGTATGAGAGATAAACAGGAAGGCGGTGGTCGATATGCCATTTATCGCACCTGAGTTAATCATTCAGGCGAAGCAGATGGACTTATTAACCTACCTGAGAAATTATGAACCGTATGAGCTGGTTAAGTTTTCAGGTAACACCTATTGCACCAGAACCCACGACAGTTTGAAGATTTCAAATGGGAAATGGATATGGTGGTCGAGAGGTATCGGTGGCAGGAGTGCTTTGGATTATCTGATTAAGGTCAAAGGGTACAACTTCCTTGAAGCGGTGGAAACCATTATCGGACACACAGCGATTCAGGCTCCGGTCTATGAAAAGCCACAGCCAAAAGAGGAAAACAAACCGCTTCTTCTCCCTGAAAAATGTGCTTCCAACAGAGTGATTACAGAGTATCTTTTCGGGAGAGGAATAGATTTTGAAATCATCAATTACTGTATCTCTAATGACCTTATCTTTGAGAGTCTGCCGTATCACAATGTTGTGTTTGTAGGCTATGACGAGAAGAAAGAGGCGAAATATGCAGCCTACCGTTCCACGAATAAGCGTAGGATTATGGGCGATTGCAGTGGCAGTAAAAAAGATTATTCTTTTCGGCTTGGTAAGGAAAACTTGGAGGAAGTACACCTCTTTGAGTGTGCCATAGACCTGTTATCCTATGCCACGCTTGCGAAGTTGAACGGGCAGGATTGGAAAGAAATGAGCTTTGTTTCGCTGTCCGGGGTGTATTCTCCGGCAAAGAAAATTGAGGACAGCAAAGTACCGATTGCACTGGAAAAGTATCTTGGCAGTAACCCATCTGTCAGGAAAATCCGTATCCATTTTGACAATGATATAGCGGGCAGAAAGGCAGCACAGACCTTAAAAACCATTCTGCCGGATAAGTATGAAATCGTTGATGAACCACCAAAAGCAGGTAAGGACTTCAACGATTTTCTTTGTATGCGGATGGGAATTTACAATAAAAAAACACACGAAAGGAATGAAGAACGATGAATGATACAAAGATTAAAGTTCTCTTGGTAGAACCGGAAAAGTACCCGAAGGAAATTGTAATCGACGACACTCTGGAAGCAATGCAGGAGGTTGTCGGAGGGGATATTGAGGAATATATGCCCTTTGATGATGACGTTGCAATCATCTGTAATGAGGAAGGAAAGATGAGAGGACTTCCGCTTAA
>OLRG01002293.1_pt1 | contig 13801 bp, 6 predicted proteins | sample 1672331 | NCBI WGS metagenome assembly OLRG01 (sample SAMEA3136672, study PRJEB25190) | human gut metagenome
AATACCACCAGAAGAAAGTGCTGTTCCCTGTGTTGTCAAGGTCTTTTTAACAGCTTCATACGCTTTATCTACATCATAATTACGAATACCTTTCTGATATGCACTCACCATAAGAGGTATCTCATGCTGAGCTCCCATAATATCACAATACTCCACTCCCGGAGGTCCATTGGGTAACCATCCACCCACTCTGTAATACTCCAATAATGACTCTACCCACTTATTCATAATGTCTGGAGTAGCAAGTGCCCACAATTGATTGAGATTCCAAAAAGTATTCCAAAAAGCATCACAGCCATAAATAGGCGAAGCAGGATCTTTCAATTGTTGTGTTCGCTCATACATATCAACATATTGACCGTCCACATCACTGAAAATAGTCCTTGAACAATAAGAACGATATAAATTCGTATAGAACTTTCGTTTATCTTCCTCAGTTCCTCCTTCAATTTCAATGGTGCTTAAGATTTTTCTCCATTCATTAACGGCATATTTACGGACTGCATCAAAGTTCCAGCCAAAGCCTCCAGACTCCACTTCCAAATTCTTTCGTGCTTGTTCAATACTCACATACGATATAGCAGTCTTAAGCTGGATAATCTCACCCTCCTCCGTATCAAAATTCATAAAAGCACCGATATCATGTCTTCCCCAACAAATGCTTGAAGTAGTATCCACATACCCATTGACCCATGTTCCAAAAGATTTCATCGGTTTATCGACACGAGCAACAAAATATACTGTATAATCATTCAGCAGATTGGTTGGCTCATCATACGACGATTGGGTAGAGAAACCTTCTATTTCATAATCACTGACTTTGGATATAGAAGCCCATCTAACTTCATATGGATATTCCGAACCATTCTCCAAATCAAATAAAATACGGGAACTATCCGATTTTGGAAATGTATACCTTTGAAACCCCGTACGTGTTGTAGAAGTTAGTTCCGCTTTTATATTATAATCATCCAAAAGGACTGAATAATATGATAAAGAAGCTTTCTCATTTTTATGATTAATACGGGAGCGGTAGCCGCTATCAGGTTCGTTTTCTTCTCCCGGCTTAATTTTCAGAGGTCCGGTAACAGGCATGGTCAGTAAGCCCCCCATCGTCCAACTATGTATATGACTAAAACCTATGATCTGATTAATTTTATACTCATAACCACCTCTCCATACATTCCCCTGATTGTCCGGACTAAGCTTTACCATTCCGAATGGCATAGCTGGTCCGGGAAATTGCATCCATCTCGAATCAGAATTTCCAATCATAGGATCAACGTACTCTGTGACATCCCTTGACTGTCCCCAAAGAGAAGAGCTAAAGTATAACAAGAACAATAATATCACCTTTTTCATACTTATAAGTATATGAATTTCATATAAATACTTTACATGCCTACCGAACCTCTTTGATTAAGTTCAAATTCAGCTATCAATTAATTCCACCCCATCCCGGATTCTGTACAAAAATATCAGGATTCTTATTAACTTCATCTTGATGGAACGGCCACAAATAGTGCTTAGGTGCCTCAAATACTCTTTCCTCAACCAAGGTACGTTTAAAGAAACTATTATCACGGGCACCAATATCCATACCATGGACCGCTTTTACCTGATCGCTTATCTTCCAACGATTACAATCGAAATACCGATGAGTCTCCAAAGCTAATTCCACTTGACGTTCGCGTCTAATTTTTTGTCTCATTTCATCTTGAGACAAACCTGCCTTCAACCCTGGCAATCCCGAACGTTTACGAATCAAATTTACATATTTATAGACATCATCCACCGGACCAGAAGCCTCATTCAATGCTTCTGCATAATTGAGGTAAAGTTCCCCCAAACGGAAATAATTCCATGTCTTATTTACAAAAACTCCTCTTAAAATATCTACACCATCCTCATCCAAAAACTTACGCATCAGATAACCAGTAGTTGTATAGTCAGGTCCACCAGTACGTCCATCAGGAGCTCCCATACGGAAATCAATCTGACGTCCTCTCCAGTAAGCACCGCTATAAGTAACTGTTGCATAGAATCTCGGTTCTCTGTCTACAAACATATTAAAAGTATTTTCCGGATAATACCCCTCTGCATCTGCCTCTTCCGTAAACCCTTCTTCAGAATATCCTGATTCAGAATTAATTATTGGACTACCATCAGCATTATATCCTAAAATAGGAGTTGTACCATCTGCCATTTCATATGCATCAACAAGCTCCTGAGTAGGACATAAGCCTGACCAACCGCCTAAACTGAGCGGAGCGGCAGCACGTTCCATCTGGTCATAAATCGCCACATTCTTTGCAAAAATAATCTCCTTATTCCAGTTCTCTACAAACAAGTAACGGTAATTCTCCATTGGGTCACCTGACGGTGCATAATACAACCCATAACCCGCCTTTTCCATTTCATCTATACATGTTTTGGTATATTCGGCAGCAATCTTCCAACGTTCCGCTTCATAAGAGAGGGGGAACAAGTGATTTCCTTCTTTATCTGTAAAGTTTGCATAATCAGGATTACCATTCCACAAGGGGCTAGCCCTATAAAGTAAAGCCCTCGCCTTTAATGCCATAGCAGCAGCTTTTGTCACACGACCATATCTGTCTGCTCCTTCTTTCATTTTCAGCATACCTCCAGCCTTATCACACTCGTTAGTAATAAAATCTACACACTGATCTAACGGCATTCGTTTACACAATTCTGAAAAATCTTCATTGGGATCAAATACTTTCTCTGTAATGTGTATCGGCCCATAAATACGCAATAATTGGAAATGAAAAAATGCACGTAAGAAAGTAGCCTCTCCAATCCAACCGGCACGCTTTGACTCATCCATAGGAACCTTAGCTACATTTTCAAGAAAGATATTCGTTTTTCTAATACCCTGGTATGCCATATTGGAAATATCTTTTAAAACATTATCAGGTGTCCAGGACCCATTATTCATGAAGTAGGCAAAACAATTTGTATAAGGATAATCCAGCTCATCTGCCGCACCAACGAATGGATTGTGCCCCCAATCATTCGTGAAATTCAATTCCCAGGGCATATTCCAATAAATGGATGATAAGAATTGCTCTGCATAATTCTCTCGTGTAAACACATCATCAAGGGTCAAATCTTCATCAGGTGCTTTATCTAAGTAATCAGCACATGAAGTATTTACTCCCAATAATATCATCAACAAAGTGATGCAAACTATATTAATACGTTTCATATTCGCTCAAGTTTAATCGTTCTACTTTTTAAAAATCCACTGCAAGTCCAAAATTCACAGCCCGTTGAATAGGATACCAATTATCAGATTCCGGATCAATTGTGTGATTAATCTTATCCCATGTATAAAGGTTAGTTCCGTTTACAAACACTCTGAGATTATTGATCTTCAATTTACTTACAACTTTCTTTGGCAAAGTATAGCCAACTTCCAGATTCTTCAAACGCAAATAACTAGCATCTTTCTGCCAAACCGTCGACCGCCGCATACTTTGTACATTAAAGCCATCCGTAACCACCGGATATTTTGCTGCACCAGCAGTTTCAGGTGTCCAACGATTGTCATAAATTTCCTTGAATACATTGAAAAAGCCCATACCACTAGCAAATGGCCAGAAAGTACGATCTTCGAAGAAAGTACTCGTACGAGCAGCACCTGTAAAATAGGCACTCAAATCAAATCCCTTATATTCAATCGTACCACCAAATCCAAAAACCAATTCTGGTTCACGAGTATAACCTATTGCGCATTGGTCATTTGAATCAATAATATTATCTCCATTGATATCCTTATATTTCACATCTCCCGGTATTGGACGTCCACCCAATAAAGACTGGTCATACCAATTGTCAATATCTTCTTCTGATTCAAAAAATCCAGCAGCTACCAAACCGAACGGTTGACCGATAGGATGTCCTATCTCGGACAAATTTGAATAGAGTGGATCGGCTTTATCATTTTCAAGTACTTTACTACGAGCAAATGTTACATTCCCGCGTAATGAATAGAACAATCCGGAAGAAGTACGATCTTTAAATTCCAACAATGCATCAAAGCCTTTATTTTCTGCTTTTCCCAAATTACCCCATAAAACACTTGCAGCCAAGAAACCTGCTCCCGTTGGTACAGATTGGCGTTGCATTAAAATACCCTTTCTTTTTTCATAGAAAAAATCCATCTGTAAACTAAAACGATCTTTCCACAAACCTAAATCAAGTCCTAAATTCGTTTTAACCGCAGTTTCCCAAGTAACATTGTTGTAGCCAATCTTAGATTCAATAATACCGGGCCATCTAATTTGATCTTGTCCAAAATAGTACACTTGTTCCCAATTCTGATCCATCTTTGTCAAATACAAAAAACGATCACCACCAATTTGGTCATTACCAACTTCTCCATGTGAAAATCTTAATTTCAAATTGCTTACTAAATTATCTTTCCAAAAAGATTCTCCAGAAACTAACCATCCTAAAGATATAGCAGGGAAGAAGCCCATTCGCTTTCCTTTCGGAAAGTTCTCTGATCCATTATAGCCCGCATTAAATTCTATAAAGTATCGCTGTGCATAGTCATAAGTCGCGCGCATCGCCAAACCTTGACTTCGATAAGGTAAATTCATAATAGAAGTCCCAGCAGACAAATTATCATATTGTCGACGATTTAAAAGTAACATACCTGCAACAGAATGTTTATCGAATGTGCGTTGATAATTTACCGAAAAATCCATATAGATAGCACGATTTGAATTTTGTTCGATACTATACCCCATTGCCTTATCGTCCCGGTGTGTAATATATTGATCTTCTCCAGTTTGTTCATTCTTGCCAATATATTGCTTTATACCAAATTCCTTATATCTCAATGCTTTGTTTGCGTGATAAAAGTCAAAAGAGAAATGCCCCTTCACCGATAGTCCTTTTGTTACTAAACGAGATAAGTCCCAGGTTAAACCTGCTGTAGATTGTATAGTAGTCAAATGCTCATCAGAGTAACCCGTTTGCGTAGATTGTCCCCATGGATTAGAGCCGATATACGTAGGCAGACCACTGATACTTCCATCCGGATTCGTCACAGGAAATGCAATAGGTCCAGTATCACGTAAACCATTAAAGATACCTGCTGCACCAGCACCCGGATAATTACGGTCATCAATAATACCACCAACACCCAGCTCTACAACCAAGTCTCTAGTCAAGTTTATATCTACGTTAGAACGATAATTATATCTGGAAACTTTTGCATTCGTATTATGAGGATTACTTTTATCCGTTTTATATATACCTGTCTGCATTGAATATCCCAAATTCACGTAATACCGTACTATTTCATTACCGCCAGTTACACTCAAATTGTTTATTGTCTGATATGAATTTTTATTAAGAGCCTTATCTATCCAATCCACATTCGGATATAAATAAGGATCTGAACCTGTACGGAATTTCTCCAACTCTTCATTAGACCAACGAGGAGCCTTGCCCACATTAGCCAATCCCTCGTTCATTAATGAGGCATATTCATAACCGTCAATATAATTACGCTCGGCCAAGCTGGAAAGAATAGCAGATTCTGTTCGGAACGAGACTTGAGGCTTACCTTGCTTACCTCTCTTTGTATTAATCAGAATAACGCCATTAGCACCTTTCACACCATAAACAGCAGTTGCCGAAGCATCCTTAAGTACAGACAAACTTTCGACTTCATCTGGATTTACTGAACTTATAGACCGCTCAATACCATCTACTAAAACCAAAGGTGCCTTTTCTCCCCAAGTTGCAATACCACGAATATAAATAGACGCTGCATCAAATCCTGGTTCACCAGATGTCTGTCGTGTTATAATACCTGGCATGCGACCAGAAAGCGCATTTGGTAGTGAAGTGGTTGCAGTTTGCTTAATAGCTTTAGGAGCAATGTTGGATATAGATCCTACTACACTGACCTTTTTCTGAGTACCATACCCTACCACCACAACTTCTTCCAATTGAGTATCTCCCTCTTTCATTATGATTTCCAGATTCTCTTTTCCATTAACTGGCAGTTCAAGATTTCCAAAGCCAACATAAGTAAACAACAATACACCGTCACTAGGAGCTTCTAATGTAAATTGTCCATTAGCATCAGTAATCGTACCGATAATTGTTCCTTTTACTACAACATTTACACCAGGAAGAGTAATACCAGCCTCATCCTTTACGATACCCGTAACTTTAATCCTTTGAGAAGGAGACATAAAAGCAACATTGTCAGTGTCAAAGGAAACAGATTCACCTAATACATTCAAGGGAAATGCCAAACACCCTATAAATGCATACAACTTAAAATTCCAAAGAAAACTCTTTTGAATTTCTGTTCGAACGCTTTTGTTTTTCATAATTTTAAATACCATATTTTTAGTTCAACAAAGAAGTAGATATAATAATTTACCCATACCTATTACTAAGAGCAAAAGTAGACTATAGAACAGTATTTCGATGAAACAAATGTCTCATTAAATACCATAAACATTCCCTTAAGGAGAAAAAAATAGATTTTTTTTCCTATACAGAACTAATAGGAACTTTGTTGTTTCTTATCAGAATACACAATATATTCCCATGAACGCAATAATGCATTAACATTCTGTTTATCAACCACTACCTTGATATTATGTTTACCATTGGGCAATTGATAATTCCAGAAAAGATCTAAACGACGATAACGGAAACTTGTTGGAAACTCAGCTTCCTCTACAAAATGATTATCAATATAAAGTTTTGCTTTTATAATATCATCCGGTTGACTATAGTCCCTACGAATCGCCTCACCCCTAATTACAAAACCAACCCCATCTATGTCAAAAGATAAAGTATCAATATCTGTACAGTTCAATCCTTTCTTAACCAGCGGATACACTCCTTCAAAACATTGTTCTAAACGTACAGCAGTAGGCTTTTGTATCGGTAGCATTACCTGATTGTCAAACACCGTCCCTCCATTTTTCTCTATCATTAGAAGAGCATGTCTATAACTAATAGCATATAAATCATCTAAACTCAATGAAGTATATTTAAATTTCTTGGCTTCTGCTCCTCTCAAACCTTGCATCCAATATTCCGGAATCTGACTATAGCCCAGCATCACACCTAAAATACCACCGGCAGAAGAAGGATTACAATCAGAATCTTGCCCAGCACGTGTAGATATTTCCATTGTTTTAGTAAAATCTCCATTACCATACAACAAACCAAGAACAATATAAGCTGCATTTATCTTTGCATCAATATCTAATGGTGCAAAAACTCCATCAGGACATCCAACTTCTTCCGAATAATGTTTCTGCAATTCAAACCATGTCTGTTTCCAATCATCCGGGTATTGTTTATGCCATTTTATTACATCCGAAATACATTGATAGAATGTACTTTCAATAGGTATGGTTTTCAAAGCTTCCTCCACAATATACTGAATATCATTTGATATAAAAGCCAAACTATACATCGCACCCACATATACTCCACCATACCAACCATCACCATAACACATAATATGTCCAATCTTATCGCTAATCTCAGAAGCAGAATTTGGCATACCAGGATTCATCAAGCCAGCAAAATCAGCTTCAATCTGATAATCTATATCATCCGCATGGGGATTAAACAACCAATGCCCAGACTCCTTTACCCCATGTAAAATATTGTATCTAGCAGCCTGATTAGCATGCCACAAATTATAGTCTGCCGTCGCAAATGCAATAGCAAAAGAATCAACAGGAGCGTCTAGTCCAACTCTTTCCAATACATCTACAAATGTCAAATCCATATAAATATCATCATACAAATCGGGCCAAGAATCCATTAACTCTTGTACATAGCCTTCATGCCATGGGATAGACTGATAATCTTGTATAAATGTTCCCTGATATCTGAACTCCGTATGACTGCCAAAACTAACTCCAATGGTTTGTCCTGCCCATCCTCCTTTTATTTTATCCAAAAGTTGGCTTGTAGACATGGTATTTGTAACTGACGAAGATTGTTGGTGGCAAGAAGTCATTGTTCCTCCAGCCAAAAACAAGATTAATACAATAACTAATTTTTTTCCGATTGTTTTCATAATATTATCTCATAAGTATTCTGCAAATCCAATAGCCTATAGTATTCTATTGCGCATAAATTCAATTACTTCTTTTTGATAAGGAATCGAAACTTGCGCTCCAATTCTTGTGACAGACAAAGCAGCAGCTGCTGTTGCAAACTGTACACAATCCTGTAAATCTACTCCTTCCACCCACTGAGCTACAAAAGCACCACAGAACGTGTCACCAGCTCCTGTCGTATCTACTGTATTCACTACATATGAAGGAATCTGTTTCTCCATCTCATCCGAAACAATAACCGACCCCTTTTCTCCCAATGTCAGAATTACGACTTGTCCTACTCTTCTCAATAGACTTCGAGCAATACCTATCGGTTCCGAAAAGTCCAATGACTGTCCTGCTATAAGCATAGCCTCAGTCTCGTTCAGAATAAGAATATCCACTTTCTCCAGGATATAAGAAGGTATCTGCTTGGCCGGAGCTGGGTTCAAAATGATTTTAGTGTCAACAGTATGAGCATACTCAATCAACGAAATCACCGATTCATAAGGAATCTCCAGCTGCAGCACCAATGCATCCGCTTCTTTTATAACTGGAAGAATAGTATCCATTCTTTCTCCTCGCAATAAATTATTTGCCCCTGGAGCCACAGCAATGCAATTCTCTCCATTTTCCGCAACAAAAATAAAAGCAATCCCAGTAGAGTGTCTCACACACTTCTGAATATAATCCACATCAATTCCACTATCTACAAAAGAGGTTATAAGTGTATCTGCATAGGCATCATCTCCCAGACAAGAAATAAATGAGACATGTCCTCCTGACCGGGCAGCAGCAATTGCCTGGTTAGCTCCTTTGCCTCCATATGAAAGGCAATATTCTGCATCTCCTATTGTCTCACCCGGTTCAGGCAGGTGACTGACGCGGGCAATCAAATCAACATTCGTGCTACCGACCACAACTATTTTCTTACATTTTTCCATTTCATCATTAGATATATAAATTACCATTTAAAGTCCCGCATAAATAATCAAACCGATTCCAGACAAGAACAGAATGAACATACATGTCAGTAAAGTTCTGTTTATTTTAGGACCTCCCACAAATTCTTTCCAAATAAATACGCCCCAGAATGCAGCCACCATCGTAGCACCTTGTCCCAATCCATATGAAATGGCTGCACCGGCTTTTTCCGTAGCCAACAAACTGAACAGATTGCCAATACCCCAGATTATACCACCCAATATTCCTACAGCATGCAGACGGAAACTACCAGCAAAATAATCCCCATAAGATGTAGGTGTACCGACAAAAGGACGCCTCATGGCGGCTGTATTGAAAATGAAGTTACTGGTGAAAATACCAATAGAAAAAATCACCATTGCTGTATAGGGGGTCATCTTACCGACTTCAGGACATTCAAAATTCTGCAAATCCATAGAACTTGCAATAAAGCGGAAAAAGAAAGACATCATAATACCTGCCACTATAGCTATCACAATACCTTTTGTTTTTTGTTGCTCCCCACCTTTTCCCATATTCTTATAGGCCCAAGCATTAAAGACAATCGCCACAATCACCAGCAGAACTCCTAAGAAAAGGAATACCGGACTACCTTGCGGTGCATTAAAATAATTAATGAATACTCCCAGAACCAAAGCCAGCCCTACTCCCAATGGAAAGGCCACAGACATACCTGCAATAATGATGGTCCGCTGACGGGCACCCAGCCATACAGAAAGTAGAATATTGGAAAGGTTGAATATGACACCCCCGATAAGAGCCGAAGCCAGATTAGATGCGTCAGCCTGCAACAAATCATCAACAAAACCTCGTCCCAATTCCCCTACGCTCCCCATTGTAAACGCAGCCAGAAGTGACAAAAGTAACACACCTATTACATAATCCCAATAGTAGAGTTCATATCGCCAGACACGACTGCCCGCCAGCTTCTGGGTATTGCCCCAAGACCCCCAACACAGCATTGTTATAAAACAAAACACTACTGCCAACGAATAATTTTCAATGATAAACATAGTATTAGAATTGAATTATTAGAATTAAATACTCAAACAGCTACTGACCACAAAATTAACCTGCAAAAAGGATTTAGCATATAATAAATGTCCCAATAAATAATACAAAAGTCTCAATCCCATTCCAAACTATTTCACATCTTATATCCTGAGACTATTTTACCTTTTCTACAGTCAAATAGTCCAATCCTATCAATGAATTAACTGCCTTTTCATTTTTATCCAGCTGTACAAGTTTCAAGAAATTCTCCCCTTTCTTCAGCTCCAATATACCTAGTTCAACTGTCATCATGCTCAACTTTGAATTATAAGTATCAACAGAGGGAAGAACCGGACTTTCATTTACCTCAACAGAAAAGCGACCATAATCTGGGGCAATCGTAAACCTGCACTTTACCGAATATTTTCCTCCCTCATCAACCACAAAACCTAAATTAGCACAATCTCCTTTCCTACTTTCTCTCCATATAAACTGTACTCCATTACTCCAATTCATCTCAGGAATACACTGCGTTCGTTCCATGCCACCAGTTACAGAAATATTCATAAATTCTCCCTCCACTTTTCCATTTTTGTCAACAGAGTTACTCACCAGGTCATTCTTATGCTTCGCTATATCAATTACAGCCATCTTTTCTTCTGGTTTCCGGTTCGTTTTTCCTCCCGGAAGCATATACCAATAAGTAGTCGGTGCGTAATTGACATATGTCGCACTCTGATGCCAAAATTCCATATCAAAAACAAGAGATTTCTTAAACGTTATGCCATCCAACCCACGATATCTCAAATTTGCCACGTGTCCAGGCTGATAAGCTCCTGTGCCATCGGGGTGGGCAATAAAAGGATGTTCAAAGAAATTTGGCATACACCAAGCATAACCGTAATAATCCTCCGTCCCGGTCCCAAAATGTGACGGGAAACTTTCTCCATCAATATATACCTTTTCATCCCCTTCACCCCACCAATCACCAACTGTATTAAAGATTGTTATAGCATCACCAACATAAACACCTTGACCAGTTAAAGTTACAAAGTTTATGTCTTCTGCATCCAATGTCCCATTGATACTCTTATGTAACCCTGTATATTTACGATGATATTCCATCCAGCCTACGCCGAAATACATGGTTCTCTCATTCCATTCCCAATCAGACGAATAAACAGTAAGAGATGTACTCACTACTTCAGTTCTCAAATTCTCCAGAGAAATTTCACATTTATCTTTATACGGCATCACCCAATAACAAGTCATCATAGAATCTTTGCTTACAGTAGTATAAAACGAACTATAAGGCGAAAGACGATTACCCGTTCCATAAAAATCACCAACCGGACACCAAACTGTCTGATTACCATCAAAAGTAATTCTAAGTATCACGGAACGTAAAGCTTGAGCCAAATCATCAGCAGATAGTTTAAGTTGTATACCACGTATAGCTCCTCCACCCTCTAGAACAATCCGATTCTCTCCCGATAAATTCGTAATAGCCTTATCCCCAGATACTTTTTTTTGATATTTTCCTTCAAGAATAGGTTGTTCCATCAGTTCCCTCTGTGTACCATCAAGTACATCAGTTTCCTTTTTCAAATCATCCAAAGTAAATGTTTTTACAATACTTCCCTTATCATATGTGCGATAGTTTACACTATAAAAGAAGTTCTCTCCGGGTGGACGATTCCCTGCTGCAGTGATACCAGGAGTTTCATAAGTAATCTTGCAATGCTTTGCATAAGGAATCGGTAAATACAAATCATGTCCCCGTTGTTTATAAGGAGTCAAAGGAGATACAGACGTAGATATAGGCGCATCTGCCAGAAAGTGACCACTGATAAGACTCAGTACCTCACCTTCAATAGCTGGTATATCCGAATCATCCAAATAAAAACGTAATATACCGTTATCATTATAGTTGGCCACCGTAATCCATATACGTACTACAGCACCAGGTCCTTCTGCGTCAAACATAACAAATTCCCTACGTCCATCCTTTTCTTCCGTACGAAGAAACTGGCTAAAATCCCAATTAGCAAACCAGTCATAAGAACCTTTCACTGCATGATCTGAGAAACGGTCATAACTACTGAACTGCCGCACAGTGTAATATGGAGATGGATAATCAACCAATGACTCACGGTTGGTCATCTCCTGCAACAAAGAGGAAAAAGTTATCTCATTACCATTAGCAAACGAAGAAAGTATAAACACCTGCATCAGCAAGACCAAAAAGAATTTACTACATGTCATTATTTGTCATGATATTAAAATTATACCAGATATTTTCTATACCAATACATAAGCTCCCTTACAGTCCATACATAGTCTTAGTCAGTATCCCGACGTCAAACGTTGGGGTGTATTCAAATATTTATGGACTACCGGATCTTCCAGTGCCTCTGGAGTATTCACAATAGACATCGGAATATAATACGAATCAGCCATATCAGTGAGCTGCTCAACAGACTGTTTCCCTTCACGGTATGTCAAATCAAACTCAAAATTCATTTCACCGGGAGAATCTACACAGAAGTTAACTACCCATAAGTTATTGTAAAGCATACCATAAAGTTCATTTTCTTTTTTAGGAGCATCCTGCAATCGCATCCCCATATGATGTCCTCCAAAACTGACAATTGGAACGTCTCCTGACGACCAGATCCGTGCACCATCCTCCGCTTCATATTTCACCCAGCTGTCTATAACAAAAAAGTCCTTGCATGAGTTAGGTATTTGTTCTTTGTACAGCTCATAAGGAATTCCTCCATTGGTAGCAACCGGTTGTCTACAATCCTGAGGAAAAGGAAACTTAGCATAGAATACTTCTGGTGCTATTGATGAAATTCTGTCAAAGAAAATATTAACCTTCGCTCTCGGAACCTCTTTGAAAATCTCAACCTGACGGTTCATATTCTTCACCCTTGGATGTTCCATATCCTGCGAAACAATCCATGAATAAGGTGTTTCTCTCACTTTAGCCTTACTTTTCGGTTTTGCCCACTCCATTCTAGTAATCTCATTGAACTTCTCTATACGTTGTGCTTCATCCATATGCATATAGATATCACCTTGAGACCATCTGTCCATATCATTGAAGTGTACTACCATGAAGTCGGCAAGCCCTTCCGTAAACAACGGTTCATCCATACCTTTCCAGCGTGCAGATGTCACCCAACCGTTCTTATCAAAAGATAACTCCGGCAAATCTATTTTCTTATCAATAATCTCTACCTCCGAGGTATCAAGTGCAAAACGAGTAAACGAATTAGCCGGCATATCAGATACCCAAAACCATGCCTCAGTTCCTCCGGGAATCGCCTCACGACTAGTATTAAGATTCTCATCAACTACCCAGCGCCAAACATAATCTCCCTCTTTAAACAAAGGATATGACTTTCCATTCTCCAAGTTTCGTACAGATTTATAGTCTACCTCCCTAAAACCGGTAACATCCAGTTTAACCCATCCTGTATAAGATGCATTTGCCGCATTAACAACATACAAACCAGCATCTGCCTGCGCGAACTTATTACGTGCCAGTTGTGCCAGTAAATATTTTCCCCGCTCCCACGGACGATAAGCAAAACCATTCTTTTCATTCAGCTGTCCTTGCGTATATAAACTATAAGGTGCCTCTGAAGTCTCATTAGAACCATATGTATGTTCAAAATAACGGCATAACAAAC
>OLRG01002306.1_pt1 | contig 13751 bp, 9 predicted proteins | sample 1672331 | NCBI WGS metagenome assembly OLRG01 (sample SAMEA3136672, study PRJEB25190) | human gut metagenome
CTGTACATTCTGATACAGCCATTCGTTCCATCCTTTTGTCTGATCGATCAGCAGGGAGCCGGCATATCCTGCCAGAAGGGACAGGCAAAGAAGCAGTCCGCCCGCCCACAGACCGGAGCGGTACAGAATCCGCTGGTTACTTACGCCACGGATCTGCCCCATGGAAAGCAATGCCAGCAGAGATCCTCCGATCAGAAAGATTCCCGGATGCAGGAACCGGCAGCCACACAGCAGTTCCAGCAGCACGATCAGAATCTCCGAAGCCAGAAAAAGTCCTGTTCGTCCCTTTCGGGTCACCGCTGTCTCCATACTCCAGAAAAACAATGTAAATATCAGCAGCAACAGCAGTTCTCCTTGTTCCCCGGTAAGTAACGGTGTCTTCTCCGCCAGCGTTACTCCGTAATACACTGACAGCTGACGGCGGATCCCGTTTTCCACTGCCTGCCAGCCAGCCGCCAGATGTTTCCATCCGAAACCGCAGATGAGAAAGAGCACAAGATACACCCCCTGGTATACCCGTCTTCCCCACGGTCGCCAGATGTTTTTCAGTATTGCAAGCAGCGCAAACACCAGCAAACCACTGGCTACCGGAAGCACCCGGAATTTCAGTCCCAGATCCAGTCTCAGTGTGAGGATCGTTCCCACCAGACACAGATACAGGTAAAAACAACGCAACAGTACCCCATATTTTTGCTGCCGCCTTCCAGATTCAATCTTTAATTTTTTCTCCCCTGTCACCTGGATCCCCGCAGGATGCCAGTCTTCTACCTGTCGTTTCATACGCTGATCCCCTCTGTCTCAAGTCCGGCGCGTGTCAGTTTTCCTTTCAGGATCCCGTCTGCCCACCACTGACCGTCTGTGGTAATCCGCAGACAGACACGATATCCGTCCTGCGGATAAGAATGTTGATAAACTTCTTCCAGAAGAATCTCTTCCCCGTAAGGTCCTGCCTGAAACAGCCGTGACGTCAGCAGATACAGATCTTCCGACTCCCGGATCTCCACCTGTTCCATACTCTGTGTCCGGCAGTTATACCACGCCGCCCGCGGCGGATACTCCTGATCCAAAAAACCCTGCAAAATAGCAAGTCCGTATTCCACTGCCTGATCCAGAAAAACCATTCCCGCATCTTCCGCCACCCGAAGATCAAAAAGTACCAGTGCTCCCGATCCGATCGGCATGCTGTAATCTTTTACCATCAGCTGACTGGTACGGGCACTGGCTTTCCAGTGGATGCGCTGCATCCGATCCCCTTCCCGGTATTCCCGAATCTGAAAGATCTGGGACGGATCATCACCCGGTCGCTTTTCATCGTATTCTTCACTGTCGATCAGCTGCTCCCGGATCTGTGATGCGATTTCTACCACAGCGGCATAATACTCCGGAAGTACGGAAAGTTCCTCTTTTCCATCTACCCTGATCTTCTTTCCAAACAGATGAAACAGATCCCATATTTTCGCCTGTTCCACCCATAACGCAACCGGCCCGCACTGACTACTGGTAATGGCTGTCGTCAGGCGGGTCGTTCCTCTCCCATCAGCCATTCCCTGAAAAGTTACTTCTTTTTCCGGCTGATAAAATCTGTTCTGTATCTTTATTTTCGCTTCCAGCCGGGACACTGGGATGCGGCTCTTATTTTCAATCCGCACCCCCACATTAACCGGCTGCTCTTTTTCGGCAACTCCGATAGGGAGATAAATTTGTGCCTTCATATGTGCCGCTGTCCATAACATCAGAATGCCGGATATAACCGGCAGTATCATTTCCATCAGACCAAAGCCCAGAAGCATGGGACTGTCATAGAGGATGGCCAGATACAGTGTGACCACCAGCAGTCCGAAATATAATAGTTTGTTTTTCATTTTTTCACCACAGAAGGTTTCGTTGTTCCCTCCAGAATATCTTTCAGTACCTGTTCAGCAGTTACCCGATTGACTCTTGCTTTTCCGTTTAACTGGATCCGGTGCGCTTCCACATCGATAAATACGTCCTCGATATCCACCGGAAGTACATAATTTCTTCCCCGCAGATATGCAAGCGCCTGTACCATTCTCGCCAGTGCGATCGTCCCTCTCGGACTGATTCCCAGTTGGATCAGTGCATGCGTTCTTGTGGCATTGACCAGTTTCCCGATATACTGATAGACTGCATCGTGAATATAAATTTTATGGATCTCATCCTGCAGCCGCAGAAGTTCTGCTCCGTTCATCACCGGTTCTACCAGATCCAGCGGATCGGTTGTGATCTTGCCTTTTACGATCTCCAGCTCATATTTCATATCCGGGTACCCGATGTGCATACAGATCATAAAACGGTCGAGCTGCGACTGCGGCAGCATGGAGGTTCCGGCACTTCCCACCGGATTCTGTGTCGCGATGACCACGAAAGGCTTCGGCAGTTCATGCGTGACCTGATCCACCGTTACCTTCCCCTCTTCCATGACTTCCAGAAGCGCTGCCTGCGTCTTTGGTGAGGTACGGTTGATCTCATCTGCCAGAAGCAGATTGCACATCACAGAACCCGGACGATAAATAAAACTATTGCTTTCTTTATCATACATCGTAAATCCTGATACACAAATGTACCGGTTGCTTTCTGATATAAGGAAAATCCTGTCACATCTCCCGGCAGCACATCCGGTGTAAACTGGATACGGTTCTGTTCGAGATGCAGGGCTTTGGAAAAAGCCAGTGCCAGCGTGGTTTTTCCCACTCCCGGCACATCTTCGATCAGAATATGTCCCCCTGCAAGAATCGCAGTCATTGCTTTTATGATGCAGTCATCCTTTCCGATGACTGCTTTTTTGATTTCCTGTATCGCCCGGATCGCCGGACTCTCTGTCTGCTTCATCTTTTTCTCCCCTTTTCTTTCTGTAACCGTTTCGTACCTTCAAAGTTACTGTTTTCCGTCTACTGTTCCCCGGTCACCCGCATCTGTAACCGGCTTGCCGGAAGTTCCTCTCTGGCTTCTGTCTGTTCGAGAAGCTGCGCTTCACTGTCCGCCGTCACACAGTACAGACCGATACCGGATCCTGCTTCCGCCTCACTGCTGATCCGCAGCTCATACGTTTTCCCTTTTTCCACCGGAACTTTCTCTCCGATAAAGGAATACAGTGCCGAATTGGTTGTAAAACTGTCTGTCCCTTTTTCTCCCTGATATACCACAGTACCGGTTTCTTTGTCAATCAGTTCCACCGTAAGTGTATCAGAAATGCTCTTTTCTCCGGTATAGACACGGATCTTCAGATTGGACAGTACGCTTCCCTCCATCGTCAGATCCTGGCTCACGGAAGAACTCTCATCCACCTGGATGATATTGTCCGGTTCCAGATCCTGACGGCTGTTATCCAGGAGAACAATTTTTCCCTGGAACATGCCAAGCGCGCAGATCGAAGCCGGGATCACAAAGGCAAATACGCTGACCAGAAATGCCGCACGGATCTGCCATACCAGTCCTTTTGCGATCTCTGTTCCTTTTCGGATATGGTATTTCGGATGTCCGAAGACCACATAGACCAGAAGCACCACCCACATCGCGGAGCAGAGCATTTTTTCATCATGGAACATGTACAGATCCCACATTCTCACAGCAAACTGCTGTCCCGGAAGGATGTATTTCAGGATTCCGTAATTCATTATCTGCTCATCTACCAGGTTCTGGCTGCAGAAGATATACAGTGCAACGATCAGCACATTTGTCACCATCACCAGCAGATTGCCGTTTTCATTCATGAAAATATTTAACACCAGAAACGGTACTAGCATCAGAAGCCACTGCGGGTTCCAGGAAGAGAATCCAAAGATTGCAAAACTCATTCCCACACAGAAGAAAATGCCCCAGGAAAACATTTCCCGGTTGTCTTTTGTCTTTTTCTGATACGCCCACACCAACATGAAAGCTGCTGTTACCGCCACAAGATTGATTCCGTCAAAGAAGCCAATGGTGAATGGTTTCTGCACAAATTTCAAAACGCCAAATCCCAGAACATTGCGCTTGAAATAAATATTTCCGATATTCGGCAGCACTTCGATCATCAGCGGAAGCGCCATTGCCACGGCGTATTTGATCAGATTGCGGATCTTTTTTTCCCGCAGAACCAGCAGTACCAGGAAAAACAGCAGTGCGTGATATTTGAACGTTGCCGCAACGCCGAAAGACAGCGCAAACTTCCATAAGCCGCCTCTCACATAAAAATACAGCCCCAGTACCATGAAAAATACGGTAAAGATATCATACTGGCTGAAAATAAACTGGCTGAACACTCCGATCGGGAATACCAGAAATGCAAACTTGCAAAGCTTTGCCTTCTTCTCTCCGAATCCCACTTCCACACCGATCTGATAGATCAGATGAGAAGTCGCATAATACAGAAGAACCGGAAGCAGTTTGTACCACATATTGTTGATAAAACTGTTTGTCAGCATCGCCTGCGGTGCATGGCCGGTCAGATATAACGGAAGATTCCAGATTGCATACGCCAGAAACGTACTCGGCAGATAGTTCGCATAATAGCCATGGGACTGCTCATAACTTGCCTTGTAAAAATCCGTAAAATGCTCATACATCAGAAACGACCGGTTTCCCGTCAGCATCAAATCCCCATACGCACAGGTAAAAAACAGAAACATCAGGATCACCGCTGAGATCACCCAGTCCAGCTTATTCAGTTCTTCCGCATCCCAGAGTTTCATGCTCTTCCAGCTTTCTTTTGTCCGTTCCCAAAATCCGGGCTTACGCTTTGCCAGTCTTGCTTTCATTTTCACTGTCCTCTTTCTCTTCAAAATTCAGTCTCTCTTCTTCCACGACCAGCGGACGGTCCAGCACACGGGTATTGATGCTCAGCACATACTCACCCAGCAGACCGATGAAAAACAGCTGCATTGCTCCCAGGAAGAACATGCCGATGAGTAACGGCGCCATGCCTGCCGTAAACCGATCCCAGTACAGCAGTTTCAGGATAAAATAAACAATCCCCGCCACCACGCTGATACCGCCTACGATAAATCCAAGAAACGTAGCCATCCGGAGAACCACTTTCGAATACGAAGTGATTCCGATCATCGCATAATCATATAAACTGTAGAAATTATTTTTACTCTTTCCCGCTTTTCTCTTCTGCTGCTCATAGGGAATCGCCGTATAGTCAAAACCGAGTTCTGCAATGATTCCCCGCAGATACGGCATCGGATCATGAAGATCCCGCACCACATCCACAAATGCTTTATCGTACAGACCGAAACCGGTAAACTGTTCGATATGGTCGATGTCCGTGATCTTCCGGATCAACTTATAATAACATCCCCGGATCCAGTACATCATCCGGTTTTCTTTGCTTGCTTTCTTGATGCCGATGACAATTTTGGAACCTTTTTCCCACTCTCTTACAAACTTTACGATCATGTCCACCGGATCCTGGAAGTCCGCACACATACGGACCACACAGTCACCCGTCGCCTGTTTCAGTCCGTAGACCGGTGAGCGCAGCTGCCCAAAGTTTCTGGCATTGAAGATTGCCTTGATATTTTTATTCTTCGCACACAGTTCCCGCAGATACATCCGCGTTCTGTCCTTGGAATGGTTGTCGATAAACAGGATCTCATACCGGTATTGCGGCAGTTCTGTCTCCATCACCGTGACAATGGCTTCTGCCAGAGGTTTTACATTTCCCTCTTCATTGTATGTGGGTATTACCACAGAGATTTTCTTTTTCATTTGTCTCTCTCCTTCATCCAGCGGATCATCTCCCGGATCCCGCTGGAAAATTCATACGCCGGCTCAAAACCGGTATCGTTTTTCAGACTCGATATGTCCGCACACAGATGCATGACCGGCTGTGTACCGTATGCTTTTTTACCGATCCCCGGTGTAGCGTCCGGAGCCGCCGCATCCCGGATCTGGTAAATGTATTCGCGAAGCGGTTTTGCTTTTCCGCTTCCCACACAGTAGATCGAACCATCTTTTCCTTTTTCCCCGATCAGATAAAATGCATTTCCTGCGTCCCTGCTGTACAGATAGTCCCACTCCTGTTCTCCCGGGGTAAATGCGGTCTCTTCTCCTGCAAGGAACTGCCGCAGCGCAGTCATCACCATTGTGCTCTCTTTATCATAGATTCCATATACGCTGAAGATCCGCGGCCAGATCCATTCCATTCCAAGCTCTTTACACAGGAGTTTTGAGAGTTTTCCCGCTGCCAGTTTGCTTGTCCCGTAAGCGGTTGTCGGATGTTCCGGCGCATCCGGACCGATTTTTTCCAGATCCAGCGGTCCGTATTCCGCCTGGGAACCCGCTCCGATAAACCGTCTGCATCCAAGCTTTGCAGCTGCCTCCACCGCCTCCAGCGTATAGTCGATATTTTTGCTCTGCAGCCGGACACTTTTATTTCTCGCCGTACCGGTATAACCCCAGGCGATATGGTAGAACGTATCAAAGGTTCCGTTTACTTTTTCCGGCAGCGTTTCCAGTTCTTCCAGACTACATTCCACCAGTTCCAGATGCGGATCTTGCGGCAGACGATCTTTTCTTGCCGTATCCTTCCGGATCACCGCGCACACAGAGATTCCGTGTTTCAGGCACTCCTCAATGAGCGCTTCCCCGATCATACTGGTCGCTCCTGTCACGATCACTCTTTCCATAATACGCCTTCCTCCTCCATCTCTTCTCTCGAAAGAAACGGATACATATCTTCCAGTGATGCCGACACCATGGTTCCATCCGGAAGCTGTCTGGATGCCAGTTTCGGCTCCGTCTTCTGGAGTTTCGACACAAAAACCTGACAGATCACAGGTGCCGGAACTTCCATGACCGCCCGCAGATCCTCTTCCAGTGTCGCACTGTTTCTGCATTCTTTGTAAGCAAATCCATACGCCGGTGCCAGCCTGGAAAGATCCGGGAAACTGAGATCCCCGCTCTCCTCGCCCACACCTACCAGATGACCGCCGAAATAAGCCGTCTGCGTCTGGCGGATGGAATGATATCCCTCGTTATTGATCACAAAGATCCGGATCGGCAGATTATGATGCCGGATGGTCTGCAGCTCCTGCAGATTCATCTGCATGCATCCTTCCCCGTTCACACAGATCACTTCTTTTTTTCCGGAACCGATACACACGCCGATCGCCGCCGGAAGCCCGTAACCCATCGATGCGGTCACGGCATTGGTATAAAATCTCTGATCTTTTTTCAGATAGATTGCCTGACTTCCCGCCACACGGGAGGTTCCCACACTGACCAGGATCTGTTCCCCTTCCGGGAGCACTTTTGACAGGCTGTCATAAAATGCATAGATATTCGTCCGTCCCGGTTCCAGCTCTTTATATTTTTCTTTTGTTACCACCGGATATTTTTCTTTCCAGTGACGGCATTTCTCTCTCCAGGATGTTTTTCCATCTGCAAACCACGGGTGTGCACGATCACATCCCGCCGCTTCCAGTACCCGGATGCAGCTCGTGATCAGTTCTTTTGCATCCGCTGCCACCGGAAGATCCACATGAAGTGTCTCTTTTTTCAGTTCCTCCCCGTCGATATCATTGAGGATCGTATAGGCATGTGCCGCCCATTTTTCATAGGCAAATCCGGTCTGTAAAAAGCTCTGTCTGCTTCCGATGGAAAATAACACATCACAGGTCTGCACGGCAAAGTTTCCCGGACGGTTTCCCGTTCCTCCGTTTCTTCCCACATACAGCGGATGTGCGGACTCCATCAGATCGATACTGCTCATCCCCGTCACCACCGGGATTCCGAGAAGTTCCACCAGATGCTGAAATTCATCATAGGCTCCTGCCAGCCGGATCCCGTGACCGGCAAAAATCAGAGGCTGGGATGCCAGTTTCAGTTTTTCCAGAATTTGTTTCACCGTCTCCTCGCTTACCGGAGCCGGAAGTTCTTTTGCATCCTCGCTCGGATCATACGCTTTCAGATCATCGGTTTCCACGACCGCACTCTGTACATTCAACGGAAGATCCAGCCAGCACGGTCCCGGACGGCCCGTTTTTGCCAGGTAGATCGCCCGCTCCAGATGATACCGGATCGTAAGCGGATCTGTCACCATGACAGCGTATTTTGTCATGGGTTCTACGGACGGCGTGATGTCATATTCCTGCACACCCATCGTGCGGATCTTTAAGCCGCTGTGACGCACCGTGGTATCGTATCGCACCTGTCCGGACAGGACAAGCATCGGGATGGAATCCATCCACGCACACAAGGCCCCCGTAATGGCATTCGTCGCACCCGGACCGGAAGTCACGCAGACCGCCGCCATCCGGTTATCTACTCTCGCATAGGCTTCTGCCGCCATCGCTGCTGCCTGTTCATGATGATGATAGAGACAGGACAGTCCCGGATGATGTCCAAGCGAATCGTTCAGATGCATCGCGCCGCCGCCCGTCACGGTAAATACCTGGCTGATCCCTTCCTGTGCCAGACGATCCGCAATATAATCAGACACTTTCTGCTTCATATCCTCTACTTCCTTCCATCCCATTTATTCTCGCAGACCATGAATTTTCCGGAAGCCTGGATCGGAATCTCATCCACATAAGTGATCCGGATGTCCGCTTCCTCACCCAGATAATGCCGGTAGGCAGCGATCAGGTCCTCTTCCACCAGTTTTTTCCGGTCTGCGTTGACCAGCAGTTCATATTCTTTCTGTCCCCACTGGATGCATTTTGCCTGTCGCACCACGCCTTCAAATTTTAACAGCGTGTTCATAAACACATGGATCGACAGCGGCTCACCTATACAGTTATACATCAGGGAACCGCGGCGGCCGTAGATCTCCACATATTTTCCATGCATCCGTCCTTTTTCATCCTGATACATTCGCATGATACCCGTATCTCCGGTATCGTAACGCACCATCGGGAACGTTTTGTTATAATAATCCGTAACAACCAGCCGTCCCAGTTCTCCCGGTTCTGCCGGCTCATCACTGTTCATCTTCAGCACTTCCGGGTAGAAGTTATACAGGTCGATCGTGTATTCCTTATCCTCTCCCAGCTGGATCGCGATAAATCCGTTTTCGTTATTTCCGTAAGAGCGCACCGGAGAGAATCCGAAGATCTCTTTTGTCAGTTCATATGTCGCATCCGGCAGCGCCTCTCCCATGGAAAATACCATCTCTACCTTCCATTTGCTGATATCTCTTCCCGTCCGCTTGATATAGCCGGTCAGTGCGGTCAGTGCACTCGAATACGTCACCAGCACCTGGATCTTCTTTTTCTCGATATCTTTACAGATCTGTTCGAGTGAATCGTCTCCCATGTTGGAGATATCCACCATGATCAGATTATTTTTGAAAGATTTCCACATACTGATCGTATTTTTCCCCTTGATCCATGCCCGGAATTCCCCGCGCTTCATACCCATACGGAAACCGTTCAGTTCCATGCAGGAGATAAAGTTCATGTTGACCCGGTTCATCTTGTCGCCGTCACACAGGACAGTAAACGGCGTTCCGGTGGAGCCGCTGGTGCTCAGTCGATACAGGTTTCCCTGTTCTTTGCTGTTCTCCACCAGCACTTCCTCATAATGCTCAAGAAAATCTCCCTTGGTCATCACCGGGAAATCTTCCAGTTTTGTCCATTCCGGATGTTTTTTATAATACGGAGAATGGTTTTTTACATAGTCCAGAAGCAGATCGATCCTCCGCTCCATATATTCCGGTGTCACACCTTCCACGATCTCTCTTTTATTGACTTCTTTTAATTTTTTCAGCTTACCGCCTTTTGCAGCATCCAGAAGATTGAACACCACTCTTCTAAGAACTTCACCTGTCTGCATCTTTTCATTCTCCTTCTTTCTTCGCCGGTTTTGCCTTCCAGATCCCCAGTGCGATCACTGCCACAACCCGAAGCGTATTTGCTCCCAAGCATGCCCAGGCAAATCCGATCATCCCATAATTTTTTGCTGCCAGCACCGATGTGGTCAGCAGAATCACAAAATGTGCAAGCTGTATCCACAGCTGCCATTTTTCATCCGTAAATGTTAAAACAAGTATAAATAAAAATGCGGAAAACAATCCCAGCACCTGTGCCAGATTGACCACCGTGACCAGTCCTTTGATGGACGGAAACAGGTCACGGTAAAACAGCCAGACAAACAGCGGTGTTCCCACCTGACAGCCCAGGAAAAAGACACCTGCCACACCGCCTCCTGCAAGCACTGCTTTTCCAAACTGATTCCGGTTTAACAGTTCCTTGCGTTTTGTCAGATAGGAGATCACGATCGTGTTGATCGGTGCGATCAGAAGCACCAGAGTCTTTCCGATCAGGGAAACCACATAGTAGATCGTCACCTGTTCGTTTCCGAGGATCTGCTTGATCACCAGACGGTCCATGTTCATCGTGGTATTCGTGATCAGATACGACAGCGTCAGGAAAAATCCGCGCTCCAGCGCCACGGAAAAATGGTCACTCCGCTGAAAAAACTTATGAAATACAGATCCTGTAACTGCCACATAACAAAGAGCAGCCACCTCACCGACCAGATAGATCCACAACCACTGATCTGTGATACGGTAAATCACAAATCCCGCAAGATATCCGACACCGATCAGCAGATAATAAATAAAATACCTCTGATAATTCAGATTCAGCCGGTATTCCACATCCCCGTAGTACCGGAAAACCGTCAGCAGAAACAGGGCAAACACCCCGATCCCCACAGGGATTCCGCTGATACTGTCTCTTGACATAAAAAGTGCCACACCGCTTCCCAGTACGCCAAACAGCAACAGGATCCAGTCGTAGTCTCCATTGGTTACCTCATATGATCTTCGCACCACCAGACGGCTCGTATTCAACGCCTGCCCGATGGACGGACAGATGATCGCCACCAGTCCTGTAATATACAAAAGTTCTCCCAGCTGCTTTGCTCCCATATAGCGGTTGAGCAGCGGCGTGACGATCAGCTGCAAAACGCCGTTCATAAAGATCAGTCCGCCCATCGTATACAGGGTGTTTGCAGCGATCCGTTTTTTCTGTTCTTTCTTTTCCACCTGTTTCTCCTGTCACTTCATTCTTATCCGCAGAAACCGGTCTGATTTTTGTATTTCCCGCACCGGTTTTCTATGTATTTGCGCTTTCCGGAAGCAAGCACCGGGATCTCGTCCACCAGTTCTACTTTGATTCTGGCTTCTTCCCCCAGATACGGGCGGATCCGTCCGAGGATCTCTTCCTGATTCATCTTCTGCGGATCTCCGTTTAACCAGATCGTATAATCCTTCACATCTTCCTGGATAAAACGGTACTGTTTTACCCCTTCGATATCCCACAGATTGTTGGTGATGATATACGGCGTTATCGCTTTTCCCTCGCAGTCGTAGATCAGATCGCTGCGCCGTCCGTAAAGTTCATCCAGATACAGCTTGTATCTGCCGTTTTTCTCTTTTCTGGTTGCCACCGCCGTATCCCCGTTATCGTAACGGAGAATCGGAAATGCATAATTAAACAGATCCGTGATCACAATTCTCCCCAGTTCACCCGGTTCTGCCGGTTCGTCGGAATCCATTTTCAGAATCTCATAATAATATGTCTCTGTATCGATACGATAGCCTTCGTTCTCTTCGTTCTGCAGTCCCATAATTCCGTTTTCTTCATTGGAATACCAGGCACGCACCGGGCAGTGAAACTGCTTTTCCAGTGTCCGGCGCACCGGCTCCGGCATCGTCTCGGAGATCGGAATGATCGCTCTCACCTTGCAGCGACTGCAGTCTTTTCCCTCCTTCTGAATATAGCTGCTCAGTTCTCCCAGTGCCGATGAATAGCCGACCAGACATTTTACTTTTTTCTTCTCGATCACCTGGAACATCTCCTCGAGTGCCTGCGCATCCATCCGGGAGCTGTCCATCATGATCAGATTTTCCTGTAACAGCTGAAATTTGCTTTTCTTTACGTTATTGACCCACACACGGATAAAAGCCTCTTTCATACCGATATAATATCCGGCTGCCGCTCCCAGGAAAATCCCGCCCGCCGTATTGTGGTGGATCTTATCCCGGTTCTGGATCATCCGAAGCGGCGTTCCGGTGGAACCGCTCGTACACATCACCCGGTTATCCGGTGCATCTTTGTATGTTTTTGAAAGAAACCGGTCATAGTTTTGCCGGAATGTATCTTTATTGACGACCGGCAAATCTGTCAGCGCGCTGTCTGCCGGATAGTTCTTATAGAATTCGGTTGTCTCCACCGCATGGGCGATCAGCGCCCGAATCCGCTCTTCGGTTTCTGCGATCGATGTTCCTTCTTTCCATGCCCGCTGGATCTGGTCATAATATGTCCTTACCTTTTTCCCTTTTAAGGCATCCAGCAGCCAGAAACCAAACCATCTGAGTTTTTCGTCCAGTATCATTGTTCTTCCTTCCTGTTATACAAGCGCTTCTTTGATCGCATCTGCCATTGCATCCAGCATCGCATCCGTCATCCCCGGATAGACACCGATCCAGAACGTATCCGTCATGATCCGGTCTGTATTTTCCAGACTTCCTGCCACACGGTAGCCTTTTCCTGTCGCACGCATCTGGTCAAAGCACGGATGTTTGATCAGGTTTCCGGCAAAGAGCATACGGGTCTGTACGCCTTTTTCCTCGATCTTTTGTACCAGCTGATTTCTGTCCACACCTTCCCGGCAGGTGATCAGAAAACCAAACCAGCTCGGTTCAGAATTCTCACATGCCTCCGGCAGAATCAGTTTGTCTTCGGTTCCTTTTAATGCTTCTTTCAGATAGTTAAAGTTATGAATTCTGCGTTCTACAAAGGACGGGAACTTGCGCAGCTGGGCACATCCCACAGCTGCCTGCATATCCGTTGCTTTCAGGTTGTATCCAAAATGAGAGTACACATATTTATGATCGTATCCTAATGGCAGTTCTCCATACTGGCGGTCGAACCGGTGACCACACAGGTTATCCTGTCCCGGTGCGCACACGCAGTCTCTTCCCCAGTCACGGAAAGAACGCACGATCTTATGAAGCAGCGGATTCTTTGTATAGACGGCTCCGCCTTCTCCCATTGTCATATGATGTGGCGGATAAAAGCTGGAGGTTCCGATATCTCCGATCGTTCCGGTCAGTCTGCTCTCTCCGTCGATCGTATAACGGGAACCCAGCGCATCGCAGTTATCCTCGATCAGCCACAGATTGTGACGGTCACAGAAATCTTTTACCGCTTTCAGATCAAAAGGATTACCCAGGGTATGTGCCAGCATCACCGCTTTTGTCTTCTCCGAAACCGGCTGTTCCAGAAGGTTCGGATCAATATTATACTGCGGGATCGCCACATCGACAAATACCGGCACTGCGCCGTACTGGATCACCGGTGCTACGGTGGTCGGGAAGCCTGCTGCTACTGTGATCACCTCGTCTCCCGGCAGGATCTGTCTCTCCTTTAACAGCGGAGAAGTCAGCGCCATAAACGCCAGCAGATTTGCAGAAGATCCGGAATTAACCAGCGAACAGTATTTTACCCCCAGATATTTTGCGAATTCCGATTCGAATTCTTTTGTAAACCGGCCGGAAGTCAGCCAGAATTCCAGAGAACTATCTACCAGATTTACCATCTCATCCGCATCGTACACACGAGATGCATACGGGATCCGGTCTCCTTTTTCCTCCCTGACTACATACGCGTCCCAGCCAGTGATCAATCTGACGATCATGGCGCTTATCATCGTAGGAGGCATCGGCTTTCTGACCTGGGAGGATGTGAAGAGGAACCGGCTCCATTTCAGCCGGTACCGGATGCAGAGCAAGGTGA
>OLRG01002314.1_pt1 | contig 13719 bp, 10 predicted proteins | sample 1672331 | NCBI WGS metagenome assembly OLRG01 (sample SAMEA3136672, study PRJEB25190) | human gut metagenome
AACCGCGCTGCTCGGCGGCAAGCGCCGTGGCGTCGGTCTTGCCCACCGAGCTCACCAGCAGCGGCACGCACAGCGGCAGCATGAGCTGGATCTTTTTGAGGGGGTTCTTGGTGTCGTACTCCACGCCGCGGGCGGTCTGCGCCTCCATGATGGCGTTCATCTCCTGGCTGAAGACAGGCACGAAGCGCAGGGCCGTGGTGAAGGTGAAGGCGTAGCGGTACGGCACGTGCAACACCTCGACAACGGCGTTTGCCAGGTCGTTGAGCTTGGTGACGGTCAGCATGAGGATGAGCGGCAGAGCCACGCCAAGAAGGCGCAACGCGGCCTTGGTGCCCGTGACCAGGCCGTCCGTGGTGACCCACAGAGCTAGCGGGTTGCCGGTGCGGATGAAGGCCGTCTGCAGCACCAGCATGATGAGCGAGAGCGGCACCATGAGCTTTGACAGCGAGACCAGGCCACCTGCCGCGCGGGCGTAGGCGCCCAGGGCAAACGTCAGCGCCAGGAGAGCGATGAGCAGGGGGTAGGTGTCTCCCAGGAAAGTGGCCAGGATGATGCCTGCGGCCAGCGCCAGCTTGGTGACCGGGTTCAGCCGGTGCAGAAGCGACGTACCAGGAATGTAGTCGATGACGCTAGTCACGGTTGACCATCTCCTCCGTGAGGTCGACGATGCCGGAGACCTGGCTCACACCCGCAAACTCGGGCGAGACGTCCCGCGCGAGCTCGGCTGCCAGGGCAACCACCTGCGGCGGCTCAACGTAGGCCGAGCGCATGAGCTCCTCGTTGGCAAAGACCTCCTCGGCCACGCCGCGGGCGAGGATGCGCCCGTTGGCCATGACCACCAGGCGCTCGGCAAAGTCCGAGACCACCTCCATGTCGTGGCAGACCATGATAACGGCGCAGCCGCGTTCGGCCATTTCGCGCACGGTCTCCATGACGGTCATGCACTCGCGGTAGTCAAGGCCGCTCGTTGGCTCGTCGAGCAGCACCACCTCGGGGTCCAGCACCACCACGGAGGCCAGGGCCACCATCTGCCTCTGGCCGCGAGACAGCGAGAAGGGAGACTCGTCCAGCGGCAGGCCAAAGCGCTCGGCCGCGGCGGCGGCGCGGCGACGGGCCTCCTGGTCGTCCACGCCGTGGAGCGTGAGGCCGAAGGCCACCTCCTCGAGCACCGTGTCCTTGCAGATCTGGCGGTCCGGGTTCTGGAAGAGCGTGGCGCAGCGTGCGGCAATGGCGCTGGTGGGGACGTCGTGGGTGTCCATGCCGGCGATGCGCACGGAGCCGAAGGACGGACGCAACAGGCCGTTCAGCAGTTTGGTGAGCGTGGTCTTGCCGGCGCCGTTCTGGCCGACGATGCCCACGAGCTCGCCGGGGTAGACGCGCATCTCGAGGTCGTTGACGGACGCGCCGCCGTTGGGGTACGAGAAGTTGACGCCCGAGAGCTCCACCACGGGCTCGGCGCCCTCGGCGTGCGGCCGGGCGGTGGGCACGTGGCGCGAGCCCGCGCGGGCCGCGGCCGCCACGTCCTTCTCGCCGGGGGTGGGAACGTGGCCGGCGACGAGGTCCGCCACCAGCTCCTTTGCCTCGGCGACGTTCAGGCAGGGAACGGACCCGGCCGCAATGACGCCGCGCTGGGCCAGGCTGTTTGCCATGCGGGCCACGCGGGGGCTGTCCACGCCCATGGAGCGCAGCTCGGAGGCGTGGCTGAAGACCTCGTGCGGCTCCCCGTCAAAGGCGAGGGCGCCCTCGTTCATGACCAGCACGCGGCCGCAGTACTTGCTGAGAAGGGCCACCTTCTGCTCGATGACCACGATGGTGACGCCGGCGAGCTCGTTGGCCTTGCGCAGGGTCTCGAAGACCAGCGTGGAGCTGGCGGGGTCCAGGGCCGCGGTGGGCTCGTCGAGCACCAGGACGCGCGGGGCCAGCGCCAGGATGGCCGCGATGGCCACCTTCTGCTTCTGACCGCCGGAGAGCGTGGCGATCTCGCGCTCGCGCAGGTCGGAGATGCCGACGGTGGCCAGCGTCTGGCTGATGCGCTCCTCGATTTGGTCGTGCGGGACGCCAAAGTTCTCTAGCCCGAAGAGCATCTCGTCCTCGACGACGGAGGCCACCATCTGGGCGTCGATGTCCTGCAGGACGCTGCCCACGATGCGCGAGATGTCCGTCAGGGTGACCTCGCAGGTGTCCTTGCCGTCTATGAGCGTGGCGCCATAGAGCTGGCCAGTGAAGTGGTGGGGGATGGCGCCGCTCATGACGGCGGCAAGCGTTGACTTGCCGGCGCCCGACGGGCCGATGACTCCCACGAAGTCTCCCTCGGAAATGGAGAGCGAGACGTGGTCAAGAGCCGCCCGGGCGCCCTCGCCGTACGAGAACGAGACGTCCCTGAGCTCGATGATTGGGTTGGTCTGGGTCATGGGAGCCCTTCTTTTTGAATTTGCCGCCACGGGACAGGTGCCCTGCGGCGAGAAAAACGCGCCGAACCGCGGTGGGCCGGCGCGTCTCATGGTACCTAATGAGCTACTTGTTCAGGACCTTGTTAAGCGGGATGTAAAGGGCCTGGACGACGATGGCGTTGAAGGCCGCGGTGCCCAGGACGAGCGGCACCTTGACCATGACGGTGGGTAGGGCCGCGCCCATGATGACGGTGCCCAGCACGGCAAAGAGGGCGCCGGAGATGAGCGTGGTCAGGAAGGCGGAGACCAGAGGGCACGCCTTGGAGCCGCCGATGTTGGCCTTGACCAGCAGTGCCATGGCGACGGCGGCCACGACCTCGGTGAGGAAGTTCAGGCCGGGGATGGAGGTGGTCAGCTGGATGACGCAGGCCGAGAGCACGGCGTAGAGCACGGACTGGGCCACGGAGGCGCGGGTGAGGATGATGGCCAGGGCATAGGCGGCAATGATGAACTGCGGCTTGATGCCCACGATGGCCAGGGCGTTGCCCAGCGTCATGTTCAAGATGAAGCCTGCGGCAAGAAGTATCGCGAGAAGCACGAGGGACTTGATGTCGAGCAGCTCGTTGCTTGAGGCGTTGGCGCTGACGGTGCGGGCCTGCTGGGCGGTGGCGTTCTGGGACATTGTGGTCTCCTTCCGGGAGGTGCGGCGAGTGGGGTTTCTCGCCCGCGTGGGGTGGGTGCTGCAGAGGGGACGGGTGGGACGGTGGTTGCTTTGCCATTGCGCGGCGCGCTGGGACGCGTCGGGCTTGCCTGGGTGAGGCGGGCGCCGAGGGGGTGTCAGTCGGCGAGCTTCAGGGCCTTCTTGATGGGGATGTAGAGGGCCTGGACGATGATGGCGTTGAAGGCACCGCTTATGGCGACGACGGGGGCCATGACCATGATGAGCTGCGGGGTGCGCTGGACGAAGCAGGCAAAGATGACGGCGTAGATGAGGCCGGAGACGCAGGTGACCACAAAGGTGCCGACGAGGGGCAGGACCTTCTTGGCGTCGCCGTTGCCCAGGGCGTTGACGAGGAGCGCCATGACGATGGCGGCGACGGGCTCGGCGATGAGGTCGGGGCCCTTGACGGAGGCGGTGATCTGAATCACGACGCCGGCGAGAAGACCGAGGACGGCGGCCTGCCCGACCTTGGGCTTGATGATGAGGGTCTCAAGGCAGAAGGCGGCGATGATGAACTCGGGGGAGAGGATGCCGCCGGTGAGGCCCGAGAAGAACTTGCTGACCGTCATGTTGAGAACGAAGCCGGCGGCGAGCAGGATGGCGTAGAGGGTGAGTGCCTTGAGGTCGAGCTTGCCGCGGTCGATGGTGTTGACGGTGCGGGCCTGCTGGGCAGTGGCGTTCTGGGACATGGCGTTTCTCCTTTGCGAGGGGTGGTTACACGAAAAAAGGAGCTCCCGGTCAAACCGGGAGCCCCTTGACTTCGCGTGATTATGGGTACGCGACAAGACTCACGATCGACCGACCGAGTTTGAGTTGCGCCACCACCAGTTGTTGTTCATAGCGTTGAACATGTTGGCGCTCCTCTCTGGAACTCGGGGTCGAAGACCGTGTGCCTTCGCGTTGTGTGGGACTATACGCGCGCCGTGTCGCGTCGCGCAACCCCCATTTGGTAAACGGTTCGTTTCGACTGACGGAGCGCGATGGTGCCTCGCGGGAGGTGGCCAGGGATATCTTCACAAACAAAACGCTTACGAAAGAGACTGTGGTTTGCGTAGGATAACCAACGCTGCGCTGGCTCCGACCTGCCTACCATTGGGCGGCGGCAGGTCGTCGAGACAGGACTACGACCAATAAGGAGTTTTACTTTATGCCCAAGAATAAGCGTGAGAGCCTCCTGTTCACCTTCATCATGTGCTTCCTCATGGTGCTTTGGATGAGCATCTACAACGTGGCGCGCCAGTATGGCCACATGGGGGCCGACGTCATTGCCGCTGCCTGGATTGGCTTCCCGCCTGCGTACGTCTTTGCCATGCTGTGCGACTGGTTTGTTGCCAGCCCGCTGGCCAAGGGCTTTGCCTTCAAGCACCTGGTGACCCCGGGCAAGAGCAGCCCGCGCGCCATGACACTTGCGGTCTCCACCTGCATGGTCTTCCCGATGGTCATCATCATGTCGCTCTATGGTGCCTTTGAGGGCGCCCTCCACGCCGGCACCCTGGCCGTCGTGCCCATGGCCTGGCTGACCAACATTCCCTGGAACTTCATCATGGCCCTGCCGTGGAACCTGCTGGTTGCCGGCCCCGTCGCCCGCTTCCTGTTCCGTCGCGCCTTCCCCGAGGGGACGGTGCTCGCCCAGCCCCAGGCGTAAGGGTGCGCGTGCGCTTCTCGCCTGGCAGAGCGTGGCCGGCGGGAGCGCCTGACAACCCAAGATGTGTGCAAACGGCGCGCTTGTTGACAACTCAACAAGCGCGCCGTTACTGTATGCTGCGACGGAACGCGGCCAGGGGAGGCACGCATGCAGGAGGAGAGTCGTTTTGAGGACTTCGTGGGCCTCATTGGCGCCATAGACAAGGAGATCCAGCGCATCAAGACGGCGGAGCTCGCCCGCTTTGGCCTGCGTGCCTCTGACCTGATGGTCGTCTACTACCTGGAGAAGAACCCCGAGGGGCTGACGGGTGCCGACCTTGCCCGCCTGGCCGACGTGGACCGCGCCGCCGTGAGCCGTACGGTCACGCGCCTTGCCGCCGACGGCTTTGTGGAGGTGGGGGAGGAGTCCACGCGCTACCGCGCCCCCATCCGCCTCACCGAGAAGGGCTACGCGGCCATGGCCGAGGTCAACGGGCTCATCTCGCAGATCGTGCGGCAGGCGGGCGGCGGCCTCTTGGACGAGCAACGCCGGGCGCTCTATGCCTCGCTGGAGTCCGTCCTGGGGCAGCTGAGGGTCATCGCCCGGTAAGGTGGGGCGTGGCCGCGGCCGTGTGACCGGCGAGGGCGGGCGCTTCTCGCATATATCAAAACCAAAATAAAAAAGGAGATGCCATGAAGACGCGCATCATCACCGACTCTGCCTCGGACATCCTAGAGGGCGAGTATGAAAACCTCACGGTGCTGCCGCTCTCCATCACGTTTGGAACCGCCACGTACCTGGACGGCGTCGACCTCACGCACGAGCGCTTCTACGAGCTGCTGGTTGAGGAGGACGAGCTTCCCAAGACGGGGCAGGTCAACCCCTATGCCTTTGGCCAGGCGCTTGACGAGGTCCACGCGGCGGGCCAGCAGGCCGTGGTTATCACGCTCTCCTCCAAGCTCTCCGGCACGCACCAGAGTGCCATCACCGCGGCCGCGCAGGCCAAGGGGGTCGTGCGCGTGGTCGACAGCCTGAACGTCTGCGTGGGCGAGCGCGTGCTGGTGGAGTGCGCCCTGCGCCTTGCCGAGAAGGGCCTGGGTGCCGTGGAGATTGCGGACCAGATCTGCGCCCTGCGCGACCGCGTCTGCGTGGTGGGGCTTCTCGACACCCTCGAGTACCTACGGCGGGGTGGGCGCATCTCTGCGGCCGCCGGCGCGGTGGGAGAGCTTCTCTCCATCAAGCCGGTCATTGCCATCAGGTCCGGCGAGGTGGCCCTGCTGGGCAAGGCGCGCGGCTCCAAGAACGGTCGCAACCTCCTCAACCAGCAGGTGGAGGACGCGGGTGGCATCGACTTTGGCATGCCGGTGGCCCTGGGCTACGCGGGCCTCTCGGACAGGCTGCTGCGCAAGTACGTGGCCGACAGCCGCGGCCTCTGGGAGGCGGGCTTTCCCGACGGCAGCCTGCCCGTCCACACCGTGGGCGCCACCATCGGCACCCACGTGGGCCCCGGCGCCATTGCCCTGGCGTTCTTCCGCAAGGCCTAAGCGCCGCCAGAATAGCGTACAAAATAACGACCCCGCGTCCTTCTCGGCTGCATTTCCGCAGGTGAGAAGTGCGCGGGGTCGTTATTATGTACGCTAATGAGATGAGCGCCGGCAGCGCGGCCTACGCCCGGGGCGTCACGGCCTTCTTGTGGTACTGGCTCTCAAAGCGCAGGGCGTAGAGGGCCAGCAGCGCCACGGCGCCAGCCGTGATGGGGGCGCCTGCCAGGGCGGGCACGTTGTAGGCGGCTCCGGAGTTGAGGACGGCCTGGCCAATCTGCGCGCCCACGGCGTTTCCGCCGTTGAAGGCAACCTGCACGCACGCGGAGCCGATCATCTCGCCGCCGCCCTGGCCCACCTCGACCATGGCAAGCTGCTGGGCGCTGGACGGGAAGAACAGGCCGCAGCAGCACAGGACCATGAGCACGGCGGAGGTGACTTGGGAGCCCGAGAACGCATAGATGAGCAGCATGGCCACGCAGGCAATGCCTTGGCCGATGGCGGAGGCCCAGCCCGGGGTGAGCCTGTCTCCGGCGCGTCCGCCCAGCTGGGAGCCCACGATCATGCCCAGGCCGGCCAGCACCAGAAGGGCCGGCAGCGTCGCGGCGCTCCAGCCGCCGACGGTCTCGAGCCAGGGAGAGACGTAGCTCCGCCAGCAGAAGATCCCCGTGTTGCCCAGGAAGACCGCACCCAGCACGATCCAGGGGCCGGGCTTACCCAGGAAGCGGAACTGCCCGGCCAGGCCGGCGTCCGCCACGGCCTCGATCTGCGGCACGAGCCTCCAGATGAGCAGGAGCGAGCAGAGCGCCCAGATGGCCACGAAGACAAACGCGGCGCGCCAGCTCACCATGCCGGCCAGCAGCGTTCCGAAGGGCACGCCGAGGGTGTTGGCCAACGTCTGCCCCAGGACCATGACGGCAACCGCGCGGCCCTCCTGGCCCTTGTCGGCCATGGCGCGTGCGGCGATGGTGGCGGTGCCAAAGAAGGCACCGTGCGGCATGCCGGAGATGAAGCGCGCCACGGTGAGCATGCCGGCGGTGGGTGCGAGCGCGGCCATGGCGTTGCCCACGAAGCACAGCAGCATGAAGGCCATGAGCAGGCGCTTGGGGGCAATGCTGTGGCCAAAGACCAGGATGAGGGTGCCAAAGCAGACGCCGATGGCGTAGGCGGAGATGAAGCCGCCGGCCTCGGGCACCGTGACGCCCACGCCAGCGGCGACGTTGGTGATGATGCCCATGAGCACGAACTCCGCAAAGCCCAAGGCAAACGCGCCGGCGGCCAGCGCGATCAGGCCCTTCTTCATGCGTGATACCTCCAGACGCGGCCGTCCGCCGACCGCAAGTGTGTAATTTGCCCGTGACAGTATACGGGCATCTAAACTCGATTCAACAAAAGACTGGCTGCTGCCATGTTGCGACGCTGCCACGCGTCGTCCGGGAGGTTCTCGCCATGCCCTACATAGAGTTCGCAGACGTCGTGCGCGCCTACGGGGCCGGCTCGGCCCTGGTTCGCGCCCTGGACGGCGCCAGCTTTGCCGTGGAGAAGGGCGAGCTCGCCGTCATCCTGGGCCAGTCCGGCGCGGGCAAGACTACGGCGCTCAACATCCTGGGCGGCATGGACCGCGCCACGTCCGGCCGCGTGGTGGTGGGCGGGCGCGACGTGAGCCACGCCACCGAGGACGAGCTGGTCATGTACAGGCGCGAGGACGTGGGCTTTGTCTTTCAGTTCTACAACCTGGTGCCCAACCTCACCGCGCTTGAGAACGTGGAGCTGGCTGCCCAGATCTGCCCGGACTCGCTTGACGCCGAGGAGACGCTTTCCAAGGTGGGCCTGGCAGACCGCCTGGCAAACTTCCCGGCTCAGCTCTCTGGCGGCGAGCAGCAGCGCGTCTCCATTGCGCGGGCCCTGGCAAAGAACCCAAAGATCCTGCTCTGCGACGAGCCCACGGGTGCGCTTGACTACCAGACGGGCAAGCAGATCCTGCAGCTCCTGCAGGACACCTGCCGCAGGGACGGCATCACGGTCATCATCGTCACGCACAATGCGGCCCTGGCAGACATGGCCGACCGCCTCATCCGCTTCAAGAGCGGGCGCGTCACCCAGATGAGCGTGAACCCCAGCCCCGTGCCCATCGCGCAGATAGAGTGGTAGGTGAGTGCGTGAAGCCCGGCAAGCCTACATCTGCCTCGCGCTCCGCCTTTGGCGTCGGCGTCCTGCGCTGCGTGCGCGGAAGCCTCAAGCGCTTTGTGGCGCTGGCCACCATCTGCGCCCTGGGCGTGACCATGATCTGCGGCCTCAAGGTGGCCTGCATAGATCTGCGCGCCTCCGCGGACGCCTTCTTTGACGTCCAGGACCTCTTTGACCTGCGCGTCCAGTCAACGCTTGGCCTGACCGACGACGACGTCAGCGCGCTGGCGGCCATCGACGGCGTGGAGGCGGCCGAGGGCGGCTGGGTGGAGACCTGCTACACCACCGTGGGCTCCTCGTCCGAGAAGGTGGACGTCAAGGCCCTGAGCCCCTCCGGCATGAACCAGCCCCACGTGCTTGACGGCCATCTGCCGGTGACGTCTGACCAGGTGGCCGTGACCAGGCGCTTCCTGGACGAGAGCGGCCTTGCCCTGGGCGACGAGGTCACCTTCCGCGGCGCCTCCGATGGCGAGAAGGGCGCGGGCGCGGACGGCGCGGATGCCGGCGCGGATGCCAGCGCCGACGCCTCCTCGACGGAGGTCTTTTCTCGCCAGGCGTACACCATCTGCGGCGTGGTGCTTGACCCCACGGACATCAACGCCGGCAACGGTACGATGTCGTTCCGCGCGAGCGGAGGCTCCCAGTACGCGTTCTTTGTGCTGCCGGCCGCGGTGACCACAGACGTGTACACGGCGGTCTACCTGCACGTTGATGGTGCGGATAGCCCCCTTTGCTACTCGGCTGGCTACGAGGCCTCCGTTGACGCCGTCAAGGCCCGCGTGGAGGCCATCAAGTCCGAGCGCGAGGCCGCTCGCCGCCAGGGCATCCTGGACGATGCCGGCTCTCAGATAGACTCTGCCGAGAAGGACGCGCTCGCGCAGCTGGGAGACGCGGCCGCCCAACTGGACGATGCACAGGCGCAGCTTGACTCCGGCGCCGCCGAGCTCGCGGACGGTCGCGCCCAGCTTGACGCCAAGTCCGCAGACGCCGTCGCGCAGCTTGACGCGGCGCAGGCCCAGCTCGATGCCGGCCGTACGGAGCTTGTCGCCAACCAACGGCAGGTCACGGACGGTCTGAACCAAATTTCCGCGGGTCTGGGCTGCGACGTCGACGGCATCGGTGAGGCCCTGGCCGCCGGGCGCTCCCAGCTCTCTGAGGCAAAGGGACAGCTCAGGGCAAGCGCCCAGATGCTTGCCTCCCTCATGGGCGACGAATGGCCTGCCGAGGCGTGGTCTCGCCTGGAGGGCGCCCAGACGCCCGAGGAGGCCCGGGCTGCGGCGGCAGACGTCAACGTCGTCCTGGTGCCCTTTGCGAGCAAGGCCCAGGGCGCCATAGACGACCTCGTGACCGTCGTGGAGTCCGACGAGTTCCAGCAGCTCAGGGACACCTACCAGAACCTCCCGCAGTGGCTGCGCGACCGCGTTGACGCTGCCGTGGCCCAGGCTCCCGCCACGGTGCAGAAGCTCCTGCGCGCCATCCTGGAGATGCCCGCCGACCAGATGGCCTCCCAACTGCGCGACCTGCGCTCCCAGGTGGGCCAGCTCTTGGGGCTGGCTGACGGCATGGTGCAGATCGTGGAGGGTCAGGCCCAGCTCGACGAGGCGGAGGCGGGCTGGAGGCGGCTCGTGGCGGCCCAGGCCCAGCTTGACGCCGCGGCCGCGCAGCTCGCAGACGGCCAGGCCCAGCTTGACGCCCAGCGCGCGAGCGCCCGGGCTCAGCTCGACGATGCCGCGCGCAAGCTCGCGGATGGCGAGGCCCAGCTCGCAGACGGCCGCTCCGAGCTCGAGGAGGGCCGCGCCACCTACGAGCGCGAGCGTGCGGACGCCCTGGCCAAGATAGCCGAGGCTCGAGGCCGCCTCTCGGACGTGGACGAGGCCACCTGGTACGTCCAGACGCGCGACGCCCTCTCCAGCTACTCCTCCGTTGAGTCTGACGCCTCCTCCATCGAGGCCATCGGCACCGTCATCCCCATCGTGTTCTTCGTGGTTGCGGTGCTCATCAGCCTCACCACCATGACGCGCATGGTGGAGGAGGAGCGCGGGCTCATCGGCCTCTACAAGGCGCTGGGCTATTCTCGCCGGCGGATTCTCTCCAAGTACGTGCTGTATGCGGGAGCGGCCTGCCTTGCGGGCGGCCTGGTGGGCAACCTCTTGGGCTTTGTGGTGCTGCCGCTCATCCTCTTCACCATCTTCCAGACCATGTACGCCCTGCCGGCCTTCCTGCTGCAGTTTGACGTGGCCTACGCCGTGGGCTCCGTGGCCCTGTTTGCCCTGGGCATTGTGGGAGCGACGGCGCTGACCTGCCGCCGGGAGCTTGCCGAGCAGCCTGCCGCCCTCATGCGCCCCAAGGCCCCCAAGGCCGGAAGCCGCATCCTGCTGGAGCGCGTGCGCCCGCTGTGGCGCCGTCTCTCCTTTCTCAACAAGGTCACGGCCAGAAACATCTTCCGCTACAAGCGCCGCTTCCTCATGACGGTCTTTGGCATCGCGGGCTGCACGGCCCTTCTGGTCTGCGGCTTTGGCATCAGGGACACGGTGGTCTCGCTCTCCTCCAGGCAGTACGGCCAGGAGGGCGTCAGCCGCTATGACCTCATGCTCGTGACCTCCGCGGCGGACCTCGAGGGCGTGGCGCGGGACCTCGACGCGGACACGCAGGTTCAGGGCTTCCTGCCGGTCTCCGTTGACTCCGTCACGGTGAGCCATGGGGACGCCGCCGAGTCCATGCAGGTCTACGTGGTGCCCGACGGCCTTGACCTCTTGGGCTACGTGAGCCTGACCGACGATGCCGGCAATACCATTGACCTGGGCTCCGTTGGCACCGTCATCACCAAGAACGCCGAGCAGGTCCTGGGCTTCTCCGCAGGGCAGCAGGTTCACGTCCAAGACTCCTCCCTTGCGGAGGCAGACGTTCCCGTGGCGGCAATCTGCCAGAACTACCTGGGCAACTCCCTCTTCGTGACCGAGTCCGCCTACCGTGAGGCCTTTGGCGCGGAGCCGCAGCTCAACGGGCTTCTCGTCAGCCTGGGCGGCACGGACGCCCAGAAGATCGCGCTCTCCGAGCGGCTCTCGGCCGACTCCCGGACGCTCTCCGTAGTCTCCACGGCAAAACTGGTGCAGGATTTCTCCAGCGCGTTCACGCTCATCAACACCGTGGTCTACGTGGTCATCGTGCTTGCGGCGGCGCTCTCGTTCACCGTGGTGTTCACGCTCTCAAACACCAACATCTCCGAGCGGGAGCGGGAGCTCGCCACCATCAAGGTGCTGGGCTTCAAGAGGCCGGAGGTCCACCGCTACATCAACAAGGAGACGCTCATCCTCACGGGCCTGGGCGTGGCTGCGGGACTTCCCGCGGGCTACGCCCTCACGCGCAGCCTCACGTGGATTCTCAAGATGCCCTCGCTCTACTTTGACGCCCTGGTGGCCTGGCCCAGCTACGTGCTGGCGGCGGCCCTGGCGTTTGCCTTCACCCTGGCCGTCAACGCCATGACCAACCGTACCCTCGACCGCGTGGACATGGTCGGCGCCCTCAAGTCCGCCGAATGAAACAAAGTTGACAAAGGGACAGTCCCTTTGTCAACTTTTGCGGGAAAGTTGCGAAGCCGAGGCTGGGTGGCGGACGGCCTCGCCCAGATGCTAGAATGCGGCTCGTAACACGTGCGCCGTGACTGACGGGTTAACGCGGGAGACCGCGGGGGAGCAGCGCGCGAACACATGCCGACCGTCTGGGCAAGCCGCGCTCTCTGCCGAGAGTGGCTTGCCTTTTGCGTCTTTTGGCCCTTTTGGCAGGCACCCCCTCGCCCTCGGCGAGCGCACGGCTCACGTCGAAGGGATGTCACATGCAAGACCTGACCGAGCTCCTGCGCAACAACCCCTACCCCGGCCGCGGCATTGTGGTGGGCAAGGACTGCGTCTACTACTGGATCATGGGGCGCAGCGCCAACAGCAGGAACCGCGTCTTCGTTCCCACCGAGGACGGCATTCGCACCGAGGCTCACGACCCGGCCCTCTTGGAGGACCCGAGCCTCATCATCTACCATCCCGTCCGCACCATGGGAGACGCTCTGGTGGTGACCAACGGGGACCAGACCGACACCATCGTCAGCGCCGGGGACTTCCGCCGCGGCTGCATGGCCCGCGAGTTCGAGCCGGACGAGCCCAACTTCACCCCGCGCATCAGCGCCGTCGTCAACGCCGACGGCAGCTTTGAGATCTCCATCCTCAAGCACCAGGAGAACGGCCGCTGCCTGCGCGAGTTCTTCTGCTACGAGGGCGCCGACGAGGGCCGTGGCTACTTCATCTCCACCTATCAGGGCGACGGCAACCCACTGCCCACCTTTGCCGGCGAGCCCGTCGAGGTGAGCCTGCCCGCCCCCGAGGAGGTCTGGGCCGCCCTCAACGCCGACAACAAGGTCTCCCTCTACGCCAACGTGGCCGGCAAGGTCACCCTCTTCAACAAGAACCTCGGCGACTGAGAAAAAGGGACAGCCCCCTTTTCTCATTCCCAACGTCAGAAAGGCGAGAAGCGCATGGCAAGCGAGCTCGAGCTCAAGTACGGATGCAACCCCAACCAGAAGCCGTCCCGCATCTACATGAAGGACGGCTCCGAGCTGCCCGTGAAGGTCCTCTCCGGCAAGCCCGGCTACATCAACTTCCTGGACGCCCTCAACTCCTGGCAGCTCGTGCGCGAGCTCAAGGAGGCCACCGGCCTTCCCGCCGCGGCGTCCTTCAAGCACGTGAGCCCCGCCGGCGCCGCCGTGGGCCTGCCCCTCTCCGACATTGACCGCCAGGTCTACTTCGTCGACGACGAGGGCCCGCTCACGCCCATCGCCTGCGCCTACATCCGCGCCCGCGGCGCCGACCGCATGAGCTCCTACGGTGACTGGGCCGCCCTCTCCGACGTCTGCGACGAGCGCACCGCCCTCTACATCAAGCACGAGGTCTCCGACGGCATCATCGCCCCTGGCTACACTCCCGAGGCGCTGGCCATTCTCTCTGCCAAGAAGGGCGGCAAGTACAACGTGGTCCAGATCGACCCGGACTACGTCTGCCCGGCCACCGAGACCAAGGACGTCTTTGGCATCACCTTCGAGCAGGGCCACAACTTCTTCCGCATTGACCGCGACCTTCTCACCGACGTGGTGACGGCCAACAAGGACATCCCCGAGTCCGCGCAGATCGACATGATCGTGAGCCTCATCACGCTCAAGTACACGCAGTCCAACTCCGTCTGCTACGTCAAGGACGGCCAGGCCATCGGCGT
>OLRG01002318.1_pt1 | contig 13702 bp, 10 predicted proteins | sample 1672331 | NCBI WGS metagenome assembly OLRG01 (sample SAMEA3136672, study PRJEB25190) | human gut metagenome
CATAAATCAATTCTTTCAGGATAATCTCTTCTGCAATCGCTCTGTGCTGATTGGCTGCTCTTACCCATGTCATCTGATTTTTCTCCTTATCTGGCAGTGGTTCTTTTTCTTCCAACTGCTTCAGGAGCACTTCTTCCCGTTCTCTGGCTGCCTTGTCCACTTCCAGAAGATGCCCTCCAATGGAATCCTGTAAAAGCATCACCTGATACGTTGAATTCCGATGGTTCTTCAGATAATCTCTGCGTAAGAATCCATATTTGCCAAGTTGCTCCATCTGATTACCGGATTTATAGGTGATGTTCGGAATCAGGTATCCATTTACATTTGTATAAGTCAGTTTTTCCATAGTACTTACCGTCCTTTTCATATTTCCATTTTTATTTTACATTTTGTTTTGCCCAATTCTTTAATAATTTTTCAATCAAATCAACCTGCTGCTTTGGAGTATACGCTGTTGGAAAATATTTACCAATTCTTTCCAATGGTAATTTAATCTGTTCTTTCTGATTCGATTTGATTTCCTGCAGAATCTCATAAATCTTATCCATATCAAGGCATTTCTGTTGGCTCATACGCTTTAACCGATTTGCTTGAGAAATGTTAGGAATGCTCTGTTCCAGTTCCATGACTGCATGGAGTTCATACTGTTCTTCTTCGCTCAGAAACGATATCTCTACTGCTGACCGGATCGCAAGTATTTCTTTATCAACCATATCCCATATCTTCGGAATCAGATGGGTTAACCGGATATATCGCTTGATCTGTGTCACACTTTCGCCAACCATACTGGCGAGCTGTTCATTGCTTCGCTTGCCTTCTGCTCCGCCTTTTTTCTGGATTTTTACTTTTCCAAGTTTCTGTATTTCTGCTTCCAGTTCTGAGACATTCACCAGTTTTGTCTTATACCTCGGTTCCAGTGGGTCCGAAGTATCCGATTCTAATCTGCCCTGATGCTTCATTGCTTCCAGACGCATCTTATAGGCAAATGCTTTTTCGCTTGGCAGTATCTTCTCTCTTTGGAGGTTACTGTCCACCATCGCTATAACCGACTGATCATCATCCAGTTCCCGGATAATGACCGGCACTTCCGTAAGTCCTGCCCATAGTGCAGCTTCTTTTCGTCTGTGTCCGGCTATAATTTCATATCCATCACCATGTGGATTTTTTCTCACCAGAAGTGGAACTAATACGCCTTCCTTCTCAATACTGCATCGCAGTTCAAACAGTTCCTGATTTCTCTCTACTTTAAACGGGTGTCCTTCAAAGCTATGCAGCTCTTCCAATTTCATCAGTACAATACCTGCACCCGGCTCGTGATTCTCTAATGAACACATTTCTTTCTTCTTTGCCATTTTTTATTTTCTCCTTTGCCTTTGAATAAAAGAAAAGGACACTCATCTTCCAGAAGTTCTGAAAACAAGCGTCCTTTTGACTTTTCTCTATGCTATTGAATAAAAAATGTTAATTCTGTCCGAATGTATTTCCTCATACCAGATGCAATACTACTGACACTTCGATGCCATTCATAATCTGCTTTTTCTTGCCCTGTTTGCCTGTTGGTGTGAAACTCATATGCCTCGCAAAGTGCCTGAAATTAAGGACTTCTACGAATTCACCCGATGTAGACAACACACGACTTCCACATGCACCGTATGCGGAAACTGATCCACAGGTGTCACATCCTTAAGCTCATACCCATTCGCTCTTAAGAACTTCACATCCCGCGCAAGTGTCGCACTGTCGCAGCTTACATACACAACTTTCTCCGGCTGCATATCCACGATCGTCTGAAGCAGGGATTCCTCACAGCCCTTTCTCGGCGGATCGACCACGATTACATCAGCGTGCGCCGTCTCTCCGTTATGTGTCTTTTCATATTCTTTATAATATTCCGGCAGAACTTCTTCTGCCTTGCCTACATAGAATTCCGCATTCGTAATATCATTGATCTTCGCATTATTCCTTGCATCGTCAATGGCCTGCGGTACGATCTCTACACCGTATACCTGCTTTGCTTTCTTCGCAAGGAACAGGGAAATGGTTCCGATTCCGCAGTACAGATCCCACACTGTCTCATTGCCTGTAAGACCTGCATAGTCCAGTGCCAGTCCGTATAACTTCTCTGTCTGGACCGGATTCACCTGGTAAAATGACAGAGGGGAAATCTGATACTTGATCTCACCGATATAATCTGTGATGAACTCCTGCCCCCACAGAAGGCGGATCGTATCGCCCATGATCACATTCGTCTTCGCCGTATTCGAGCTGAGTGTGATGCTTGTCATGCCCGGAATCTGTCGGAGACGTCCGACCAGATCATGGCAGTGCGGAATGGTCTTTCCATTGATAACCAAACACACCATGATCTCATCCGTTTTAAATCCGTAACGGAGCAGCACATGGCGCACCAGTCCCTTATGTTTCACTTCATCGTATGCCGGAATTTCAAATTCTTCCATAAAATCCAGGATACAGTTCAAGATCTCTTCATTCACTTCCACACCAAGTACACAGTCTGTATTCCCGATAATGCTGTGCGTTCTGCCGGCATAGAATCCGACGGTCACTCTGCCGTCTTTGTCTGTCCCAATCGGAAACTGTGCCTTATTACGGTAGCGGAACGGCTGCATCCCTTCCTCGTCCATGCCGACAACCGGATGCATAATCTCATCCAGAAGTTCACCCGGAACTTCTCCGATCCGCTCCAGATTACCGCGTACCTTAGATTCTTTAAATGCAAGCTGTGCCGGGTACTTCATCTCCTGTATCTGACATCCACCGCATTTTCTCGCCATCGGACAGACCACTTCCTCTACGCGGTCTTTCGACGGAGTCAGGACATTCATCAGGCGGGCATAACCGTAATTCTTCTTGGCTTTCATGACCTTTGCCTCTACAACATCCCCTATAATGGTATCTTTAATGAACAGTGTATACCCGTCCACCTTGCCGATGCCTTCTCCTCCGACTCCGATATCTTCAATTTTAACCTTTACTACTTCATTCTTCTGCATCATTAAATAACTGTCTTTCTGATATTTGATTCAAACAGGCGGTTATATCCCAGCCAGTCATTTCCCTTTTTGTCTTTGAATAACTCTGTCAGTGTCTGCATCTTCGCATCCGCATTGTCTGCAAGATTCAGTGCCATTGCCTCGGCAAGTGCCGGTTTCTTCGGTGAACCGTATTCCAGTTCTCCGTGATGCGCAACGATACAGTGTTTTAATTCATTCGCAAGTTTCTCCGGGAAGTCCGGGATATTGCGGACTGCATCTCCGATCATCTCCACACCGATCACGATATGTCCCAGAAGCTGTCCTTCGTCTGTGTAATCATTTTCCGGGAAAGATGACAGTTCCTTCGTCTTTCCGATATCGTGACAGATTGCCGCCGTGAAAAGCAGATCCTTATTCAGGATCGGATATGCCCCTGCCATGTAATCACAGAACTTCACAACACTCAGTGTATGTTCCAGAAGTCCTCCGGCAAACCCGTGATGTACCGTCTTCGCTGCCGAATGTCCCTTAAAATTACGGATAAATGTCTCGTCTTTTATAAAATAATGATCCAGTACTTGTCTCAGATACTGGTTGTCTACTTTCTTAATGTATCCAAGCAGTTCCTCATACATGCCATCTGTACTTTTCTCTGTTGTCGGCATATAATCGGCCGCGATGTATTCGCCTTCCTGCACCTTTCTGATCTGCTTGATATTCATCTGCAGATTATTGTTATAGCTGATGATCTCACCATATACCTCAATGAAATCCAACTCGTCATAGTCTGCGATCCCACCAGAATTCGGATCCCATACTTTTCCGTCCAGTGTTCCGGTCTTATCCTGAAGGATCAGGTTGTCATACGGTCTTCCGTTTCTGGTCTCCGCAGAACGCTTTCCTTTACACAAATATACATTTCTGATCGTTTCCCCTTCGTGAAGGGTATTGATATATCTCATCTTATTTCCTCTTTCTATATTCTATATCTTTATTTTACAACTGTCCCGGCACCAAAACATCCAGTCCGGCAGACTACTCCTTACTTCCGACTGTCACGTCAAAGGAAATGTCCACATAACCACCGGATCCCTGTCTCTGTCCTTTGAGTCTGATCTTACTGCCGCTTTTCTGGTCCCGCAGTACACTCTGGTAGGCTGATAGTGATGTTATCTTCTTCCCTGCTGCCTCCGTAATGATATCTCCACTCTGGATCCCTGCTGCCATTGCCGGTGAATCCGTCTCTACGGTCCGGACATACACGCCTTCGGGAATTCCCTGCGCTTCGATTTCTGCCGTCACATCCAGTCCACGGATGCCGATATATGGCACCGCCTGACCGTTGGATAACAGTTCAATCTCTGATTTCAATCCTGAGATCCCATAACCAGTCACCAGTTCTTTGCTGCTGTTTCCGGATATGCCCTGGTCAATAATTCCAACCACTTCGCCCGACAGGTTGATGATCACACCTGTCCCGTCCTCTGCCGCACCAATGTCTGTACAAAGAAGCGGATAACTTCCGTCATCACCGTCCAGTTCATTTCTGCTGCTCGCAATTGTTCCGAATCCAACCGCTCCCGCATAACCGAACGGTTTTCCGAGAACCACCGCAGCATCTCCTTTCTGTACCGAACCGGAACTGCCAAGAGTTGCAATACTGATCTGCTGCCATGTTGACTGCGCGATGCTGCTTTTGGCTACAGCATAGATCGCAAATCCAAGACTTTCATCCTTCTTCTTCACAGAAGCCTGCTTCGTTGTCCCATCCGCGAATCTGATATGGATCTCTTTTGTATCTCTTAATATAGAAGTCTTTCCGTATATCAGAAGTTCCTGGCCATTATCCGCAATGATCAGTCCGGACACACTGTTCTTATTATCATAAGATTCTTCCGTCCAGTCCTGCTCTCCCGAGATACCGATGACCTCAACTACCGATTTTGCGGCTTCGGATGCTACTGAATTCATTGCTTTCTGAAGTTCTCTGTAACTGTCAATGCCAAGCGTCTGTACTGTACTGTCATTGCCGGTATCTGCAGTGGTTTCATCCGACTTTTCTTCCTCTTTTTCTTCCGGTATTACAACTTCCTGCGAATCTCCGGGAAACTTTTCATCCAGCCATGGTTTGAGCGCAGAAAAACTAATGCAGGCACATACACCGAACGCCACTCCAAGCCCCGCCATACGAAGCAAGTCTTTACGGTACTTTTTCCCACGGCTGTTCTCGTCTTTGATCGTCTCCTGCATAAATGAATATTCTGATTTTTCTGTTTTTTCCCCAGGTTCTCCCTGCTCATTTTCCAGAGGTTTCTGCTCATCCATCAGCTCTTTCGTCTCCTTTGCAATCCTTTTTATAGTATACCGTATGGAATTGGAATGTTCAATATTTATCCTTTTCTTTATCGTCCAAATAAGGTAGAATAGGTACTGACCACAGCTACTGTATGAACAGTAACATAGAATAAGTTCAGGTGAGAAACATGAATAAAAAAACATTAACCAAATTAGAATATCATAAAATTATTGACATCTTAATAGAACAGGCAACTTCTTTTGGCGGCAAGGAACGCTGCAAGAGATTAAAACCGATGACATCCATCACGGATATCGAAGCCGCACAAGAACAGACTACCGCCGCATTTACCCGTATCATTAAGAAGGGACGTCCTTCTTTCGGAAGCTGTAATCCGGTCGGGGAATCCTTAAAGCGTCTGGAAGTCGGTGCCGCGCTCGGAAGCGGAGAGCTTTTGCGTATCTGTAAGCTTCTGGAAAATGCAGGGCAGATCAAAGCTTACGGCCGTCACGAGACTGTGGACGATGCAGAAGACTGTCTGGATGCTTTCTTCCAGCAGATCGAGCCACTGACACTGGTAAGCACTGAGATCCGCCGATGCATTATTGACGAAGATGAGATCAGTGATGATGCCAGCAGTACATTAAAGCAGATCCGCCGTTCCATGAACCAGATCAATGATAAAGTACATTCTACATTATCTTCTCTGGTCAACGGTTCGCTCCGTACCTATCTGCAGGATGCGATCATCACCATGCGCGGGGACCGCTACTGTATCCCGGTCAAAGCCGAATACAGAAGCCAGGTATCTGGTCTGATCCATGACCAGTCTGCCACAGGTTCTACCCTGTTCATCGAACCGATGTCTGTTGTAAAACTGAATAATGATTTAAAAGAGCTTTACGGCAAAGAGCAGGAAGAGATCCAGGTGATCCTTGCACGCTTAAGCGCCGATGTTGCAGAATATATCGACTCCATCCGCACCGACTACAAAGTCATGACGGAGCTGGATTTCATATTTGCAAGAGGAAATCTCGCAATCAACATGAACGCAAGCAAGCCAATCTTCAATACAGAAGGCCGGATCCATATCCGTGAGGGCCGCCATCCGCTGTTAGATAAGAAGAAAGTCGTTCCGATCACCGTCACACTCGGTGATACCTTCGACCTTCTGATCGTAACCGGACCGAACACCGGCGGTAAGACCGTTTCGTTAAAGACGGTCGGATTATTTACCCTGATGGGTCAGGCAGGACTTCATATCCCTGCGCTGGACCGTTCGGAACTGGCAATTTTTGAAAATGTATATGCCGATATCGGAGATGAGCAGAGTATCGAGCAGAGCCTCAGTACCTTCTCTTCTCATATGACGAATATCGTTTCGTTCTTAAAGCATGTAGACGAACATTCTCTGGTACTGTTCGATGAGTTGAATGCAGGAACCGACCCTACCGAAGGTGCTGCTCTTGCGATCGCCATCTTAAGCTATCTGCACCAGAGAGGCATCCGTACCATGGCAACGACACACTACAGCGAACTGAAAGTCTTCGCACTTTCCACACCGGGCGTTGAAAATGCCTGTTGTGAATTCGATGTAGAGACGCTCAGTCCGACTTACCGCCTTCTGATCGGTATCCCGGGAAAGAGTAATGCATTTGCCATCGCAGGAAAACTCGGACTTCCGGATTATATCATCGAAGATGCCAAGACACATCTGACCGAACAGGATGAATCCTTCGAAGACCTGTTAACCGATCTGGAGACAAGTAAACGTACCATCCGGAAAGAGCAGGAAGAGATCGAACACTACAAACGTGAACTGGCACGTCTCGAAGAAGAGACCCGTCAGAAACGTGATAAATTAGAAGAACAGCGTGACCGTATCATCCGCGAGGCCAATGAAAAGGCTCATGAGATCCTGGCCGATGCCAAGGAAACAGCCGATGAGACCATGCGTAATTTCCACAAATTCGGCAAAGCCAATATCTCCGTTGCCGAGATGGAAAAGGAACGTGAGCGTCTCCGCAAGAAGATGAACGCGACACAGAATTCCATGAAGACAGATACCAAGAAACCAAAAAAGGCTTACAAACCAAGTGATTTCAAACTTGGAGAATCTGTCAAGGTACTGAGTATGAACCTGACCGGATCTGTCACTTCACTTCCGGATTCCAAGGGAAATGTCACCGTACAGATGGGAATCTTACGTTCCACAGTTAATATTTCCGATCTGGAGATCATCGATGAAGCGCCGGCATATTCATTTGCCAAAAGAACCCGTCAGACCGGTAAAGGCAAAGTCAAGATGGGCAAATCTCTTGCGATCAGTCCTGAGATCAACCTTCTTGGTAAAACAGTCGATGAAGCGATCGCCGAGCTGGATAAATATCTGGACGACGCCTCGCTTGCACACCTCAGTTCCGTAAGAATCGTTCACGGTAAAGGAACCGGAGCTTTAAGAGCCGGTATCCATAAATATCTGAAACGGCAGAAACATGTCAAATCATTCCGCCTTGGCGCATTTGGCGAAGGTGACGCCGGCGTAACGATCGCTGAGCTGAAATAAAAGTTAAAATAAGGGATAGTATAAGGGGAAACTTTAAAGTGAATCAGTATAGATAAATGCATCTATATACGGGAGGAGTATACATCTATGAACAAACAGAAAATACTGATCGTCGATGACGATGAAAATATCGCTGAACTGGTCTCATTATATCTGACAAAAGAATGCTTTGACACTATGATGGTCCACGATGGCGAACGGGCACTGGTTGCCTTTGACACTTACAAACCGAACCTGATTCTTTTAGATCTCATGCTGCCTGGTATCGACGGATATCAGGTCTGTCGCGAGATCCGTACGAGATCTAACACTCCGATCATCATGCTGTCCGCCAAGGGTGAAGTATTCGACAAGGTACTTGGCCTGGAGCTCGGTGCAGATGATTACATTATGAAACCATTTGATGCCAAAGAGCTGGTTGCACGTGTAAAAGCAGTCTTACGCCGCTATCAGGTCGGCTCCAAACCGGAGACTCCTCAGGCAGATAAGGGAAAATGTGTCGAATACCCGGGAATTGAGATCAACCTTACCAATTACTCCGTCATTGTTGACGGCCATACGGTTGAGATGCCACCAAAGGAACTGGAACTTCTCTATTTCCTCGCATCCTCTCCGAACCAGGTATTCACAAGAGAACAGTTACTGGATCAGATCTGGGGCTATGAATATATCGGCGATACCCGTACCGTCGATGTGCACATCAAACGTCTCCGCGAGAAGATCAAGGATCACAATGGCTGGAGTCTCAGCACTGTATGGGGAATCGGTTATAAATTTGAAGTAAAATAACAGCAGGTTAATATCATGAAAAGTACATTATATTTAAAATTTATATTTATCTATATTGTGTTCGGATTCTTAAGCCTTTTTACAGCCGCAACACTGACAGAGAACCTGGTCAGTACGCCGATTTTTAACCGCGTAAGTAACAGTATGTACCGGGAAGCTACGATGGTTGCCAACGACTATCTTCCCGGTTATTTTTCCGGCGGATTAACAGAATCTGACGCACAGATGATCTTATCCGGAATAGAGACACAGCTTGACGCTGCAGTCTGGTTCGTTTCAAAAGATGGAAAAGTAATCCTTTCTGCACAGTCCGGGAGCTACCCGTCCGCGCCTGATTCCATTAAAGATTTCGACCCGGCGGAATCCGGAAGCGATCGTTCACAGACTGGTGATTATCACGGATATTTTGACAATGATGTGATCACTGTCACTGTACCGGTAACTTACGGATATTCTCCAAAAGGATATCTGATGATCCACCAGTATACCTCTGTTGTGGATACCATGACAGACACACTGATGCGTGGTGTATATATTACATTCATCGTAATCTTCCTGCTTTCGTTCATTATCCTGCTGGCGTTCCATTTCCTTGTGTACCGTCCGCTTCATAAGATTACCGAAGCAGCAACCCAATATGCTTCCGGTAACCTGGAATATGAGATTCCTGTCACAACTGAAGATGAGATGGGTTATCTGTCCGCATCACTGAACTACATGTCCTCTCAGCTTAGGGATATGGAAGATTATCAGAAGAAATTTGTGGCAAATGTGTCTCATGATTTTCGTTCTCCACTTACCTCCATCAAAGGTTATGTGGAAGCCATGACAGACGGAACCATCCCACCAGAATTACATGAAAAATACCTGAAGATCATCTTATTCGAAACAGAACGCCTGACAGATCTGACACAGGATCTTCTGACGTTAAATGAATTTGACACCAATCACCTGCTTCTCAACCGGGAAGTATTCGATATTCACGAGATGATCAAGCATGTAGCGGCATCTTTCGAAGGTGTCTGCACACAGAAGAAGATTTCCATCGAATTGGTCTTCGCAACAAAACACCTGAACGTCAACGCTGACAAACGAAAAATCCAGCAAGTCTTATACAACCTGCTGGACAATGCGATTAAATTCAGTGATCCGAATTCCATCGTCACGATTGAGACGACAGACCGCGGAGAAAAAGTATATACCTCTGTAAAAGATAACGGTATGGGTATTCCAAGATCAGCGCTTGGGAAAATCTGGGAACGCTTTTACAAGAGTGACCTCTCCCGTGGAAAAGATAAGAAAGGTACCGGACTTGGACTTGCGATCGTGAAAGAAGCAATTCAGGCACATGGGGAGAATATTACCGTGGTGAGTACGGAAGGAGTCGGAACCGAATTCTCCTTTTCACTTCCGAAGGTTGCTGGCTAATTTATCATTGTGACCTCTCAGTCCATGAGAAAGAGTTGGAACTTCTTAAGTAAAAAAATCGGCCGTTAGCCGGTTAAAAATCATTTGTCTGAGCGATCAGCGAGTTATGATTTTTGACCGGCTGCTTTTAGGCCGATTTTTTTGCTTTAGATGTTCCCCATGATTGAATCCGCACAGCAATCCCTTCTATACTTTTATTCAGGACCGGGGTAAGCCGCCATGATACATTAAATACCAACTCTATCTACTTCGAATACAGAATCTTCTGCACCTCATCCGTCTTCAGATTCTTTTTCGTCACCCATGTATATCCCGTATTAACCACAGCCTCATTTCCCATATTCAGAGAAGCCCTTGCTGCAGCCACAACGGTTGCATATCCCATGCCAAATGGGTTCTGTACGATCAGTCCGTTAACTTTACCGTCTTTCAGATCCTGAATCTCATCATCGTTGGCGTCGAAGCCGATGACTTTCACTTTTTTCTCCATTTTATTTCTTTCCAGACCATCGACTGCAAGTTTTACGGAATCCCCGTTTGCAGCAAAGCAGCCTGTAATATTTGGATGTTTTGCAAGGATATAATCAACTACCTGATCTTCAGTGATACTGTCTGCTGTTACAACATCTTCTCCTGTGAGCTGTCCCTCCGGAAGTTCACTGTCTTTTGGTCGGTAGGTTCCTGCATTGATCTCATCGGATACTGTCTTCTGCATATTGCTCAGTTCATCCATGTGGTATACATTGACCACTGAAATATTCGGATGATTTGCTTTCAATTCTTCTGTTACGGCTTTTTCTCTCTGAAGAGCTGCCTGTGATTTGGAATCCTGAATGAACAGCACCGCTTCTCCGCTGTCGCCCATCTCTTCCGCAAGTCTCTGTGCCGCTTCCTTTCCTGCAGCTACATTGTCTGTGGATACATCTGCAGCCACACCCTGATAATCTGATCCGGAATCAAAAGTTACGATCGGAATCTCACTGTCTGTTGCAAGATCAAATTGCACCTGGCATGCCTGCAGGTCTACGATCGAAATGCCCACTGCGACCGGATATCTGTCCAGTTCTTCATCCAGAAGATTTACCTGGTCATCGACATTATCTGCTGTATCCGGTGCATTAAATGCTACTTTCACCTTATCTTTTCCTGTATACCCAAGATTTGTATTAATATCTTCCGCAGCCTGCGCTACACCTTTTTTCACTTCATCCCAGTACTGTGCTCCGTTCGCTTTTCCGATAATGGAAATATAATCGCCTTTTTTCAGCTTTAATCCGTCCGTATTATTATATGCCGCCGGAGTGATCAGATCTAATTTCCCCTGATATGCGTTTTCTTCTGTCTTAGTTGTATTCTTTTCTGACTCAATCTTTTTCTCTTCATCGGTTGCTTTTGATGTCTGCTGACATCCACATACAAGCAGTGCTGTACCCAGCAGCATGGCAATGATTCTTTTTTTCTTCATTTTCCTCTCTCCTATATCTGGTATCATTTCTACTTATACTTAATACTTCTAACTTTTGATTATATTTTTTTCTTATATTTTTTCAGCACCATATACTATACACCAAAACGGTGAAAAATTGTTGAAATTTTTCTTAATTTTCCTCTATGACTTTTATATTTCTGTAGAAATACTTTTTTCCCCTTTATTGTGATAGCTTTTTCTAACATAAGTTAGCTATAACTAAACTTTTATGTATTTCTAAAAAAACATTCTATTCCCTTGTTTATTTTTATTTTTTGTATTATTATAGGAACAGAGACAACGAATTGGATTATGTCTAGAATATTTAATCTCAAAGGAGGGTACATACTATGGCACACGTAATTGGTGATGAATGTGTAAGCTGCGGATCTTGCGAAGCTGAATGTCCAGTAGGAGCTATCGCTCAGGGAGCAGATCATTATGAGATCGATGCTGACGCTTGTGTAGATTGTGGCGCTTGTGCTGCTCAGTGTCCAGTAGGAGCAATTTCTGAAGGTTAATAACGCAGAATAAGTAAGATAAGAATGCACGGTACATTTTGTATCGTGCATTTTTTTGTTTTGATATTTTGTATATTATTTCTTTTTTAATAAATTTATTTCTCTCGACGGATTCTGACGAATTCGGTGATCTTTCCTGTGCTATGATACATTTACCCATAAGGGACAAGTATTATAAGATAAGGGGGTATCTAACATGGGAAATCATATGAATACTTTAGAACAGATAAAACGTGAGACCAGAGATGATGCCAGACTGTATGCCTGTATCCGGGATCTTTATGATCAGGGAGTTTCTCTCTCTGATTTAAAAGCACTGATTCCCGATATCAGACGGACCAGAGAACAGTTACAGTTAAAACGCATGCTGCAGAATAACAACGAAGTTCTCATGGCAATGTTCAGTCAGGAGATGTCCTTTCTTCTGGATGCAAAAGAACGCCATGAAGAATTAGAATTCAAAAAACTGGATCAGTTGATCCGCCAGCAGCAATCCTTCCGGAAAGCATCGGCCGAAACCGGTCCAGTTAAGAAATTAAAAAGAATCTTCCTGTCTGCTTAAGTTGGCAAACTTTGTATATTCGCCAAGCCAAGCCAGATTAACGGTCCCTACCGGGCCGTTTCTTTGTTTTGCGATAATTATTTCTGCCTGTTTTTTGAACTCTGAATCTTTATTGTAGTATTCGTCTCGGTAAATGAACATTACCACGTCCGCATCCTGCTCGATGGCTCCGGATTCACGAAGGTCCGAAAGCATCGGTCTTTTATCCGGACGGCTTTCTACCGCACGGCTTAACTGTGACAGGGATACTACCGGCACATTCAGCTCTCTGGCAAGTCCCTTTAACTGTCGGGAAATGTCTGAGACTTCCTGCTGTCTGGACTCCGAACTTCTTCCCACACTTCCGGTCATCAACTGCAGGTAGTCAATGATGATAATATCAAGTCCGTGTTCCAGTTTGTACTTTCTGCATTTCGATCTGAGTTCCGAGATAGAGATACCCGGAGTATCATCAATGATCAGCTTCGACTGACCGATAATCCCAGCTCCTTCTATCAGTTTCTCCCAGTCGGAATCTTTCATATTACCGGTTCTCAGGGACTGGGCATCTACCTGGGACTCCAGAGAAAACAGTCGGTTCACCAGCTGTTCTTTTGACATCTCCAGACTGAAGATTGCTACTGCTTTATTCTTCTTAAATGCCATATACTGCGCAATGTTTAATACAAACGCCGTTTTTCCCATAGATGGACGGGCTGCGATCAGAATAAAATCTGACGGCTGAAATCCGGAAAGTTTATAATCCAGATCAATGAATCCCGTCGGTATTCCCGTAACGGTTCCTTTACTCTTAGACGCCTTCTCAATCTTATCTAATGCATTTAAAACAACCTGTTTGATCGGTACGTAATCACCGGTCGTACGTCTCTGTAATAACTGAAACATGGATTTCTCTGTCTGTTCCATAATCGACTCTACCGGCTCTTTTCCCGCATAGCACATATTTTCAATTGATTCGTTCAGTTTAATCATCTTACGCATTAACGACTTATCTGCCACGATCTGTGCGTAATATTTCACGTTCGCAGAAGTCGGCACTGCTGTCACCAGGTCTCTGACAAATTCCAGACTGGCAA
>OLRG01002323.1_pt1 | contig 13677 bp, 10 predicted proteins | sample 1672331 | NCBI WGS metagenome assembly OLRG01 (sample SAMEA3136672, study PRJEB25190) | human gut metagenome
ACGGCCAGCTGGTTCTGGAAGGCCGTGACGATGATATCGTCCCCTGCCTGCGCTGCAACAAGTGCCATGGCCGTGGTGCCAACGATCCCTTCGTGTCCGTATGTTCCGTCAACCCCTGCATTGGTCTGGAGCAGAAGGTTGCCCGGATGCAGGTTCCCACCAAGGGCGGCAAGAAGGTTGCCATCATTGGCGGCGGCCCCGTTGCCATGCGCTGCGCCATGTACCTGCAGGATCGCGGCCATATCCCCGTGATCTACGAGAAGGGCCCCCAGCTTGGCGGCGCCATTATCCATGCCGATTATGCCGAGTTCAAGTGGCCCCTGCGTGACTTCAAGAACTTCCTGATCCATCAGATGGACAAGCGCGGCATCGAGGTTCACCTGAACACCGAAGCTACCCCTGAGATGATCAAGGAGCTCAACTACGATGTCGTCATCGCTGCCACCGGCGCAAATCCCATGGTTCTGCCCATTCCCGGCGCAGACCCCGAGAAGCTGTTCTTTGCGCAGGAGACCTTCGCACATCCCGAGAAGCTGGGTGAGAACGTTGTTGTCATCGGCGGCGGCGAGGTTGGCGTTGAGATCGGCATTTACCTGAGCCGCAAGGGCCACAAGGCTTCCGTGCTGGAGATGCGTGACCGTCTGGCTGCCGACTCCACCGCCATTCACTACTACTCCATGCTGGAAGAGGCATGGGAGGCTGAGCCCAACTTCACCGGCATCACCGGCGCTCGCGTGGCTGCCATCAAGGACGGCGCAGTAGAGTACATCGACAAGGACGGCAACACCCAGTCCGTTCCCGCCGACTCTGTGGTTATGTCCGCGGGCATGCGTCCCACCAAGGATCTGGCTCTGAGCTTCTATGGCTGCGCCAAGGAGTTCTACATGATTGGCGACTGCAAGAAGGCCGCTACCATTCAGCAGGGTATGCGTTCCGCTTACTCCACCGCAATGCGTATCTGATTCTATACACAAAATCGGGAGTTGTTGCAAAATGCAGCAGCTCCCGATTCCTGTATTCAAACATGCGCTTGACCTTGCCATACACCCCATTGGCACATTAGAATGTTACCACGCAGATTTTAATAGTAATAATAGGTTCTGAAAAAGCCGCAGTTCAAATGAACTGCGGCTTTTTCTGGCGGAGCAGGAGGGATTTGAACCCTCGGTACCTTTTTGAGGTACACACGATTTCCAGTCGTGCCCGTTATGACCACTTCGATACTGCTCCATATTCGGTTGTGCTGCATCAGACAGCTCATATATATTACTACGGAATCTTTAATTTGTCAATAGCAATTTTCTCTTTTTTCGTCTTTTTACGAAAAATTTTCGGGCAGGGTCTCCCCTGCCCGAATCGCTGCTCAATTTGCATCCATGGATTCCATGCAAGCATACAGAACATCGCTGATGATCGGTACACATACGGAGCTGCCGCTTCCGGCATCCTCCACGATCGCAATAAACGCCAGCGGATAATTGCTGTCCTGTACAAATCCCGCAAACATGGCGTTGGGGTTCTGCCCCTCCACCTCCGCAGTGCCGGACTTGGCGCAGACATACACATCCGGGAAATTGCCGGTGCCGTAGTTATACACCACGTCATCCCGCATCATCTGTGTCAGGGTTCCGGCCGTGTTGGCAGACATGGTACGGTCCAGCATCTTCTTCTCTGCACTGTAGACCTTGACCCCCTCAGGCGTCTCTACACTGCTTACCACATAAGGTGAAGCCGCCTGACCGCCGCCGGCAATCGATCCTACAAAGGTCATGAACTGGCAGGGGTTAATGAGATCCGTGTACTGTCCAATGCCGGACCATGCAAGGGACGCATTGTTGGCCCCGGTAAGGTCAAAATTTCCCGCCGCCGTGGTGGTACCATCAAACTTGATTCGACTGGTAACACCAGCAGCTTCTGCATACTTTGTCATGGTATCTGCCCCCAGCTCTTCCGACAGTTCGCCAAAGACAATATTACACGATTTTACAAGTCCCGTTCCAAAGGAGATATCTCCATGATAATCTTCACAGGTGATGCTCTCCCCATCAATGATCGTTTGCTGCTCACACCGGAAGGTGCGGCTGGATACGTCCGGGATATTGTCAATGGCCGCCGCCGCCGTCACCAGCTTAAAAATGGAGCCGGGCACATAGGTGGATGACGTAAACCGGTTCATGAACACGCCGTCATAGTAGGAATCGCTTTCGATCTCGTCCATGGTTGGTGCGTTATCCGGATCATAGGTGCCCGAAGACACCATGCACAGGATCTCACCGGTCTGATAATTGTAGACCCCCACCGTTCCCCGGCGTCCGTCCAAGCCGTTTAAGGCCGCCACGCAGGCCTTGGTGGACAGGGTCAGGTTCAGAATATTTCCGGCAGAATCGCTCCGATACAGGCCATTGATGGTACTGTAATCCAGGAGATATTCCGCATAGGTATTGATGAGCGGCGCTTCGATCTGCCCGTTCCGGTCTCCCAGAAGGTGCAGCGTAGCCTTTCGTACCATTTCATCCGTGGCATAGGTTCGGCTTTGACCATTGGTCAGCACTGTAACGCCGTCCCGATCTCTTACAGAGCCTGTGGAAATATTGCCGCCGGAGTACACATGAGGACTTCCGGGCGTTGTCACCCATTCCCGGGCATTGAAGAAATACTGAATCACAAAGGCCCCGAGGCCCACGACCACCAGTACCGAAAGCAGGGTGGTAACAATGGCCCGGCTGGATATCTTCTTCATGCTGCGGCCCTCCTTTTGGCATTAGATGGCAGAGATGCAGCAAAGCTTGCGTTCTGCCGAGTATCTGCCGCCTTCACAAAGGCCAGCAGTCCCCATGCGCCCATCATACTGGAACCGCCGTTGGACAGGAACGGGAACGTTACGCCGGTAAAAGGCAGAAAGTCCACCGTGCCGAATACATTCAGGATCATTTGGAACAACAGGATGCTCATGGCCGAGCAGGCCGAGATCGCATAAAAAGAACTGCGGCATAGAGACGCCGAACGCACCGCAAACAGCGCAATGCAAACCACAAACAGCACGCAGCACACGCCCACGATCAGGCCCCACTCCTCACAGACCGTACAAAATACGATATCACTGTCTGCCGCAAACACATGCTTCAGCTGTCCATTGCCGGCGCCCACGCCAAACAGGCCGCCCGCCGCAAGGCACATCAGCGCCTGTGTCTGCTGATACCCCTTGCCGCTGGGGTCATCCCAGATATGCCGCCAGGAGGCAAAACGCTTTGCGATATGGGGCCGCATTTTCAGGGCCATAAAGCCCGCAAAGCCTGTTCCGGCACAAATCAGAGAAATGGTGGCAAAATCACCGGAGCGGAGATAGGCGATCACAAGGAACGCCACAAAGTATACCATAGCCGTGCCGAAGTCATTTTGCAGCGCCAACAGCACACAACAGACCCCGGAGTACAGGATGAACAGGAACAGATTCCGCTTGGTCATCAAACGATCCAGCGTTGATGCCCCCGCAAACACAAAGGAGATCTTCACCAGCTCGGAAGGCTGCAAGGACATGCTGCCAATAAAGATCCAGCTTTTGGAGCCATACAGCTCCCTACCGAACACCAGTGTTGCTATCAGCAGGATCGGCCCCAGCGCCGCAGCCAGATACCGAAGCTTTTTCGCCGTCTCCAGCTCCCGCATGCAGAAGCCAATAAACATAAACAGGATAATCCCCAGCACCATGGACATCACCGTTTTGGTAAGCTCATTGGGTGATACCGAAGCCATCACCGCAAGGCCCATGGAGCACAGGAAAAATGCAACCGTCTCCACCTCAAAGCCGCTGCGGTGCATGAGCTTATTGAAGATAAACAGGCCCCACATGACCAAGGCAGTAATGCCATAGCTCATACAGATGGATTTCCAGTATTCATGGTCACAGCCGATCATCAGCTGGATCACCGTAAGAAACTGGAACACCGTCAAAATCACCAGCGTAAGTGCCGGAGATACCAGGTGCTTTGGATTGGTGCGGCAGGAGGCCACATATTCTGCCTCCTCGTCGGTAATGGGCACCAGTGTCACCTCAAGACCGTTGAGCGAGATCAGATCACCAAAGCCGATCTCCGTAAGGCCCGTAATGGTCTCGCCGTTTACCGCAATGCCGCCGCGTCCGCCAACGTCGCCGATGGTCCAGCTGCCATCGTCATAGCGGGTGAGAACTGCGTGCTGCTTATAGATATTGTCAAAATTCATCTGAATATCGTTTCGCCGGGTACGGCCAATGGTATTTTCCCAATGGGTCACTGGCAGCCGGGAACCATCCTCAAAGGCAATATGGCCCCAGATCTCAGGCTCTTTATGAAACCGGAGCAGGCTGATGCCGCAGCGAATCAGAATAATGATTGCCAAGATCGGAAACAGCAGCCGGAGAATGGTGGTCACGCCCTGCCCCAGACCGGCAAAATTCATCATAAATTCCGAAATACCGGATAGTATTTCGCTCAAGGGATCGCCCTCCTTTCCTAAATACGGGTTCATCATACCATAATTCGCCTCATGATGCAAGGAACCGGGGCTTTCATTCAAAAAGGTTTAAGATTTCCCGCATTCCCGCATACCGCAAAAATCCCCCGAATCACGGATTTCCCGTGATTCGGGGGACAACACTATAATACTTAGGCCATCAGGGAGCAAACCAGATCCGTATAGGCGCTGGGATCCTCCAACGGCAGATCTGCGATCAGCAGCGCCTGACTGTAGAGCAGCTGGGCGTACTTCTTTGCCTTGTCCTGATCGGTGTCATAAGCATTCTTCAGTGCAGCAAAGGCGGGATGCTCGGCATTGAGCTCCATGATCCGCCCGGTCTTCAGCTTTTCATCGCCGGGTGCCACACGGTTCAGATACTTCTCCATTTCAAAGCTCAGGCCGGAATCCGGAACCAGGCAAACAGGATGGCTCTTCAGCTTATTAGACAGGCGCACCTCCTTGAGCTTGCCGTCCATGGCCTCCTTCACGAAGTCCAGAAGCTCCTTATTCTCCTCGGTCTCCTTCTCCTTCTCGGCCTTTTCCTCATCGGTCTCAAGCCCCAGATCCTCCGCAGAGACAGACTTGAACTCCTTCTCGTTGTACTTCATAAGGCTGCTCATCACAAATTCGTCTACATCGTCCGTAAGCAGCAGAATATCATAGCCGCGGTCCTTGACCATTTCGGTCTGAGGCAGCTGGGAGAGCTTGGTACGGCTTTCACCAGCGGCATAATAGATGTACTTCTGGCTCTCGGGCATGCTGTCCACATACTCCTTGAGGGTCAGGTACTTCTCTTCCTTCTGGCTCCAGAACAGCAGCAGATCCTTTACCACGTCCTTGTGAACGCCGTAGTCGGATACCACGCCGTACTTCATCTGTACGCCGAACACGCTGAAAAACTTCTCATAGTTCTCCCGGTCATTGGTGAGCATTTTTTGCAGCTCAGACTTGATCTTCTTTTCCAGATTGGAGGCGATCCGGCGGAGCTGACGGTCATGCTGAAGCATCTCACGGGAGATGTTCAGGCTCAAATCCTGAGAATCCACAATGCCCTTGACAAAGCAGAAGTAGTCCGGCAGCAGATCCTCGCAGTTCTCCATAATCAGAACGCCGTTGGAATAGAGCTGCAGGCCCTTTTTATACTCCTTGGAATAGAAGTCATAGGGTGCCTTGGCAGGCACATACAGCAGTGCCTTGTAGGTCACAGCGCCCTCTACACTGGCATTGATCCGCAGAGCAGGCTTTTCGTAGTCCCCGAACTTGTCCTGATAGAAGTTGGAGTACTCCTCCTCGGTGACCTCGTCCTTCTTCTTCTGCCAGATGGGCACCATGGAGTTAAGGACCTTATCCTCGGTGTACTCCTCATATTCCGTCTTCTTCTCGCCATTTTCGTCTTCCTTTTCTACAGGGCGAGAACCGGTCACTTCCATGCGGATGGGGTAGCGGATATAGTCGGAATACTTCTTGACCAGATTTTCCAGCGTATACTGAGCCAGATACCGGTCATACTCCTCATCCTCGGTGTTCTCCTTCAGCTTCAGGATCACATCGGTGCCGCAGGTCTCCTTCTCACAGGGGGTAATGGTATAGCCGTCCGCACCGTCAGATTCCCACTCGTAGGCCTGCTCATTGCCATACTTCTTGGTGACCACCTTTACATGATCTGCCACCATAAAGGCAGAATAGAAGCCAACGCCAAACTGACCGATGATATCCACAGCCTGATCGGGATTTTCGGCCTTTTTCATATCCTCCTTAAACTGGAGTGAACCGGACTTTGCGATGGTGCCCAGATTGTTTTCCAGATCCTTTTCATCCATGCCAATGCCATTATCCGAGATCGTCAGGGTACGGTTCTCTTTATCGGCGGTCAGGCGGATCTGAAAGTCTCCACGGCTCAGGCCCGTGTCCTCCGTCAGGCTCAGATAGGCCAGCTTGTCGATGGCATCGGAGGCATTGGAGATGATCTCCCGCAGGAAGATCTCCTTGTGGGTATAGATGGAGTTGATCATCAGATCCAAAAGACGCTTGGACTCCGCCTGAAATTGTTTCTTTTCCATAATAAAAAGCACATCCTTTATCAAGAATTTACTGTCGTATATAAAAGAAGAGGTTAGCACTCTTTCTTTTCGAGTGCTAACCCTATTATAGTCCTTTTTTGCCATATTGCAAGAGCTAAGTATGAACAAATCATGAATTTTTAGCAGTCAAATACCGCATCTGCTAATATTTCTTATTCTGATCGGGCTGCGATGGGGCAGCGGATTGTTGTATGGAGATTTTGACAGTCTCCACACCTCCATCACATCTTTTTTTGTGGAAATACACCGCAAAAAAGCACTTACACCACGCACGTGGATATGCTATAATACAGGCCGAAAAAAATGTCGCAGTAAATCAGTACAGAGGAAACGAGACGTCCAGCTTCGTTTTCTCTGTATTTTTTTGCGCAAAAAGGAGTTATTGTCTATGCCAAAAACAAAATTTCAAAATGTGATTTTCACCATCATCATGGCCTGCATCATGGTGTACGGCATGATCGTCTACAACGTTGCCCTGAATACAGGGGATCTCACAGGCCGTACCTTTTTGATGGCGCTCCACGAAATGCCCATCATGGTTCCCATCGCCTTTTTGCTGGAGTTTTTCGTGGTTGAAAAGCTGGCGACCCGCCTTGCCTTTTCCTTTATGCAGCCCACGGATCGTCCGCAGTTCATTACCTATGCGATCTCTCTGATGATTGTATGTATCATGTGTCCTGTGATGAGCCTGATCGCAACTCTGCTGTTTAAGGAGCCAAGCTTCGGAACTTGGATCAAAATCTGGGGAATGAACATGCCAATGGCACTGATCTGGCAGCTGCTCTACTGCGGCCCTCTGTCCCGTCTGATTTTCCGGACGCTTTTTCGCGCAGCTTGACGGAGCCGGTCATATATGCGGCATTGGGTCTGTGGGCGTTTTCCATTACAGTGCAGCCGCCATTACACCACCTGAATTCCAGTAGTGAGCTTCATCCCACGCTCTAAAAGCGACACATCGGCCTGGGAAACCCCGGCCGATGTTTTTTAATTTGCTTTTCCCTGCTGACCTGCCAGCTTCTCCACCAGCTGCACTGCAACTCTGGGCGTTCTGCCGCCATGCTGAATCTCCCAGCGATTGGCCTCCACAAGGATCTGATTGTCCGGTAGATCGAGGCCCATGCGATGGCACATGCTCAGCACCATATCCTGATATTTCTTTTTATCCAGTGCCAGATAGGAAAGCCGCAGCCCAAACCGCTCAGACAGGCTGGTACGCTCCTCCATGGTCTCCCGCGCATGGACATCGTCCCCCTGCCGGTCAGAGAAACTCTCCCGGATCATATGCCGCCGGTTGGAGGTCACATAGATAGCCACATTGTCCGGGCGGCGCTCCAGCCCCCCTTCCAGCGCTGTTTTCAGGGCGGAAAAGCCCTTGTCCTCCTGCTCAAAGGAGAGATCATCGATATAGATGATGAACTTCTGGGTGTGGCGGGAGATCTGCCGAATCAGTTTTGTCAGCTCATCCAGCGAATTCTTTGCGATCTCAATGAGCCGCAGGTTATAGAACTCCGGAATATTCACAAGGCTCTTTACCGTTGCGGACTTTCCGGTTCCGCTGTCGCCGTACAGAAGTACATTGTTGGTGGGCTTGCCGGAAAGCATTACCCGGGTGTTCTCCACCACGGCGTTCCGCTGGAACTCATAGCCGATCATATCCCGCTGATCAATGGGGTCTGAATGCTTCACCTGGGTCAGCTGGCCCTTTTCCCAGTGGAAGGCTCGGCCCAGTGCAAACTGCCCGCATCCTTTCTTCCGATAGCTTTCAAAGATCTCCTCTTCCTGAAACCCACGCCCCATGGGAAGCTCCGCCAGATTCTGTATAATGGAGGTATATTCCTCCCCCAGCCTGCTGCATGCATTGGCAATATTTCGCTTGAGTCCGGAGCAGGACAGCATCGCTACACTGGACAGTCTTCGGATATCCATCGCCGCCGCATCCTCCATAAACTGCGGTGCGGTACCCGCAGCAATGGCATTTCCGATGAAGGATTCATCGTACTTGAGGTGCCAGCTAATGTAGTCCGGCAGCGTGGAAAAGCCCTCGCTCCACACGCTGTAGACAAGGTCGGTATAGCTGCGAATCAGCGCATCCGCCGTCTTTGCCTCGGTGAGCCGCAGCAGCGCCTTCATCGGCTCCGTTTCAAGGATATTCTTATATACAGAAATACTCATGAGCTTTGCACGCATGATCTCCATCTTGCAACACTTCTTTCTTTGGAATTCGTGAAAATATATGCATAATATATCATGGAAAAATGAAAGAAACAACTTCCTTTATCACCGAAAACGTGTTATAATCCAATGGAATTTTGAGTAATAAGGATGAATTGAATGATTACAGTAACCAATCTCGGCGTACAATACGGTGGCAGTGTGCTATTCAAAAACGCCGATCTCCAGTTTAACCCCGGCAATTGCTACGGCATCATCGGCGCCAACGGCGCCGGAAAGTCCACGCTGCTGAAAATCCTGTCCGGGGCGCTGGAATCCACCGATGGCCATGTGGATGTAAAACCCGGCGTTCGGATGTCCGTTTTGAAGCAGGATCAGTTCCAGTACGATGCCTATACCGTGCTGGATACCGTCATTATGGGCAATCAGAAGCTCTATGACATCGGCAAGCAGAAGGATGCCCTCTACGAAAAGGAGGATTTCTCCGATGAGGACGGCATTCTGGCCGCTGAGCTGGAAGCCGAATTTGCCGAGCTGGGCGGCTGGGAAGCGGAATCTGACGCCTCCCGGATGCTGCAGGGCCTGGGCATTCCCGTGGAAGACCACGAAAAGCTTATGGGGGACATGGACGGACGTGATAAGGTCAAGGTGCTTCTGGCACAGGCGCTGTTTGGAAACCCAGACATCGTCATGCTGGACGAGCCCACCAACAACCTGGACAACGCCTCCATCGAATGGCTGGAAGACTTTCTCTTAGACTTTGAGGGCATGGTAATCGTAGTCAGCCATGACCGCTACTTCCTCAACACCGTATGCACTCACATCGTGGATATCGACTACGGCAAGATCAAGATGTACGTAGGCAACTACGACTTCTGGTATGAGTCCTCCCAGCTGGTGCAGGCCCTGATCCGCAATCAGAACAAGCGAAACGAGGAAAAGATCAAAGAACTTACCGAGTTTATCGCCCGATTCGCCGCCAACAAGGCCAAGAGTAAGCAGGCAACCTCCCGCCGGAAGCTGCTGGATAAACTGACCATCGAGGAAATGCCCGCCTCCTCCCGCCGGTATCCCTATGTTGGCTTCAAGCCGGACCGTGAAGTGGGCAAGGACATTCTCTTTGTCACAGATGTTTCCAAAACCATTGACGGCGTAAAAGTGCTGAATAAGGTCAGCTTTGTCATGAACAAAAATGACAAGATTGCCTTTGTGGGCAACAATGAGATCGCCCAGACCACCATGTTCAAAATTCTCATGGGCGAGCTGGAGCCCGATGAGGGCACCGTTAAATGGGGCGTCAGCACTTCCCAGTCCTACTTCCCCAAGGATAACACCGCATTCTTTGAGAACTGCGACCTCAACATGATCGACTGGATGCGCCAGTTCTCCGAGGATCAGAGCGAGACCTATCTCCGGGGCTTCCTTGGCCGGATGCTGTTCTCCGGAGAGGATGTCTATAAGCAGGTCAAGGTGCTCTCCGGCGGCGAAAAGGTTCGCTGCATGCTCTCCCGTATGATGCTCTCCGGAGCCAACGTACTGCTGCTGGATCAGCCCACCAACCATCTGGATCTGGAATCCATCACTGCCGTCAACAACGGCCTCACAGCCTTCCCGGGCAACGTGATCCTTGCATGCCATGACCATGAGATGGTACAGACGGTTGCCAACCGCATCATTGAATTTACCGAAGACGGCGGCTATATTGACCGCAGCATGACCTATGACGAATATCTGGAGTGGAAAAAGGCTCAGGCCTGATCCACCCAGAGCATTCCATATACAACCCACACCTTTTTGAAAGAAGGAACATATCATGAAAGAAGTCGTATTTTCCAAAGAAGCTCCCGCAGCAGTGGGCCCCTACTCCCACGCCATTGACTGCGGCAATCTGGTATTCCTGTCCGGTCAGGTGCCTCTGGTTCCCGAAACCGGTGCGCTGGCCGAGGGCGGCATTGAGGGGCAGGCCCGTCAGATGTTTGCCAACATCAAGGCTGTTCTTGCCAGCTGCGGCATGACCTTTGACAACGTGGTAAAAACCACCGTCTTCATGACGGATCTCGCTGACTTTACCACCTTCAACAACATCTACGCCGAGTATTTCCCTGAGAATCCCCCTGCCCGTTCCTGCGTACAGGTGGCAGCGCTCCCCAAGGGCGCTCTGGTAGAGACCGAGTGCATCTGCGTCAAGTAAGGAGGAGTTCCCATGCCTGTGAATCTAAAAGGCCGGTCCTTCCTGACCCTGATGGACTTTACCCCCGCAGAGATCCGTTATCTGCTGGATCTTTCCCACGACCTCAAGCGTAAAAAGCGCGCCGGCATTCTGGGCAAGACCCTGCGGGGAAAGAATGTCGTTCTGCTCTTCGAGAAGACCTCCACCCGCACCCGCTGCGCCTTTGAAACCGCCGTTCATGACGAAGGCGGTCAGGTGACTTATCTGGATCAGGGCAGCTCCCAGATGGGTAAAAAGGAATCTCTGGAGGATACTGCCAAGGTCCTGGGCCGTTTCTTTGACGGCATCGAGTACCGGGGCTATGACCAGAAGGTAGTCGAGGATCTGGCTCGTTTCTCCGGTGTCCCCGTATTCAACGGTCTTACCGATGTGGATCATCCCACCCAGATTCTTGCGGATATGCTCACCATGGAGGAGCACATTGCAAAGCCCCTGAAGGACTGCAAGGTAGTCTTTGTAGGGGATATCCGCAACAACATGTGCTATGCATGGATGTATGGCTGTGCCAAAATGGGCATGACCTTTGTGGGATACGGCCCCCAGTCCCTCATTGACGAGGTAGATCCTCAGGTACTCCGTCAGGTAGCGGAGGTTTCCGCCGAAACCGGCGCAAACGTTTCCCTCAGCAGTGATCCTGCGTGCCTGAAGGGCGCAGATGTGCTCTACAGCGACATCTGGGCTTCTATGGGCGAGGAGGACAAGATCCCCCAGCGTGCCAAGCTGCTCTCCCCCTACCGCATTGACAGCGCTATGCTGGCTTCTACCGAAAATCCCGAGGTGAAGTTCATGCACTGCCTCCCCTCCTTCCACGATTTTGAGACAAAAACCGCCAAGGAGTGGATGGATAAGGGCATCGATATCCGGGAAGTCACCGATGAGGTCTTCCGTGGCCCCAACTCCATCGTCTTTGACGAGGCCGAAAACCGGATGCATACCATCAAGGCAGTCCTTGTGGCTATGCTGGGCGCATAAGTTCCGCTAAAAAGTCCTGCCTTGTGGCAGGACTTTTTTCGCCCTCAGTCTTTTTTCTTCTCCGGGAATGTGGTATAATCGACAGGATAATTTGTTGAAAAAGAGAGAAGTATTTCAAAGGAGAGATCAACTTATGCAGGCAGTGGGATTCGACAATCAAAAATATCTGGAAACCCAGTCAGAGCAGATTCAGAAGCGCATCGCCCAGTTCGGCGGAAAGCTCTATCTGGAATTTGGTGGAAAGCTCTTTGACGACTATCACGCCTCCCGGGTACTGCCGGGCTTTCAGCCGGACAGCAAGATCCGTATGCTTCAGAAGCTCAAAAAAGATGTGGAAATCGTCATTGCTATCAACGCCGCCGACATTGAAAAAAACAAGATTCGGGGCGATCTGGGCATCACCTATGACGAAGACGTGCTCCGCCTCATCGATACCTTCCGCAGCATGGATCTCTATGTGGGAAGTGTCGTGCTGACCCGTTACAGTGGTCAGGCTGCCGCCGATGCCTTTCTGCGGCGGCTCCATTCGCTGGGCATTCGCTGCTTCCGGCACTATCCCATTGCAGGTTATCCCTCAGACGTAGCCCACATCGTCAGCGATGACGGACTGGGCAAAAACGACTACATCGAGACCAGCCGTTCCCTGATCGTTGTCACCGCCCCCGGCCCCGGCAGCGGCAAAATGGCTACCTGCCTGTCCCAGCTGTATCACGAGCACAAGCGGGGCATCACCGCAGGCTATGCCAAGTTTGAGACCTTCCCCATTTGGAATCTTCCCCTGAAGCATCCGGTAAACATGGCCTATGAGGCCGCCACTGCCGATCTCAGCGACGTGAATATGATTGATCCCTTCCATCTGGAGGCCTATGGCAAGACCGCCGTCAACTATAACCGTGATGTAGAGATCTTCCCGGTGCTCCGGGCCATCTTCACAAAGATTCAGGGCACATGCCCCTACGCCTCCCCCACAGATATGGGCGTCAATATGGCCGGGTATTGCATCGTGGACGATGCTATCTGCTGTCAGGCTTCCCGCATGGAAATTCTCCGCCGGTATTATACCGCCTGTGTAGAGCATCTACAGGGCAAGTGTGATGATACCACAGTCAACAAGCTGAAGCTCCTGATGAATCAGGCCGATGTCACCACAGACATTTTCCCCGCTGTCTCAGCTGCGCTTCTGAAGGCAGATGCCACCGGCGCCCCTGCCGGCGCCATGCAGCTGCCCGATGGCACCGTAGTCACCGGAAAGACCTCCAGTACCCTCGGCGCTGCCTCGGCCCTGCTCCTCAACGCACTGAAGCACCTTGCCGGCATTGACGACAGCATCGACCTGATCTCAGCCCAGGTGCTGGAACCCATCTGCCAGCTGAAAACCGGCTATCTCTCCCACAAAAACCCCAGACTTCACACGGATGAAGTACTCATTGCCCTGACCATCTCCGCTCTGACCAATCCCGCTGCGCAGAAAGCAAAGGAACAGCTTTCCCAGCTTCAGGGCTGCGGCGCACACTTCTCCGTGGTACTCAGCCAGGAGGACGAGAGCCTGCTCAAAAGCCTCGGGATCCATGTGAGCTGTGAAGCAAAATATGAGAGCAACCGTCTCTACCACAAGTAAAACGCTGCATTTTGTCGAAAAACGCAAGACGCCGGATGGCTGGAACCGTTCCAAGCCATCCGGCGTCTTTTTTTATTCGGTCACGTTATTATCAATACAGGCCAATGCCA
>OLRG01002327.1_pt1 | contig 13645 bp, 11 predicted proteins | sample 1672331 | NCBI WGS metagenome assembly OLRG01 (sample SAMEA3136672, study PRJEB25190) | human gut metagenome
TCTTACAAATCTTCTATCTTTTCATTTACAGCACTTTTGAAGAGCGCTTTCTGATCTGAGTGATAGTGCACTTCTATTTTTCGCGCTGAAACGCGCTGCCGCACATGTATTCATACAGCCGGATATATTCCTTTGCCGGCTGCTCCCACGAAAAATCTTGCGCCATGCAGCGCTTTTGCAGCCTTTCCCAAAGTGCGCCGTCCTCATAATAGGCCGACAGTGCTGTATCCATGGCCGCTTTCAGCGCTTCCGGGGTATAGTCCTCAAACACAAATCCCCATCCGTCCGGGTGCTGATCGTCATAGGGCTTTACGGTGTCCCGAAGGCCGCCGGTGGCGTGTACCAGCGGCACTGCACCATAGCGCATGGCCTGAAGCTGCGCCGTTCCGCAGGGCTCAACCACGGAAGGCATCAGAAACAGATCAATACTGGAAAGCACCTCTGCCGCATGGGCCTCCGAGTAGGAGATCACCGCCACCTGCTCCGGATACTGCTCCTCCAGTCCCTGCAAAAGCTGCTTGATGTCCCGCTTGCCGTTGCCGCAGACCACCAGCTCGGCTCCACGGCTTAAATACTCCGGCAGTACCTCCGCCAGCAGATCAAAGCCCTTCCGGGGCAGCAGACGGCTGACACAGCCCAGCACCGGGATATCCTCCCCAAGCTTCAGGCTCATATTCTCCTGCATCCAGAGCTTGTTGAACACTCGCTCATCCACCGTATCCGCAGTATAGGGCCGGTGCACATGGGGGCAGTCAAAGGGATTGATCTCTCCATGGATGCCGTTGCGGATGCCAACGATCTCGTGGGCCGCAATGACCTCTGCGAGATTGCCGGAGGCGTCCGGGGCCTTCAGCTCCCGGGCATAGGCGGGGCTGACGGTGGTCACACGATCCGCAATTTCAATGGCGCCCTTCATCAGGTTCACCTTACCGTCCAGCTCCAGCGTTCCCTGTGAAAACAGCACGCCGGAGAGACCGAATACATCCGTCAGGGTCTGATAGCTGAAATTCCCCTGATACTCCACATTGTGAATGGTAAATACCGTATGGATGGGACGAAGGGCCGGATTCTTCATCTGCTTGTCCCGGAGGTAAAACAACACCAGCGCTGTCTGCCAGTCGTTGCAGTGTACCACATCAGGCGTCCAGTCCATATAACGAATGGATTCCACCACAGCCTTGCTGAAGAAGGCAAACCGTGCATCATCATCCCGGCAGCCATAGAGCTGCCCCCGCATAAAATAGACATCATTCTCCACAAAATAGACCGTCACCCCACGAAGCTCTAACCGGTACAGGCCGCAGTACAGGGTCTGAAAGGAGACATTCAGCGTGAAATTGGAGATCAGCTCCATCTGCTCCCGGTAATGTGTGGGGATGGTATCATACAGGGGCATGACCACACGAATATCCTGCCCCATATTTCTCACTGTCTGCGGGAACGCATAGGCTACGTCCCCCAGACCGCCGTCCTTTGCAAAGGGAAAAGCCTCGCTGACTGCATAGAGAATGTTCATAGTTGCACCTCAAACCGCCGGAACTCCGGCCTTATTCCGCCATGTGGCGGGAAAAGAACCCACAGACTGCATAATTGTCTGTGGGTTCCTGCAAATTACTCTGCGGAGATCAGGTAGTAGTATACAGGCTGACCGCCGGACAGCAGAGTGATTTCTGCATCCGGACAAATTTCACGGAAGATGGCCTCTGCCTCCTGGGCATCTGCTTCCGAAATATCTTCTCCATAGAAGATGGTAATAAATTCGCTGTCCAGCTCCTTGGCCTTTTCCGCCAGAGCACGGAGCAGCGCCTTGATATCCCGTTGGGTGCCAAAGAGAGCACCGCCGCAGAGCGCCAGATAGTCTCCTTCATTGATGGCATAGCCGTCAAAGTCGGAATTTCGGGCCGCATAGGTAATCTGCATGGTGGTCACATGGGAGATTGCCTCAGTAATGGTCTCCACATTCTCCTCCACCGATGCGGAGGGATCCATATTCAGCATGGCGGTAATGCCCTGCGGTACAGTTGCTGTGGGAATTACAACCACCTGCTTGTCGCTGAGGGGCTCACACTGCTGAGCCGCCATGAAGATATTCTTGTTATTGGGCAGCACCATTACCACCTCCGAGGGGGTGGCATCGATCATTTTCAGAATGTCCTCAGTAGAGGGATTCATGGTCTGTCCGCCGGATACAATCTGGTCAACGCCAAGATCACGGAACATAGCGGCAACGCCATCACCGGCGCAGACGGCCACAGCGCCGTACTTTTTCTCCGGCTCAGCAATCACACGGCCAGTGGGGCCCTGCTCGGCCTGCTTTTCCAGCTCTTCCTCCACCGCTTCCAGATCGTCAGTGCTCATAGCCTTCCGTCCGGCGGCAATATCCTCGCACTGGGTGCGCATATTCTCAATCTTTGCCAGCTCCAGCACGCCGTGCTTGGCGGCCTCAGTAAGTGCCTGACCGGGGATATCCGTGTGCACATGCACCTTGAAGATATCATCATCCTCACCGATCACAAGGCTGTCGCCAATGCTGTTGAGATACTCGGCATAGGCCTCCAGATTGCAGTTTTCTCCCTTGCGGACGATAAACACCGTATCATAGGTAAAGGTGAAGTTGGACATGTCCACTGCAACCTGCTGCTCTTCCTCTTCCCCGCCATCATTCGACAGGACAACAGGCTCTCCCAGCATGGCGGCCTTCATCGCCTCCAGAATCAGCACAAAGCCCTTGCCGCCGGCATCTACCACACCGGCCTTTTTCAGCACAGGGTTCTGGTTGACCGTCTCCTCCAGTGCGGCCTTTGCACTGACAATGGCCACATCCAGAATGGGCTCAATGGCATGGGTCTCGGCGCAGGCCTCCACCGCTGCCTCAGCGGATACTCTCGATACGGTCAGAATGGTGCCCTCGGCAGGCTTCATGACTGCCTTGTAGGCCGCCTCAACGCCCTCGGTGAGCGCACCGGCCAGATCCATGCCATCGGCAGTATCCTTCCCCTTCATATACTTGGAGAAGCCCCGGAACAGCAGGGATGTAATGACGCCGGAGTTGCCCCGGGCGCCCCGCAGCAGTGCTGCCGCAGCGGTATCGGACACCTTGCTGACCGAAACCTCTTCCCCCAGCTTGGAAAGCTCCTTGGAAGCATTGCCCAAAGTCAGGGCCATGTTGGTACCGGTATCGCCATCGGGCACCGGGAAAACGTTCAGATCGTTGATAATGGTTTTATTGTTGTCAACATTAGCGGCCGCACTGATAAACATCTCTCTCAGTTCAGCACCGCTGATCAATTCTTTCAAGTGTGTTGCACCTCCGGGATGGGCCTTACCCATCGAAATCATAGGCATTCCGCTCAGTCCACGCTGATGGAATCAATATAGACATTCACTGTCTTCACCGGTACACCGGTGGTCTTGGACACGACATAGCTGACCTCATTGATAATCGCAGGGCACACAGCAGCAATATTGATGCCGTGATCCATCACTACATGAAGGTCGATGGTAACGGATTCGTCCTCATTATAGGTAACAAGCACACCCTTGCCCATGGCCTCACGGCGAAGCAGATGCACCAGTCCGTCAGTTACTGACCGGACTGCCATGCCCTTTACGCCGAAGCAATTGGACGCAGCCATACCTGCAATATTCGTAAATACATCGCTGCTGATGGTAACAACACCCTTGTCCGTCTGATAACGCATCATAAGGATTGACCTCCTTTGTCATGTGTCGCTGGGCATCCTGAAAGGACACCTCAGGATATTGTATTACATTTTTGTGGAAAGCACAAGAGGAAATTTGCTTTTCCCCAGTATATTACGGATTTTCGTGGTTCAGAAGGGACGGCTCCCACTGCTTGGGCAGCTCCAGCCCCAAAAGCTCCGCCACGGTTGCCGCGACGTTGGAAAGGCCGCCCCCCTCCTGCCGGAGACTGCCCTCCCAGCCGCAGATCACGAACGGAACCGGGCTGAGACTATGGGCTGTGCGCACCTGATACGCACCCTTTTTATTTTTTTCCAGCATGACATCCGCATTTCCATGGTCGGCAGTGACACAGAGCACATACCCCAGCTGCTCCGCAGCCTTTTGAATCCGCCCAAGCTGTACATCCAGTGCTTCCATCGAAGTCACCACTGCGTCAAAATCCCCGGTGTGGCCCACCATATCCCCGTTGGGGAAGTTGCAGCGCAGGAAGCCGTATTTCCCCGACTCCATGGCCCCCACCAGATGGTCCGCAATCTCCACGCACTTCATTGCAGGCTTTTCATTAAAGGGGCAGTTATCCGAGGGGATCTCCTCGTAGGTCTCAAGTTTCTCGCTGACCTTTCCGCTGCGGTTTCCGTTCCAGAAATAGGTCACATGGCCGTACTTCTGGGTCTCCGAAAGCGCATATTCGTTGATGCCCTGTCCCACCAGAAGCTCCGTCAGGGTATGCTCGATCTTCGGGGGCTCGACCAGATACCGGGACGGGATATGGGCATCTCCGTCATATTCCAGCATCCCTGCGTACAGCACGTCATGGAAATTCCCCCGGTCAAATCGATCGAAATCAGGATCGTCAAAGGCCCGGCTGATCTCCAGCGCCCGATCTCCCCGAAAATTAAAGAGAATCATGCTGTCTCCGGGCTGCACCATTCCCACGGGCTTACCATTCTCTGCAATGACAAACTCATGGAGATCCTGATCGATGCAGCCGGTCTCTTCCCGGTAGGTCTCGATGGCTGTTTTGGCGTCCGGGAACTGGCGTCCCACGCCATGCACATGGCACTGGAAGCCCCGCGCCACCATATCCCAGTCCGCCTCATAGCGATCCATGGTGATATACATGCGTCCACCGCCGGAAGCAATCCTGCCGGTAAAGGAATCATCATTCAGAGCTGCCAATGCCAGTTCCAGCTTTTCTACATAAATGAGTGCAGAAGTTGCCGGAACATCCCGGCCATCCAGCAGAATGTGGCAGTATACCCGGCGGACGCCCTCCGCTTTGGCCTTTTTCAGCATAGAGAGCAAATGATCCATATGAGAATGCACATTACCATCCGAGAGCAGGCCGAGAAAATGGAGTGCTCCTCCGGAGGACTTTACATGGTCAATCAGCTCTGTCCATGCTTTGGACTGATAGATTGCACCGGACGAAAGGCTCTGCCCCACCAGCTTTGCCCCCTGGGCATAGATCTGTCCGCACCCAAGGGTATTATGCCCAACCTCCGAGTTTCCCATATCCTCGTCCGTGGGCAGCCCCACCGCCGTGCCGTGGGCCTTGAGTTTTGTATGGGGATGCTCCGCAAGCATCCGATCCAAATTGGGGGTATGGGCCTTCGCCACCGCATCGCCGGGGCCGCCATCTCCCAATCCTACACCATCCATGATTACCAGAACAACCGGTTTATTCATTCCGAAAACTCCTTTTCAAGATAGTCGGCGCAAAACTTGATCAGCACCGGACATAGCTCTTTCTTCTTTTTCCCATCTTCGCCCAGAAGCTCCTTACAGAGTACCGAACCGAATTCCTGCTGAAACGCCTTCATCATCTCAATGGACTTGGTGCTTTTCCGATTATTCTCATCGCCGTATTCCATGCCCAAGGCCATCAGGGCTCCGGTCAGTGCACCGCAAACCTGCCCCCGGCGCATACCGCCGCCAAAAAATGCCCCCAGCCGGTAGGCTGTATCGGCATCCATATTCCACTTTTCACAGCACGCCCCCAGCACTGCCTGACAGCAGTTGTTTCCGGCTTCATGCAGCTGCGTTGCTTTCTCCTGATATGACATTTTGCGTTCCTCTCTTCCGGCGGGTCTTGGTGGCCCGGCTATTTTTCTCCATTGTACACGATTTATTCGGAAGATACAAGTAAAAATAGCCCACAGAGCAGGGGGAATGCTCCCCCGCCCCATGGGCTGAATGCTATAGGATAATGCAGATCAGGCCGCCGCTCCCCTCGTTGATGATGCGGCTGATGGTCTGCCGGAGCTTTGTCCGCGCTTCATCCGGCATCCGGCTGAGCTTGGAATTGAGGCCCTCGCTGACCAGCTCAAAGAGTGATTTTCCAAAAATATTGCTTTCCCAGAGCTTCTCGGTATTCCCCTCATATTCCGACAGCAGATAGTTCACCAGATCCTCCGACTGCTTTTCGTCTCCCACCATAGGCGTCAGCACGGTGGTGATATCTGCCCGGAGCATGTGGATCGAGGGTGCCGAAGCCTTGAGCTTTACCCCATAGCTGCCGTTTTTCCGCAGGATCTCCGGGACCTCCAGATGCATCTCCTCAGTGGTCGGCATCACAATGCCGTAGCCGGTAGCTCGAACCTGCTCCAGCGCCCCGGACACCCGGTCATATTCCCGTTTGATCTCGCCCAGCTGCCGAAGGTGCTCCATGAGCTCCGCATCGTCGCGGATCTCCACCCCGGTTTCCTGACTGAGTACCTGATAGAACATGGCCTCCGGAAAGGTCAGCCGAATCTCCACAATGCCGGTGCCGGGGCTGAGTCCGGTGATGTCCATTCCGGAGAAGGAGACGTTATCCGGTAGCTCTGCAAACACCGCTCTGGCGTCCCGCAGATGTTCGGTGCGCTGGGCCATGGACAGCAGCTGTGGATACAGCGCCTGCTTGATCGGATGATCCTCCGGCAAGGCTCCCACCCACCCGGGCAGATAGAAATTCAGCTGTTCCACCGGGAACGCATACAAAAGCTGCTGAAGAATTTCCAGTATGTCCTCCTGCTCCATGGTCAGGCAGTTCACCGGAAGCACACTGACTCCATACTGCTGCTCCAGCTGCTGCGCCAGCAGCTGGGTCTCGGCGGCGTCCGGATACCGGGAGTTCAGCAGCACCAGAAAGGGCTTCCCCGTCTGCTTCATGTCTCCCACAGACCGTGCCTCCGGCTCCAGATAGTCGTCCCTCGGGATATCGGTGATGCTTCCATCGGTGGTCACCACCACGCCAATGGTACAGTGATCCTCCATGACCTTCCTGGTTCCCAGCTCTGCTGCTTGGGTCATGGGGATCTCATGGTCATACCATGGCGTTGTCACCATTCTCGGCTGTCCGTCCTCCTCTGCGCCCACGGCCCCGGACACCATATAGCCCACCGAGTCAATGAGGCGCACCCGAAGCCGGGCTTCTCCGTCCGGTGAGATCTCCACCGCCTGTTCCGGAATAAATTTGGGCTCCGAGGTGGTGATGGTTTTCCCGGAACCACTCTGGGGCAGCTCGTCTCTGGCACGCTCCCGATGATAGACGTTTTCAATGGACGGGATCACCAGCTGCTCCATAAACCGCTTTGCAAAGGTGGACTTTCCCGTGCGCACCGGCCCCACAACAGCCAGATAGATATTTCCATCGGTTCGTTTCCCGATTTCCTCATAGATGCTGTTCAAGTGTTCTCCTCCTTCCGGGCCCTACTTGCCCGCATCGTCCACGCTGCCGCATACTCTGCTCCGGGGGATCAGCAGCATTCCCGTGGGCGTATCTCCCTCCGACAAGCCATTGGCCCCGCGGATGGCCGCTTCTGTGGTCTTTGCCGCCTTGGCGATCTCCCACAGGGTTTCCTCCGGTCGTACCCGCCGGATCATCAGGGATGGTCCCGCAGCGCCTGCGGGCTGCTCGGTAAGCTCTGCGCCCACCACCTCTCGGATGCTGCATCCGCCGTAGGAATCCACCTCCAAGGTGCCGCTGACCTTTACCGTCAGCCCTTCTGTCCCCGGGGACGCTGTGGCCGCAAGGCCGTCTCCTGTCAGCGTAAACCGGCAGTCCTCCGCAGCCCGGGAAGATGCTTCCAGCTGCACCCGTGCCGTTCCGGCCCGCAGTGCTCCCTGTGTATCCTGCCAGAGCACAGCTGCCGTTACAGGCAGCGTCAGCTCCACCAGCTCCCCATTGCGCACATGGCTCCCCTCTCCCTGCATGCAGGAGGCAAACATCAGCTGCTGAAAATCCCCGGAGACATCGCCGCTGCCGGTGGGCGTAAAATACTGCCGGTCAAGCAGGGATTCATAGCTGCTGTCCTGCCATTCCAGTGCGGTATCTCCCATGGTGCTGTAGAGATCCGCTGTATATGGGATCTCCCGTCTGCCCCAAACCTTTGCCGCTGTAAGGATCTGAATGGTCACATTCACTCCGGTACCATCTACACTCGGCTCCGCATCCAGCCCTGTAAGGCAACTCCACAGCTGAAGCTCGTCCTGATCCTCGCAGTCTCCCAGATCGATGTACTGTGAAAACGGCAGCACTGCCGTGCCGGCTCTGCACTGTCCCTCTCCATCAAAGCACAAAAAACGAAGCTCCGCCTCACCCTTCAGCACAGCTCGGGTCCCGGTGAGCCTTGCGTCTGTATGCCGCAGCTCCGCCTGAATCCCGCCAATCTGCCGGATATCCCCCTTTGGATCGGGGCGCACCACATCCTCAACGGTATAATTTTTCTCTCCCATGGCCCGCAGGCAGCGGACCGCCGCCGTCTTATGGAGCATGTACACCCCCTTCTGGGCAGTGTCCACCAGATGCTCCTGTGTGACACGCTCCCACAGGGTGATTTCCGCACTGACCGTGGCTCGGATCATCACCTTTCTGGGGCTCACCAGGTGCCCGTCCAGTTGGCGGAGCATCACCCGCACCTCCATCTCCATCCCCGGACGGATCCGCTGATCCTCCAGTTTTAAACTCAGTGGAATGTATGCCTCTGCAAGCTCCGGCACACCGGCCTCCTGCGGCTGCACCAGCCCAATGGCACTGACCCCCACCGATACTGTTGCCCTCCCCTCTGTCAGCTCCTTCCCCCGGAAAAAGGCAAGTCCGCTGACAAAGAGCACCGAATCAATATCCGGGCAGGAATCCGGCAGAATTATCTCTGCCGTTTCTTCCGCAGTGCGCGTCTCCCGGAGCACCGGCATGAGGCAGGCGGTCTGTTCCGTCAAAAACTCCAATTTCATGGTATATACTCCCTCCCCGGAGCCACAGGCTCCGCTATTCAGAAGCAGTATATTCCCGGCCTGTCCCAAATATGCCGGTTTCACGCCCTACCGGATCAGCAGACAGCCCGCAATCATGGCTGCCCCACCGATCACAATCGGGCAAAGTCCACTGCTGAGCAGGACAGAAAGGATCATCCCAATGCCAAAGGCTGTCAGCGCAAGCCCCAACGCCTCCCGTTTCCGAATCATAAAAAACGCCCCCTGCACATTCTATGCAGGAGGCCTGAAACCTTGTATAAAATTATCGGGGATTTACCGAATGGATCAGATAGCAACAGCCGCCGGTAAAGGATACCGTGGCCGGGTCCTCCACCCACTCATTGCTGACCGTCAGGCTGTCACCCCGGCGGGTGGTTCGATCCAGCAGGGGATATTTGGCCCCACGGATGGTCACATGCTCCAACAGCCGATCCACCGGGATCAGCGAAAAATAGGTATAGTCCTGTTTCCAAACACAATGTGGCCCGGGAAGCAAAAACTCAATGCAGTTCCATGGATCCAAAATCCTTGCACGAACGCCCTGCCGTGCTGCCGTTTCCAGCAGCTGCACCGCAGAGAGGTGATGATCCTGCCGTCCGCCGGTACAGCCCGTGAAGATGATATCCTTTGCCCCACGGCTTACCGCCAGCTCATAGGCCGCCTGAAGATCCGTCCAGTCCTTCTCCGCCGGCAGCGGAATACACTCCATCCCCGCCTCGGCCTTTCCGCCGGAATCGCTGTCTCCAACATAGATCGTCGGGATAAATCCGGCAGCCTTGGCGCAGGCCATGCCGCCGTCTGCGGCGACCACCAGCTCCGGCCATGTGGTGTAAGGCTGAAGAAAGCTCCAATCTCCGCAGGAAATGGAACCAAAAATCAGGACTTTTTGTGCTCCCATTCTTTGTACTCCTTTATCTTTTCATAAAGCCGCACATAGCTCTGATGCCGGGAGGCGCCGATCTTTCCCTGCCGGAGAGCTTCCAGAACAGCGCACCCCTGTTCCCTCACATGGCTGCAATCATCAAACCGGCAATGACCCAGATAGGGCCGAAATTCCGGAAATGCCTGTGCCAGCGTATCCGCAGTCCCAAGGTCCATCATATCCGTGTCAAAGGAGGAAAAGCCCGGGGTATCCATGATCTTTGTGCCATCGGGCAGCGTAAACAGCTCCACATGCCGGGTAGTATGCCGTCCACGGCCCAGCTTGTCGCTGACCTCCCCAGTCTCCATATTGGCCTCCGGGAACAGTGCGTTGAGCATGGTAGACTTTCCCACACCGGAATTTCCGGTGAAGGCCGCCAGTTTTCCATGGAGCAGTTCCCGCACCGTCTCCACCCCCAGCCCGGTTTCGGCGCTGGTGCGCAGTACGGAGATCCCCGCCTGCCGGTAGATCTCATAGAGCTCGTCTGCCGGATCCAAATCACACTTGGTAAGCAGCACCAGCGTTTCCACGCCCTGTGCCGCCGCAATGGCTCCCACCCGGTCAATCAGGAAGGGCTCTGTGACCGGATTGACACCGCAGCCCATCATCACCAGCACATCCACATTGGCTACCGCCGGCCGGACAAAGCTGTTCTTCCGGGGCAGGATCTCCTGTAAATATCCGCTGTCACCGCTGGGCTGGAACATGGCGGTATCCCCCACCAGAGGGGTAATCCCCAGTTTTCGGAGCTTTCCTCTGGCCCGGCACCGAACGATCTCGGTGCCGGTATCTACATCATAAAAACCGCTGAGCGCACGGATGATCGTGCCGCAATTCAATTCACTCAAGGCTACTCCTTATTCTTCGGGCGTGATGTTTGTGGTTTCATCCGGCGAGACCTCCGGGGTATATTCCGGCGTAGGCTCCTCCGTCACCTCCGGGGTATATTCCGGCGTAGGCTCCGGCGTATATTCCGGCGTAGGCTCCGGGGTGTATTCCGGCGCAGGCTTCTGAGAAGGCGAGGGACTGGGCTCCTCGGAAGGAGAAGGCGAAGGCTCTTCCGCTCTGCCAAGAGAAACCTTGATGCTTACCACTGTGCCCTCGGGCACCTGATTGCCGCTCTTGATGCTCTGATAGAACACCAGCCCTGCATCTGCGTCGTTTTCCACATAGGACACCGAAACCTCAAGGTTTCTGGAATAGAGCATATCCACCGCATCCTGCTCTTCAAGCTCCATTACATCCGGCACCTCCGTCATCACGGTGCCCTGTCCGCTGGATACGGTAATGGTCACAGAGTCCCCTGCGTTCAGTGTCGCACCTGCCGCAGGATCCGTTGCGATGACACAGCCCTCTTCCACATCACTGGACTCCTGATAGCTGTAGCTGACATTCAGGGACAGCTGGGTCAAAAGATCCTGCATGATGCTCTGGACATCCTGTGTGCTGTAGCCCAAAACATTTGGCATCTCTCCGGTCTGGGGGCCCTTGGAAACGGTGAGCTTAATGGTAGTACCGGCCGTGACCTTCTGCCCCTGCTGGATGCTCTGGTCACAGACCTGCCCCTCGTCATAATTAGAGTTGTACACCGAATCGCCCTCCACCAGATTGAAGTCCTGATAGAGCTCGTTGCTGAGCACCTGCTCGATGTTCTGTCCCAGGAAGCTGGGAACGTTCAGCATGCCGTTGTCCGCAGGACTCAGGAAGAACTTCCACATGATCACACCGGCAGCCGCCACCAGCGCCAAAAGCACGCAGACAACGATAATGGCCACCTTGCCGCCCTTGCCCTCGGGCTCATCTGCCTCGTCGTCCTCATAATAGTCAGACTTGGAATAGCCGCTTTGATGATAGGTCCGTTTTTCCTGATTAGCCCGCTGCACAGATTTTTCCGCCATAGTCCGTGCCTTCTGCCGGGCCGCCTGCTGGGCGTCTGCCGGATGGGCCGGGCGCTGGGCCTGCTGTGCCGGACGCTGAGCCTGCTGTGCCGGACGCTGAGCCTGCTGTCCCTGCCGCTGGGGCTGTCCTTGCCGCTGCTGCGGTGTCCGCTGTGCTCCTGCGGCGGCTCCTGCGGCAGCTCCTGCCACAGCCCCTGCCGCTGCACCACCTATCACCTGTCGCGCATCCACATAGGCCGTTGTGCCGCCGGGACCCGCATTAAACCGGAAAACCACCTGCGGGTTCTTCCGCAGGGCCTCCAGATCCTCAATCATGGCTGTTGCCGAGGCATACCGGGCAGAGAGATCCGAGCACATGGCATGCAGCGTAATCTGCTGAAGACCCAGAGGAATGCTGGGATTCAGCTGCCGAGGCGGAACCGGCGTTGCATTAATATGCTGGATGGCAATGGCAACCGGGGATTCGCCGTCATAGGGCGGCTTCCCGGTAAGCATTTCGTACATCACAACACCCAGCGAGTAAAGATCGGACCGCGCGTCCACCTGTGCTCCCTTGGCCTGCTCCGGAGAGATATAATGTACAGATCCCAGGGCCTCTCTGGTGAGGGTATTCTGTGCGGAATTCAGCCGTGCAATGCCAAAGTCGGCCACCTTCACACTGCCATCCTTCAGGATCATAATGTTGTGGGGCTTGATATCCCGGTGAATGATTCCCCGACTGTGTGCATGCTCCAGCGCCTTGGCGATCTGGGTGGCAAAATGCAGCGCCTCCCGCCAGGAAAGTGCTCCCCGCTGCTGCATATACTGCTTCAGGGTCAGGCCATCGATGAGCTCCATGACAATATAGTCGATATCGTTGGAGTGATTGACATCGTAGACCGCCACAATATTCGGATGGGACAGCATGGCAACGGCCTGAGATTCCGCATAAAATCTTCTACGGAAGTCCTCATCCCGGCTCAGCTCATCCTTGAGTATTTTTACAGCCACATATCGGTTGAGCCGATGGCATCTGGCCCGGTAGACCACAGCCATGCCGCCTCTTCCGATCTCCTCTAAAATTTCATAACGGTTGTCCAGCAGCCGTCCAATATATTTATCCATTCACATCGCTCCCTAGGCAATGATTTCTTTCAAAATGATCCGGAACCCTATTCATACTTCATCAGCACCACCGTCACATTGTCCGGTGCTCCTCTGTTCTTTGCAATATCAATGAGCCGCTGGCAGCACTGGGTCCCGTTTTCCCCATGGGTGATCTCAAACAGCATTTCCGGTCGGGAAACCATATTGGAAAGGCCGTCGGAGCACAGCAAAAGATACTCCCCCTGATCCAGCCCCAGATAAAAGCAGTCACACTCTACATCGGGTTCCGTCCCCACCGCACGGGTAATGAGGTTTTTGTTGGGATGGGTCCGGGCCTCTTCCTCGCTGATCTGTCCTCTGGCCACCATGAGCCCCACCACAGAGTGATCCTCTGTGACCTGAGACACCTCACCCTCGGAGAGATAATAGCATCGGCTGTCGCCGACATTAATGATGTACGCAGCAGACCCCTGCAGGAACACCGCCACCAGCGTGGTACCCATGCCCTTAAAATCCGGGCTCACCAGGCTCTGCTCATAAACGGCACGATTGGCGCTTTTCACTCCATCCACCAGCATTTTTACAATGGACTGCTGATCCATGTCCGGCTCTACACTCTGGGAGATGTCCGCCTCAAAGACTTCCGAGGCCAGCTTTGAGGCCACGTCACCGGACTTGGCGCCGCCCATTCCATCGCAGACCACAGCCAAAAACTGACTGTCATTGAGCTTTGTCCATCGGAAGGTATCCTGATTCTGCTTGCGAACCATTCCACGATCCGTTGCACCCCAAATTT
>OLRG01002328.1_pt1 | contig 13629 bp, 9 predicted proteins | sample 1672331 | NCBI WGS metagenome assembly OLRG01 (sample SAMEA3136672, study PRJEB25190) | human gut metagenome
GGATGGCCTGATCGAACTCGTCGCCGGCAATACGGATGGACTGCGAGACGACGATGCCACCCATAGCGATAACGGCAACCTCGGTGGTACCGCCACCGATGTCGATGACCATGGAGCCGGTGGGTTCCTCGACGGGCAGATCGGCGCCGATAGCGGCGGCCATAGGCTCTTCGATCAGATAGGCCTGGCGAGCGCCGGCCTGGATCGTGGCCTCAAAGACGGCACGCTTCTCGACCGACGTGACGCCGGAGGGAACGCAGACGACAACGCGCGGACGCGGGGTCCACGGATAGCGCTTTTCGGACGCCTTGTCGATAAAATAGCGAAGCATGGCCTCGGTCACGTCAAAGTCGGCGATAACGCCGTCCTTAAGGGGACGAACGGCCACAATGTTACCGGGCGTACGGCCGAGCATGCGCTTTGCCTCGATACCGACAGCCAGGATGCGCTCATCGTTCTTGTCGATGGCGACAACGGAGGGCTCACGAATGACGATGCCCTTGCCGCGCACGGAGACAAGCGTGTTGGCGGTGCCGAGGTCGATGGCAAGATCGCCCGCATAGCTACCGAAGAACATATCCATCAAAGAAAACAACGCAACTCCTGATGTGTTGGATGATTGCTGGAAAACTACTAGCTAATCATACTAGCGCAAGCCCGGCACCTCACTTGCGGTGAAGCGCCGGGCAAAGCTAAATCCCATAAGGTCACTACTGGTTGTCAGCAGCCGAGAAATCCATATCGAGCGAGGAAACGGCCCAGCCGATATGGTTGTCGGAGCGCACGAATTTGACGGTGTACTCCTGCTCGCCGCCCTTGGACAGCGATGCCTTAACCTTGGCGGTCGTCTCGGTCATGGACTGATCCATGCCCTCGACGGACACGGTGGCACCCTGCGGAATCGAGGAGATGATCATCGACTTGGCGTCCTCGGACAGGCTCGAGGCCAGGCAAGACTCGGCCTTTGCGGTGTCACCGTCGCCGGCAGCCTGGAACAGATCGGTAACGACAGACTCCTGGGACGGGAAGCCAAAGCCGCGCGTGTAGGCAAAGCCCAGACCGCCCGCGGCGATCAAAATGAGCAGAATCAGCACGATGAAGACTTTGAGACCCGTGTGGCGATGGCGACGACGGACCTTGGCCTGCTTGCGATCCTGACGGTCCTGCTGGACCATCTCGGACTCGGACAGCGTAAAGAAGCCGGTGTCCGAGGGATCGGGCATAAACTGACCGGTCGCGCCCGTAGGATCGAGCGGATCGACGGCAGGAGCGTCCATCGCAGGCGCCGGAGCCGTGGCCATAGCCGTCTGGGCAGACAGTGCGGCAAGCGAATCGTGCACGCGGGCAAGCTCATCGGCCTGCTCGGAGGTGAGCTGGTAGATGCCATCGGCAGTAGCGGCGTTAAAGGCGTCGAGTGCGTCGGAGGGACGGCCGGCGGCAGAAAGCGCCTGACCCATGCCGGCGTTGAGCGCACGCGTGTCGTCGCGGGGGCCGGCAAAGTCGATAGCCGTGCGGTAGGTCTCCACGGCATCCGCCGGACGGCCGAGCTTAATGAAGCAACGACCGAGCTCGCCGAGTGCGGCGGCAGGAGCCGGATTGGCGCCGTCGATGGCAGCCTGACGGAAGGCAGTACCCGCGTTGGCATAGTCGCCCGACTGGAACAGCGCGTTACCCAGGCCCAGATAGGCCTTGAACGGCGTGGCATAGGAAGCGTCCTGCGTAGCAGCAGAGAACGCCTGAGCGGCCGTCGTGTAGTCGCCCACGGCGGCGAGTGCCTTGCCGCGGTTGGTAAGCAGCGCGCCGCGCTTGCCGTAGGTGCCGTCATTGAGGGCAGCGGCGTAGGCCTCGGCGGCCTCGGCATACATGCCCAGGTGCATCAAGGCGTTGCCACGAAGGTGATCGGCCTCGCCCATAATCTCATCGGGAGTTTTTGCCGCCCCAAGCATCTGGGCTGCAGCGGAATAATCACCCGCGCGGTAAGCGGCGCGGCCCTGTTGGATCAGCTGGCTATTCAAGGAAGTCCCCTTTACTCGTGAACGATCTCGACATGGACGATCTCGTCGCCGGCACGCAGCTGCGAAATCACATCGAGACCCTCGACCGTGGTACCAAAGACGGTGTAACCGGAATCGAGGTTATGCTGGGCACCCAGGCAGAAGTAGAACTGCGAACCCGCGGAATCGGGGTCCATGGAGCGTGCCATGGCAAGGGCACCATCAACATGGCTGTTGCGCGGATTGGTGGCAAACTCGCCCTTGATGCAGTAGCCGGGACCACCGGTACCGGGCATGCCGTCGGGGCCCTCAAGACCGGCAGCGACGTCGGCGCCGGACATATCGCGGGTATTGGGGTCGCCGCCCTGAATGACAAAGCCGGGCACATAGCGATGGAACTTAAGGCCATCATAGAAACCCATCGTGGAAAGCTCGCAGAAGTTCGCGACATGAATGGGAGTGCCCTCACCGTCAAACTTGACCTTGATGGTACCCTTCGACGTCTCGATAACGGCGCACTCGTCGCCGGCAAGCTGATACTCGGGCGTGTAGAGCTCTTTCTTAAAACCAAACATGTGGTTCCTTCCTCGTGCGTTTAAAGCATATTTGTACGAATTGTAGCAATAAGCATGCGCTTACATCAATTGCGCACGTAGGTTATGCCGACTATGGCGAACTAATTTTAGGAACGCTGCTGCGGCTTCCAGGAACCCACATTGGCGTCGTACTGGTTCAGTGCGCTGTTGCCGCCCTGCGCGATGGGCGCCAGGATATCGCTTTGGTGGGAACTCATCGACTCACCATCGGGAATGGCCAGCGAGATGTCCCAGCTCTGACAGATCACGTCGACACGCTCGTACATCCACTCGGCAAGCTGCTTTAAGTGGGCGATGTCATCCGCATAGACCGTATCATCCTGATACTTAAGGTTGTTAAGCTCATCTTGCGTCTTTTTAATTTGGTCCCGCAGGGCGTAGGCACTCTGCGACAGCTCCTGACGGGTGGACAGTGGCGTTCGAAGATAGCCATTGTTAAAAGAATCAATGACCTCGCCGATCTGGTCCTCGTCACCGTAGGACACGATGGTCTGATACAGACCGTCGAGCCTGGTATAGAGCTGATCATCGGTGAGCACGGTTTCTTCCTGGACCACCTCGGCAGAATCGTCTTGCTTGGTATCGTCCTCAGTCGCCTCGCCCTTTTGGCGCGTAGGGAAGGTCGTCTGCGCGGCCTGGCCAAACTGGTCATAGAAGCCGGGCATAACACCCATGGGATCGGCCGTCACGAACCAATAGGCACCGCCGCAAACGACGGCAAGAACCGCGATGACGATGAGCGGCTTGGGGATATGACGCTTGTGCTTGTGATAGGCGTCCTCGTCGGGATGCACCTTGCGCTTGGGTTTTTGAGCATCGTCATGCAGGGAAACGGGCGTGGGAATATCGACCTTGGGGATACCGAAATCCTTATCGAAAGCCGGCAGCACGCAGGTCTCGTTAGGATCGGCGGCGTCCGAAAGAACCGCGGCAGCCGAGGCGGGCGCATGCGGCACCTCGGTATCGATCTGCTCTTGCGTTAGGCGCGGAAAGCCCGCCGTGCGGCCCGCTGCCAGGTCGGATGCGGCCGCGTCCTCGGAGAGGATACCCGGAGCGGGGCGTCCGCATTTGGGGCACGTACGATCGTGCGGAGAAAGACGGGCACCGCAGCCCTCACAGAACACGAACTCGGTGTGCTCGGGACCATCGCCCGGACCCACATAGGCGTTGCAGTAGGGGCAGAACGAGGCGCCGTCCTCGATAGTCTTAAGGCAATGCGGGCAGATCACGGCATCCTCTTTTCGAAGCAATTCAAACAATCGAGGTTAGAGCATAACATCGCCACGGCCCCACAGGAACAAGGCACCAATTCAACATCGCCAGGGCGCGTAGCTACTTCTTCTTTTTGCTTGGCATCGAGACTTTGATGCCTTGGGCGGACTTGGTCACGCGAGAGCGCTTGGCTCCGGTACTCTTCTTTTTCTTGGGCTGGGCCTGGGCCACGCCCTCGAGTGTGCGGGCCTCGGCCTCGCGAGCGGTGCGATCTTCGCGGCGCTGTGCCATGTCGGCGGCAACGCGCTTGGCAAAACGTTCGGCCGTCGAGCCCGTCGAGCTCACCTTGCCGCCACCGCGGCCCAGGCGGACGCGCACACCGCGGCCAAAACCAGTTGCGGCATGACGACGACGCGGCTTGAGCGAATCCATCATCGTGGCGAGCTTAAAGAACACCGAGCAGGTAAAGACCACGATGACAGCCAAGATAACCATCTGGCCCATCGACAGGTTGGCAATAGAAAGCAGCTCCGGGAATCCGATAACGCCCACCAGGATGTCGGCGACTACAAACACAAAGAGCACCACACGTAAGGGCGTGAGAGGCTGCGAGATGCGCCAGATTAGGCTGACGCTTGCCGCGCACGACGTAAGCAGGCACATCGTAGACAGCGTGAGCTGGCTAAAGCCAAACACGCGCGCCACAAAGATATCGAGCGCCGCAGCCAAAATGACCGCAATCGACGCCGGCAATGCACGCTTGAGTACGTTGGTCAAAAACGCACCCTTCATGCGAGCATTGTTGGGCTCCAGGCCCAACACAAAGCCCGGCGCGCCGATGCAAAAGAAGTTGATGAGCGTCATCTGGATGGGCTCGAAGGGGTACGGTGGCAGCGCGATGCACAGCGCCGCCAGGCCCATCGAGAACAGCGTCTTGGTCAGGAACAGCGAGGCCGAACGCTGCAGGTTGTTGATGGAGCGACGGCCCTCGGCCACCACGGCGGGCATCGAGGCAAAGTCGTTGTCGACGAGCACGATCTCGGCCACGTTGCGCGCGGCATCGGAGCCGGCCGCCATGGCCACGGAGCAGTCGGCCTCCTTGAGCGCCAGCACGTCGTTGACGCCGTCGCCCGTCATGGCCACGGTGTGCTCGCGGCGCTTGAGCGCCTGCACGAGCTCGCGCTTCTGCTGCGGGGTCACACGACCAAAGACATGGTAGCGGTCCACTGCGGCATCGAGCTTGGCCGGCGTATCGAGCGTCGTGGCGTCCACATAAGCGTCCGCCCCCGGCACGCCCACCACGCGCGCGATCGACGACACCGTACGCGGGTCGTCGCCACTGATCACGTTGAGGGTCACGCCCTGCTCGTTGAAGTAGCCGATGGTCTCGGCCGCCGAGGTACGAATCTCGTCGCGGATGGTCACAAAGCCCACGGGCTCGGCCTCGCCCACCATATCGCCATCGGGCGTAAAGCCGTCCACGCGCGCCACCACGAGCACGCGGCAGGTATCGGCAAGCTCGGCGACACGGTTCTCGACCTGCGAAAACACACGCTCCGAAAGCACAAACTGCGCGGCGCCCATCACATAGGAGCCCTGCGCAAACGACGCGCCGCTCCACTTTTTGGAGGACGAGAACGGAATGACCGACAGCGGCTCAGACACCTCGACCGGGCGATCGGCGTAATAGTTGAGCAGCGCCTGGCAGGTCTCGTTGGCATCGGCCGAAGTCGCACGCGCCACGTTAGCCAGCGCAAAATCGAGTACCGTGGTATCGACGGGAACAGCCGCTTCGTCCGAGCCGGCGCCAAGGCTAACGCCCTCAACCGGCAGCGGGTAGGTGCCCTCGACCTCCATGCGGCCCGACGTGATGGTGCCTGTCTTATCCAGGCACAGCACGTCGACGCGAGCGAGCGTCTCGATGCAGTAGAGCTGCTGTGCCAGCACCTTGCGGCGGGCCAGACGCACCGTGGCGATGGCGAGCACCGACGAGGTCAGCAGTACCAGGCCTTGGGGGATCATGCCCAGCAGGGCGCCCACCGTGGACAGCAGCGCCGACGAAGGCACATGACCGGCCAACAACTCGGAGAAGCACCACGAAAGCGCACTATCACCCGGGGTTCCCGCGGCATCCCACAGCTCGCTCACACTCGAGGCAAACAACGCCAAACCGAGCGGGATCATGATGATGCTCGCAAAGCGCACGATGGCGTTAAGCGCGTTCATGATCTCGGAATTGACCTTTTTGACGGACTTGGCTTCGTTATTAATTTTGGCCACGTAGTTGTCGGCGCCGACATGGATCACGCGGGCGCGCAGCAGGCCCGAGTCGATAAAGCTGCCGCTCATGAGCTCGGAACCGGGCTGTTTCTTGATAAGGTCGCTCTCGCCCGTCAGCAAGCTCTCGTTCACGAGCGCCTCGCCCGAAACCACCACAGCGTCGGCGGGAATCTGGTCGCCGCGCCCCAGGCGGATGATGTCGTCGAGCACGATCTGATCCAGGTCGAGCTCCACCTCGGCGCCGTCGCGCACCGCGATGGCCTTCTTGGAGGTCAGCAGCGTGAGCTTATCGACCATCTTCTTGGAACGCATGGACTGGATGACGCCAATAGCGGTATTGAGGAACACCACGAACAGGAACGTCAGATTCTTAAACGAACCGGTCAAAATGACCAGGAACGCCAAGATCACGTTGATCAAATTGAACAACGTGCAAAGGTTCTCGATGATGAGCTCTTTGACCGACTTGGTCTTGAGCTCCATGTTGCGGTTGATCTTACCGGCGGCGATGCGCTCCTCGACCTCGGCGGTCGAGAGTCCGCGCTCGATATCCGTTGCTGCCATACCACGTCCCATCACGTCGCGTCGGTATAAGAAAAACCGCCCGGACCATGCGAGGTTCGGACGGTCTTACGTTCGATGGTGCCCCATGTTGGATTCGAACCAACGGCCTTCTGCTCCGGAGGCAGACGCTCTAATCCCCTGAGCTAATAGGGCCAACTGTTGGCATTATACCCAAGTGCGCCACGGGCTATCAAAATAAAAGAAAAAGCTTTGCAATTCCGAGGAAGACGCGGTGCAACGGCCCACTTTAGAAGGCAAAAGCGAGTCAGATAGTATAAACTCTCATGCACCATATATACACGGCTCGCGATGCGGGCCGTTTTTGCAAGGGTTATCCATCGAGGTGAGAGGCACACCATGATTGCTATTTTAAAGCAGAGCGCCAGCGACGAGGCCGTCAGCCATATCGTCAGCTGGATTGAGAAAAAAGGCCTGAAGACCGACGTCTCGCGCGGCGAGAACGAGACGATCATCGGCCTGGTGGGCGATACGACCAAGATCGACCCGTTCCTGCTCGAGTCCATGGATGTCGTCGAGCGTGTGCAGCGCGTCTCCGAGCCGTTCAAGCGTGCCAACCGCAAGTTCCACCCCGAGGACTCCGTCATCGACTGCGGCCACGGCGTCAAGATCGGCGGCGACCAGTTCCAGGTCATCGCCGGCCCCTGCTCCGTCGAGGGCGAGAACCTCATCCGCATCGCACGCCGCGTGAAGGCCGCCGGCGCCACGATGCTGCGCGGCGGTGCCTACAAGCCCCGCACCTCCCCCTACGCCTACCAGGGTATGGGCCCCGCCGGCCTCGACCTGCTGTGCGAGGCGTCTGCCGAGCTCGACATGCCGATTGTCACCGAGATCATGGACCCACGCGACGTGCAGGTCTTCTTGGACAAGAAGATTGACGTCATGCAGATCGGCGCCCGCAACGCCCAGAACTTCCCCCTGCTCAAGGAGGTCGGCAAGACCCAGACCCCAATTCTGCTCAAGCGCGGCATGTCCGGCACGATCGACGAGCTGCTTATGGCAGCCGAGTACATCATGAGCGAGGGCAACGACAACGTCATCCTGTGCGAGCGCGGTATCCGCACCTTCGAGACCCGCACCCGCAATACCTTCGACCTCAACGCCGTGCCGGTTCTGCACCACCTGTCGCACCTGCCCGTCGTCGCCGACCCCAGCCACGCCACCGGCTACACCCGCTACGTTGAGCCCATGGCGCTCGCCGCGACCGCCTGCGGCGCCAACGGCCTGGAGATCGAGGTCCACGACGAGCCGAGCCGTGCCTGGTCCGACGGCGCTCAGGCCCTCACCCCCGACCAGTTCGACGACACCATGCACCGCATTCGCGCCATCCGCGAGGTCGTCTGCCAAGAGACCATGGAGTAGCCCATGGGTACGGTGAGAAACGCGCGCGTTAACCAGGGCGGCCCCAAATGCGCGGGCATCGTGGGCCTGGGCCTCATCGGCGGCAGCTTTGCCCGCGGCTATGCGCAGGCGGGCGTTCGCGTGCTGGCCTGGGACCCCGATGATGATGTCATGACGGCCGCCAGCATGGGCACTGTCGCCGGAGAGCTCAACGACGAGACACTCGGCGAATGCGACATCATCGTCCTTGCCTGCTACCCCGAGGCCTGCATCGAGTGGCTCGAGGCGCATGCCCGGGCACTCGCCGACGCCACCGACACCGAGGCCATCATGGGCCCCGTGGTGATCGACACGGTGGGCGTCAAGGGCATCGTGTGCGAGCGCGCCTTTGAGCTTGCCCGCGAGCACGGCTTTTACTTTGTGGGTGCGCACCCCATGGCGGGCACCCAGTTCTCGGGCTACGCGCACTCCCGCGCCGAACTGTTCCAGGGCGCCCCGCTCGTGCTCGTGCCACCCGCGGTGGACGATGCGCTCAAGCTGGAGCTTTTGGGCCAGGTGCGCGAGATGGTGCGCCCCCTGGGCTTTGGCAAGTTCAGCGTGACCAGCGCCGCCGAGCACGACCGCGTCATCGCCTTCACGAGCCAGCTTGCGCATGTGGTATCCAACGCCTACGTCAAGAGCCCCACCGCCCAGGTCCACCACGGCTTTTCGGCCGGTAGCTACCGCGATCTCACCCGCGTGGCGCACCTCAATCCTCAGATGTGGTCCGAGCTTATGATCGACGACGCCGATGCGCTAGCCTTCGAGATCGACCATCTTATCGAATCGCTCGGCGCCTACAGCCGCGCCCTTAAGGACCGCGACCAGCGCTATCTGGAGAATCTCCTTGCCGAGGGCGACCGCATCAAGCGCGCGCTCGACGACGAGGCCTCCCACTAGACCACCTATCACGCCAGGTCGAAAGGACCGAAGCTTATGGCGATTACCATCGATATCGACACTGCACGCCCCTACCAGGTGCATGTTGGCACGTTTTTGCTGGAGCAGGCGGGACCGCTTGTGCGCGCCACTGCCGGCGGCACCAAGGCCGTCATCGTGACGGACACCAACGTGGGCCCGCTCTACCAGATGCCCGTTAAGCAGAGCCTGGAGGCGTCAGGCTACGAGGCGAGCATCTGCACCTTCGAGGCCGGCGAAGCCCATAAGCGCGCCGAGACCTACGTTGCCATTTTGGAGTTTGTGGCCGAGCACGAGCTTTCGCGCTCCGACGTGATCGTGGCGCTCGGCGGCGGCGTCGTGGGCGACGTGGCCGGCTTTGTGGCCGCCACGTACATGCGCGGCTGCAAGTTTGTGCAGATTCCGACGAGCCTGCTCGCCATGGTGGATTCGTCGGTGGGCGGCAAGACCGCCATCGACCTGGCTGCCGGCAAGAACCTGGCCGGCACCTTTTGGCAGCCGAATGTGGTTATCGCCGACGTGGGGTGCCTGGCCACCCTCACGCCCGAGCAGTTCGCCGACGGCTGTGGCGAGGTCGTCAAGCACGCCGTGATCGCCGACCCAGAGCTTTTCGCCGAGCTGGAGAAGACCCCGCTCACGCTGGAGCTGCTCAACCGCGATGTGGCCCGCGTAGCGCTCATCATCGCCCGCAATATCGACATCAAGCGCGCCGTGGTCGTCGCCGACGAGCGCGAAACCAACCAGCGAAAGCTGCTCAACTTTGGACACAGCGCCGGACACGCCGTCGAGGCCTGCGAGCGCTTTGAGCTCGGACACGGCAACTGCGTGTCGATCGGCATGGGCATCATCACGCGCGCCGCGGCTCTGCACGGCGTTTGCGATGCTGCACTGCCCGGTCGTATTGAGGAGCTCTGCGCCCGCCATGGCCTCAAGACCCGCTGCGACCTAGATGCCGATGCCGTCTTTGCCGAGGCGCTCCACGACAAGAAGCGCGCGGGCGACACCATCGATCTGGTGATTCCGCACGGCATTGGCCGCTGCAGCATCGACCGCACGCCGCTTTTCACTTTCCACGAACTCATTGCCGAGGGCCTCGGCCAGAAGGGAGACGCATCCGCATGCTAGCCCGCATCACCCCCTCCCCGCTTAAGGGTACCGTTCCCGCCATCGCGTCCAAGTCGATGGCGCACCGTCTCATCATCTGCGCTGCGCTTGCCAACGGCGAGACACACGTCGCTTGCAACACCACCTGCGCCGACATCGAGGCTACGGTGCGTTGCCTTGCGGCCCTGGGTGCTCGCATCGAGACCGTCGAGGACGGCTTCCAGGTCCACCCCACCATGAAGAGCATTGAATTTGGCCTGCTCAAGGCCCTAGCCGGCGGCACGCTCGACTGCGGCGAGAGTGGCTCCACGCTGCGCTTTATGTTGCCCGTCGCCTGCGCGCTGGGCGCAGAAGCAACTTTTGTGGGTCAGGGACGCTTAGGCGCCCGCCCGCTGTCCCCGCTCTCGGACGAGATTATCGCCGCCGGCTGCGACCTACAGGGTCTGGGCGGTTTTCCGCTCAAGACGAGCGGCCGCATGCGCCCGGGCACCTTTATGCTTCCGGGCAACGTGAGCTCGCAGTATATCTCCGGCCTGCTGCTGGCGGCCCCGCTACTGGCCCAGCCCTCCTGTGTGCAAGTGACCGGCCTCATCGAGAGCCGCCCCTATATCAACCTGACCATCCAGGCCATGAAGGCCTTTGGTGTCGAGGTCAACGTCGAGCGTATTCCGGCCAAGGACGGCCAGCCCGAGGTCACGAACTTCCGCGTAAACAGCGGATCGTACCGCACGCCCGGCAGCGTAGCCGTCGAGGGAGACTGGTCCAACGCCGCCTTTTGGCTGTGCGCCGGCGCCATCGGCACCGACCCCATCACCGTCGAGGGCGTGTCGCTGAGCTCCGCTCAGGGCGACCGCAACGTGCTCGCCGCGCTTTCGCGCTTTGGCGCCCGCATCGTGCGCTCCACGAACGCCGCCACTGTGCAGTCCGACAAGCTCGCCGGCTTTGAGATGAGCGCCCACGACATTCCGGACCTGGTGCCCGTCATCTCGGCCGTGGCATCGCTGGCTCAGGGCCGCACGTTCATCCGTGACTGCGCACGCCTGCGCATCAAGGAATCTGACCGTCTGGTCACCACCACCCGCGAGCTCACCGCGCTGGGAGCGCAGGTGCGCATCGCCGGTGACGACCTCATCATCAAGGGTGTCGATGCCTTCACCGGCGGCGAGGTCGATTCGCACAACGACCATCGCATCGCCATGATGGCCGCCATCGCCGCGAGCCGTGCCACCGGCGAGGTCGTGATCCACGGCGCCGAGGCCGTCAACAAGTCCTATCCCGATTTCTTCGACCACTACCGCCTGCTGGGCGGCAAGGTCACACTCGAGGAGGAATAGCATGTCCTCGACCTTTGGCAACGTCTTGCACTTAAGCATCTTCGGCCAATCGCACTCCCCCGCTATCGGCTGCTCGCTCGATGGCATCCCGGCGGGCATCGCCGTGGACCAGGAGAAGCTGCAGGCCTTCCTCGACCGTCGCGCCCCCGGTCGCGACGAGACCGCGACCAAACGCCGCGAGGCCGACGCCGCTCACATCATCGCCGGTGTTGTCGATGGACATACCACCGGCGCGCCCATCGCCGCGATTATCGAGAACACCAACACGCGCTCCAAGGATTACTCCGAGTTGCGCCGCAAGCCCCGTCCAGGACATGCCGATTACCCGGCGCGTGTGAAGTACCACAACATGCACGATGTCGCCGGCGGCGGGCATTTCTCTGGCCGCCTAACGGCCCCCTTATGCATCGCCGGCGGCATCGCCCTGCAGGCACTCGAGGCCCGCGGTATCAAGGTCATGGCGCACGTCGCGCAGATCGGCGGCATCTCCGACCTGCCCATGGACGACATGGTCTATCGCGAGGCCGACCGCAAGGCGATCCTTACGAACGACCTGCCCTGCATTGACGCCGCCGCTGCCGGTCGCATGCGCGAGGAAATTCTGGCCGCGCGCGATGAACTCGACAGCATCGGCGGCATCGTGGAGTGCGGCATCTATGGGCTTCCCGCGGGCATCGGCGACCCCATGTTCGACGGCATCGAGAACCGCATCGCGCAAATCGCGTTTGGCATTCCCGCCGTAAAGGGCGTGGAGTTTGGCATGGGCTTTGCCGTGGCCGCCATGCGCGGCAGCGAGAACAACGATCCGTATCGCATCGACGCCGAGACCGGCGAGATCGAGGTTGAGTCCAACAACGCCGGCGGCATCCTGGGCGGTATTTCGACCGGCGCGCCCGTCATGTGGCGCATGGCCGTAAAGCCGACGCCCTCAATTGGCCGCGAGCAGCAGACGGTGGACATGGACGCCATGGAAAATGCCGAGCTCTCGGTCCACGGCCGTCACGATCCCTGTATCGTCCCCCGAGCCGTCCCCGTAGCCGAAGCAGCAGCTGCCCTCGCCATCTGGGACGCCCTCCTCGAGGACGCCGCCCAGCTTTAGTCCACCCACCCCAAGGGTAGTTAATTTGGGACGGGGCTATTTTAGCTACCCCCATATGCCAGTTGATATGTGCCCTGGCACTCATCGATTCGTCGACAGTCAAAGGGTAGCTAAAAAAGCCCCGTCCCAAATTAACTACCCCAGGCAAGCATTCACGAAAGGGGTCCCTATGGACCTTGCTGACATCCGCCAGGCCATCGATGGCATCGACACCACGCTCCTCAACAGCTTTGTCGAGCGTATGGACATTGCCACCGAGGTCGCCAAATCAAAGATCGAGATGGGCAAGGCCGTCTTCGACCCCGCCCGCGAGCGCTCCAAGCTCAATAACCTCGCCAGCCGCGCGCCCGAGCGCTACGAGGCGCAGACCATCACCCTGTTCCGTCTCCTCATGAGCATGAGCAAGGCCGAGCAGCAGCGCTACATCAACGAGCTCAAGGGCATCACGGTCTCGCAAAAGGCCCATGCCACGGCCGCAGCCTGTGACACGCCCTTCCCCCAGACGGCCACTGTCGCCTGCCAAGGCGTCGAAGGCGCCTACAGCCAGATCGCCGCGTGCAAACTCTTCGACGTGCCCGACATCGCGTTTTTCGAGACCTTCGAGGGCGTCATGCGCGCCGTGCGCGACGGCTTTTGCGAGTTTGGCGTACTGCCCATCGAAAACTCAACCGCCGGCTCGGTAAACGCCGTCTACGACCTGCTCGCACAGTTCGACTTCCATATCGTGCGCTCGCTGCGCCTCAAGATCGACCACAACTTGCTCGTCAAGCCCGGCACCAAGCTCGCCGACGTGCGCGAGGTTTACAGCCACGGCCAAGCCATTGCCCAGTGTGCGGGCTTTATCGAGTCCCACGACCTGCACGCCACCAAGTACCCCAACACCGCCATGTCGGCCGAGATGGTCGCCAGCTCCGGGCGCACCGATGTTGCCGCCATCGCATCGCGCAGCTGCGCGACACTCTATGGCCTGGAGGTGCTGGAGTCCAACATCCAGGACTCGGACAACAACTACACGCGCTTTGTCGTCATCAGCCGCGAGCCACGCGTCTATCCCGGTGCCAACCGTACCTCGCTCATGATCACCACGGCCAACGAGCCGGGCGCCCTCTATCGCGTGCTCGAGCGCTTCT
>OLRG01002330.1_pt1 | contig 13621 bp, 10 predicted proteins | sample 1672331 | NCBI WGS metagenome assembly OLRG01 (sample SAMEA3136672, study PRJEB25190) | human gut metagenome
CTCTACCCGGTGTTTTCAGATCAAACCGCCGGATCAGATGATAGAACAATACATAATATACGATAAAATAACCGATACCGACAATAACGATCCAGATCCAGTTAGTCTTTGCATTTCCCTGCATGATGCCGAACAGGGTAAGATCGATCAGACCGCCGGAGAAGGTCATTCCCACACCGACTTCAAATACATGCATCAGCATATAGGCAAAGCCTGCCAGAATACAATGGATTCCATACAGAGCCGGTGCGACAAATAAAAATGTGAATTCCAGCGGCTCTGTAATACCTGTGATCATGGCTGTAAGGGCTGCGGAAAGAAGCAGTCCGCCTGCTGCCTTCCGTTTCTCCGGTGCTGCTGTTTTATACATAGCAAGAGCAGCTCCCGGCAGACCAAATATCATAAGCGGGAATTTACCGGACATAAATCTGGTGGCTGATACCGCATACTTTGTAACGGATGGATCTGCAAGCTGTGCAAAGAAGATATTCTGTGCTCCTTCTACAACACGCCCACCAACCTCCAGCGTTCCTCCGACCGCAGTCTGCCAGAATGGCAGATAGAACACATGATGCAGGCCAAATGGTATCAGAAGACGTTCCATAAATCCATATACCCAGGTTCCTGCATAGCCGGAATTTAAAACCAGATCACCTATGGTATAGATGCCTTTCTGGATTGCCGGCCAGATAAAGAACATCAAAATACCAACTCCGGTATATACCAATGCTGATATGATCGGAACGAATCTGGAACCACCAAAGAAAGACAACACCTGCGGCAGTTCAATCTTATAAAAGCGGTTATGCAGGGCAGCCACACCAAGTCCTACCAGGATACCGCCAAATACACCCATTTGCAAAGATGTGATACCGCAGACAGAAGTAACCGCTCCTGCAAGCATTGCTTCCGTACCACCATTTATCGTGATCAGCGCATTGATCGATGCATGCATGATAAAGAATGCAATAGCCGCTGATAGCGCAGCAACTTCCTTCTCCTTTTTTGCCATACCGATCGCCACACCCATGGCAAACAGGATTGGCAAATTGGCAAATACCACATTTCCTGCCTCACTCATTACCCCAAATACAGCAGCAAATATCGTTCCCGGCCCAAGGATCCGCATCAGCCCATATGTTTCAAGCATGGTTTCATTGGTAAATGAGCTTCCGATTCCAAGCAGCAGTCCTGCCACCGGCAGGATCGCAATCGGAAGCATAAACGACCGTCCAACTCGTTGTAATATTCCAAATATTTTATCTTTCATAAAAAATCTCCCTGTTTCATAGATACATATTCATACGAACTAGTATTTGCAAAACAGGGAGAATCATTCTCTTATTTTATATTTAACCTTATTTACTTACCTTACGGAAGTTCTTCTTACCACGTCTTACAACGATTCCGTCTCCATCAAACTTCTCTTCCGGGATTGTAACTGAGATATCAGGTATCTTGTCACCATCAACAGCAACGCCGCCCTGCTCTACCGCACGTCTTCCTTCATTTCTGGAGGATACCAGACCGGACTTTACAAGTACGGATACGATATCGATCGCACCATCCTTGAAATCATCGGCTGACAATGTAACAGATGGCATATCAGCAGCAACACCCTGGGAGAATAATGCTCTTGCACTCTCCTGTGCCTTTACTGCTTCTTCTTCGCCATGAACCAGCTTTGTAAGTTCAAATGCAAGGATCTCTTTTGCTGTATTTAACTGACTGCCTTCCCAGCTGTCCATCTTGTCGATCTCTTCCAGTGGAAGGAAGGTCAGCATACGGATACATTTTAATACATCGGCATCTGCAACATTTCTCCAGTACTGGTAGAACTCAAATGGTGATGTCTTGTTTGGATCAAGCCATACAGCACCCTTCTGTGTCTTACCCATCTTCTTGCCCTCAGAGTTCAGAAGCAGGTTGATCGTCATGGCAGAAGCGTCCTTGCCCTGACTGTAAAGCTCCGAAAACAGTCCCAGCGCCGCCGGGGTGTCTCCGGCTGCAATGGCCTCCATCATATCAGAGGTTCGTTTTTGCCCCGCAAGGCCCAGCGTCTGGTAGACGTCATCCACATCCAGCGTCCCAACAGATGCGCTGGCACACTGATCCAGCAGACTCAGGCCGTCACGGAATGCACCGTCCGCCAGCCGTCCCAGCAGCTGCGCCGCCTCGGCAGTGATATCGATGCCCTCCTGATAGGCCACATAGTTGATGCGGCCGGTAATATCCTCCGCCGTAGGCCGCCGGAAGGCAAATCGCTGACACCGGGACAGGATCGTAGCCGGTACTTTATTCAGCTCCGTGGTGGCCAAAATAAACATCAGATGATCCGGCGGCTCCTCGATGGTTTTCAGCAGCGCATTAAAGGCGGACATGGAGAGCATGTGCACCTCGTCGATGATATAGACCCGTTTTTTTACCTCTGCCGGAGGATATACCGCATCATCCCGAATGGCTCGGACATTATCTACGCCATTATTCGACGCTGCATCAATCTCCTGCACATCAAGGATATTGCCTGCGTCAATGCCCCGGCAGGAGGCACAGCAGTTGCAGGGATTCCCATCCACTGGATTTTCACAGTTTACAGCCTTGGCCAGTATCTTGGCACAGGTGGTTTTACCCGTACCCCTGGAGCCGGTAAAGAGGTAGGCATGGCTGAGCTTTCCGGTAATCAGCTGATTTTTCAGGGTGGTGGTCACAGCAGTCTGCCCCACAACATCGTCAAAGGTCTGCGGCCGGTATTTCCGGTAAAGGGCCTGATACATGTTACCCCCTCCTGTCGTTAAAAATCCTCCGGCCTGTGACAAGACCGCACACCCACCGTTGAACACGAGACCATATCCGTTACCTATACAGCCAGCTCGGAAGCGGCGAACCCGCGGCACACGAAAGGATCCGCTTAATGCTGCTCGGTTCCCCGCCTGACATGGTTCACGGGATTCCGTTGCGCGGGACCGATTCCTCATCACCGCTTGTATAGGTCAGACAATACAGGTCGCTCCTCAGGTGGGAATTCATCCCTGCTGTAGCGGATTGCAGGTTACAAGGCACCGCTAACTCCCCGACTAGTGCGGCCTTGTCACAGGCCGAAGGTCTGCAACTTAGCACAAAGAGTATACTATATTTTCTCTCATATTGCAAGGGGGAATTCCCCTCTGTGAATTCTCCCGCAAAATAGACTTAACACCCTGCCAGATGACCAGTCCGGCGGGGTGTTAACTCACAAAAGATTAAAGAGGGAGAAATGAAAAAGATATCTTGTTCCTTGCGATATTTATCGTACCCGATAAATGTTACAAAAGTTCACATCTTTTATAATGGTTTTATGAACTTTGCGATTTTTTCAATTTTTTCATTCTGCCTTCGATGTGGCCCGTTCCGTTTATTTACTTTACATTCAAACTATGTTATCATAAAACAAACTTCAAACCGGAAACGAGGAAAATCCATGAGTCAAAATGAAACCGCCCGGCGCGCAGATGCGCTGGGCACCCAGCGTATCTTCCCGCTGCTGCTGCAATATGCCCTCCCGGCCATCGCCATGATGCTCATTAGCAGTCTATACAATATTGTAGACAAGGCTTTTGTTGGCAACTTTGTAGGGCAGCTGGGCATCACAGCGACCACCGTCTGCAATCCCGCCGTCCGCATCATCGATGCCTTTGCCATGCTGGTAGGCGCAGGCGGCTCCACCCTTCTGGCCCTGCGTCTGGGCGAGGGAAAAAGTGACGAGGCGGAAACCATTCTAAACAGCAGTTTCGTCCTGCTGATTTTGGAAAATGTCGTGCTGATCCTGCTGGGCTACCTGTTTACCGAGCCGCTGCTTCGACTCTTCGGCGCCGGAGATCAGGTAATGCCCTATGCCGTTACATACATCCGCGTGGTGCTGATCGGTGCATTTTTCAACTCCACCGCCAATGGCTTCGGCATGTTTGTGCGGGTAGACGGCAGCCCCAAGCGGATGATGGTCTGCTCCGTTACCGGCTGCATTCTCAATGTTATTATGGATCCCATTGCCATCTATGTGCTGGGCTGGGGCATTGCAGGCGCCGCAGCTGCCACCGCCTTTTCTCAGATTGTCTCCGGACTGATGGTCATTTACTACTTTACACTCAGCTCCCGCAGCACCATGAAGCTGCGGCTCAGCAAAATGCGGATTCACCGGAGCACAACGCTGAAAACTGCTGAGCTGGGCTTTTCCTCCTTCCTCCAGCAGTTTACCGGAAGCCTGTCCCAGTCTGTGCTTTTAAGCTGTCTGGCCCTCTTCGCCACCGCCTCAACTGCCAGCGCCGATATTGCGCAGGCGTCCGTCGGTATTACCGTCAGCATTGGTCTGTTCTTCCTGCTGCCGGCTATCGGTGTCTCTTCCGCCATACAGCCTATTATCAGTTACAATTACGGTGCAAAAAACTATCACCGAGTTGTCGACACCTTGAAAACCGCCACGATCTTTTCCATCTCCATGCTCACCGCAGGCTGGATCATCATATTGATCTTTGCGGAGCCTTTGTGCAAAATCTTCGGCTGCTCCGGGGAATCCTTAAAGCACGCCGCCTATACCATGCGGGTCTACAATATGCTTCTGCCGCTGGTTCCCTTCGGAAACGTTGGCTCCGGCTTCTTCCAGTCCATTGGTCAGCCCAAAAAGGCCATTTTGATCAGTCTCAGCCGTCAGATCCTCTGTATGATTCCTATGGTTCTGATCCTCGGCAGTATCTTTGGACAAAATGGCGTGCTCTATGCCCTTCCTGTGGCCGATCTGGTCTCCTCCGCCATTGCACTGACCCTGATGATCCTCCAGTGCCGCACCCTCAGGCGCACCGCCAACGCAGCATAAACTTCAGGCCCTGCCGTGCTTGCCGCGGCAGGGCTTTTCGTCAAAAATGGGCAGAAAAAAGCTCCGCGCCAGGCAAGCACGGAGCTTTTATTCATGTTCCGAATTCCATTAAGCGTAGGCAGCGCTGACGGACTTCAGGTACGCGGATCTGGCTTTGCCGTCGATAATGTAGAACACACTGTCAACCAGCGCAACAACCAGAACAATGATGGTTACGGCCAGCATCAGAGCCCGAACAGGAGTGGTGGACATGTTCATCAGGTAGTTGAACTTAAATGCCAGCACGCCGATAATGGCCCAGATCACTGTGTAAATAGCACGACCAGTTCCCTTTTTCAGCAGCAACAGTGCAATGCCGATGAGGGCAAATACATCCAGGAAGAGAATACCGCCGACCTGCTTGATGGAAACAGTTTTGGTGGTGATTCCGGGGACAGCCAGCTTCTGATAGGGGTTCTTTTCGCCCTTGTCGTTGGTGTGGGTCATGCCCAGCTTGCCAGTCAACTCAGACCAGAAACCATCGTAGCCGTTCTCCTCGTTCTCCTTGATGATTTTCTTGTTCTCCTTGTACTGATCCGCCTGCCAGTCGCTCACAGAGGAGTGATGGTAGGGGAACCCACAGTAGGAAAGCAGCGACCAGGAATCATCCTCGTCAGCCTTCGTGTCTCCGTAGCCGCAGACGGTGATTACATCACCCTTGGATACAGAGTAGTAGGGGCACAAAGAGAGGATGAAGAACACTGCCAGCAGCGCCACGAGGACATAGTCAATAATCTTGCACAGATCCTCATGCTTTTGCTTGGGCAGGTTATTCATGTCTAACATACGGAACCCTCCAAGTCATAGTTTTTTGCCAAGGTAGTTTCGTGCCATCCAATAGCACAAGTGTAGCACAGGCCATGTTTTTTTTCAAGCGCATATTTCGTTTTTTTCAAAATTTTTGCGGTAAAGGGGGCCGTTCTTTATGCACAATGCTTAAAAGATGTCCCCACCCCCTTCTCCGGCAGATTTCCCGCAGTTTCCCGGTTGAAATTCTCAGGATGCTATGCTAAAATATATGTGGCCTTGTGCGGCATTTTTCTGGTTTTTCCCGAAAAAACTGACAGAAAAAAGTCACCTGTCCATATTGCGAAATGCAAAATGATACACTATAATGGTGGTGAGCGTCGAATGAGCGCTCTTTCCGCGAAATTTCAAATTTCAAGAGTATGGAGGACATAAAACTATGGATATGAGCATGTATGATCTGACCGGTAAGGTTGCTATCATCACCGGTTCTACCCGTGGCATCGGCAATGCCATCGCCAAGCTGATGGCTGACCACGGCGCTGCTGTTGTAATCACCGGCCGTAAGCAGGAGGCCTGCGACAAGGTTGCTGACGAAATCAAGGCCGCCGGCGGCAAGGCTCTGGGCGTTGCTACCGATGTTACCTCTCCCGAGGCCCGTCAGAATCTGGTCAAGAAGACCGTTGAGACCTTTGGTCATGTAGATATTCTGGTCAACAACGCCGGTACCGGCGGACAGCCCAGAAAGATGGTCGACATGGACGAGGATTACTTCGACCACTATGTTCAGGCCGACTATAAGGCTCTGTACTTCATGAGCCAGGCTGTTGCCTGCCAGATGAAGGAGCAGGGCTGTGAGAAGGGCACTCATCCCTACCGCATCATCAACCTGTCCTCCGCTGCCGGCATCAAGAGCCCCATCGGCGACACCGTTTACGGCTCCCTGAAGGCTGCTGTTGCTCACCTGTCCCGGATCATGGCCAATGAGCTGGCCCGCTTCGGCATTACCGTAAATGCAGTTGCTCCCGGCTATGTTCTCACCGACATGACCAAGGACGTAATGGCCGATGAGAAGAACGTTGCAGCCGTTACCCGCATGATCTCCCTGCGCCGCTATGCGCAGCCTATAGAGATTGCAAACGTCATCACCTTCCTGGCCTCCCCCGCTGGCGGCTATGTGACCGGCGTGCTGATCCCCGTAGACGGCGGCATGACCATCAACTGATTTTCATTTTCTGCCCGGCAGGATGGGGCTTTCCCATCCTGCCCCGGCCTGCCTCCTTGCGCAGCAGACTGCCAACCGGCATCGATTGGCAGTCTGGTCCGTAAGGACTAAGGGAAAGCAGCAGGAGTTTCTCCTGTTCCCGCTGTTTTGCCAAGAAAATCTGGGAATTCCCCAATGAAAAATGTTTTGGAGGTATACCTTAAATGGCAATTGGCACTTACGAACAGTACAAAGAGCGGCTTTTGGCTATGAAGCCCAACGTCTACCTGAACGGCAAGAAGATCGACCGTTCCAACGGCAAGACCGGCGCTGAGCGCGATCTGGCTGACTGGATCGTCGGCGGCACCTACGTCATGAAGCAGTGCTACGACACTGCCAACGATCCCGATTATGCAGATGTCTGCGTAGTTAAGGATCCCGACGGTTCCGTACACAACCGCTGCACCCACATCAACCAGTCCGTGGATGACCTGCTGAAGAAGCAGCTCATGACTCGTCTGATCTGTCATCGTGTGGGCGGCTGCATGCAGCGCTGCATGGGCACTGACGCTCTGAACGCTCTGTTCTCCGTCACCTATGACTGCGATGAGGCATGTGGTACTGAGTATCATGCAAGACTGCAGAAGTACATCAAGTACTGCCAGGAGAATGACCTTGTCTGCAACTGCGCACAGACCGACGTAAAGGGTTCCCGTAACCCCAAGTACAAGAGAGCTCATATGCAGCCCGACCCCGATCAGTTCGTCCATGTTGTTGCCACCGACGTTGACGGTGTTGACATCGACGGCACCCCCACCAAGGGTATCATCGTTCGCGGCGCTAAGATCTGCAACTCCAACGCTCCCTACGTTGACGAGATCATCGTGAACCCCACCAAGTTCATGGATTCCGAGGACGCTGAGTATGCTGTTGCTTTCGCTCTGCCCGCTGACTGGGAAGGCATCAAGCTGATGGCTCTGCCTGGCCAGCATCACAAGCGCACCCGTCTGGCAGCTCCCTTTGCTCAGATCGGTGACGTAGAGTCCCTGACCATCTTCGACAACGTGTTCGTTCCCAACTCCCGCGTCTTCATGAACGGCCTTGAGAACGACGGTGTTTGCCGTTACGCTGGTTACCTGGCTCTGATGTTCGCTCATTATCATCGCCACTCCTACACCGGCTGTAAGACCGCTGTATCCGAGGTCATTGCTTCCCAGGCTGCTCTGGTAGCCGAGGTCAACGACATTGCAAAGCAGTCTCACGTCCGTGACAAGCTGTGCGATATCATCCAGACCGCTGAGCTGGTATTTGCTGCCGGCCAGTGCTCCGCTTACCGCAGTCAGAAGTTCCCCTCCGGCCAGCAGGTTCCCGATGAGATCCTGACCAACGCCGGCCGTCGTCTGGCTGGTCACAACATCTACCATGAGTATGAGACCATGGCTGACCTGACTGGCGGTGTCTGCGCTTCTCTGCCCCCCGAGGAGAACTTCTTCATGGAAGAGGACAACGTGGGCGAGCTGTGCAACAAGTACATCGTCCGTAACCCCGCTTGGAGCGCCGAGAACACCCATCGCGTTATGCGCATGATGGAGAACAAGCTCTGCGATTCCTTCGAGGCTGCTCAGGCTGTTGCCGGCGTTCACGGCGGCGGCTCCCCCCTCATGGAGACCATCTGCATGATGAGCCGTTATCCTCTGGAGGATCTGAAGGCCATCGCCAAGTATCTGGCAGGCATTCCCGGCTACGAGAAGTGCCCCCGGTTCGAGCGTGCTTATCAGTCCCCCCGCGCCATGCTGGCTAAGTTTGACGCGCACACTGCTGCAAAGAAGTAATTTTTCTGTGCATATACTCCCCCTCGTACCCCCCGGTGCGGGGGGGAGTTCCTGTGAAAAGGCCGGTGTATTCCGGCGAGGGCGCAGCCCTTTGGGGCTGTTTCTTCGCCGGAGGACACGTTTGTCCTGTTCCAATTTCAAAGGCAGCGCCTCATCGTGTTGTCTAAATCTTTATTTAGGAGTGTTTTACAATGGCTCATCTGAACCGCAAAATCGGTATTCCTTCCTTTGACATGACCGGTAAGACCGCCATCATCACCGGCGGTACCCAGGGTCTTGGCTTCGGCATGGCCTGCGCACTGGCTGCTTACGGCGCAAACGTGGTCATCACCGCCCGTACTGCCCGCAAGGTCGAGGACGCTGTGGCTGACCTGAACGAGAACTACTGCAAGGGCGGCCGTGCATTCGGCATCCCCGCTGACTCCAGCAAGGCCGAGAACGTTAAGATGGTCGTAGAGAAGACCGTAGAGGAGTTCGGCTCCCTGGATATCCTCATCAACAACGCTGGTGTTTCCGGCCCCACCGCACTGGTGGTTGAGACCCGTGAGGGCCGTCCCGAGTACACCCCCGAGGACTTCTCCAAGGTTCTGGCTACCAACCTCACCGGCACCTTCATGTTCTGCCAGGAGGCTGCTCGTCAGATGATCAAGCAGAACGCTACCAACGGCAAGAAGGGTGGCCGCATCATCATTACCGCTTCCGTGGGCGGCTTCATCGGCGGCAAGGGCGTAGTTGGTTACGGCGCTTCCAAGGCCGGCTGCCTGAGCCTGGCTCGTACGCTGGCTAACAACTTTGGCCGTGAGAACATCACCGTAAACTGCATCTGCCCGGGCTATGTTGTAACGCCTCTGAACGAAGAGTTCTTCGTTGACAAGGACGGCAACTTCACCGATTACTACAAGAAGCAGTCCAAGTCCACCTCCGTGCGCCGTCTGGGCACCATTGAGGAGATCGCAGGCCCCGTGCTGGCAATGTGCTCCGATTCCTTCAGCTACATGACCGGCTCCTACATTCTGGTAGACGGCGGCCAGTCCATCCCCGCAGAATAATCGTCTCTACATACGAAAGGAGCCTACGCTACCATGGAGTACGCTAACATTATCTATACCGTAGACAACGGTATTGCTACCATTAAGCTCAATCGTCCCAAGGCCCTGAACGCCCTGAACTCCGAGATCAACGCCGACATCATGTCTGCCATCAACGAGGTCAAGGCCGATCCCTCCGTCCGTGTCCTCATTATGACCGGTTCCGAGCGTGCTTTTGCCGCCGGTGCCGATGTCAAGGAGATGGCCGAGGCTACGCCCCGCTATGCCCGTGAGTTCTGCGGTCTGGCCATTGAGATCAACAACATTCTCGAGTCCCTGCCCATTCCCACCATCGCTGCTGTGGGCGGCTTCGCCTTTGGCGGCGGCTGCGAGATGACTCTGGCCTGCGACTTCCGTGTAGGCGGCAGCCGCACCACCCTGTCCTTCCCCGAAGTCGGTCTGGGCATCATCCCCGGTGCCAACGGCTGCGCCCGTGCGACCGCCATTGTCGGCCCCGCGAAGGCAAAGCAGCTGGTCATGCTCACCGAGATGGTTCCCGGCAAGCAGGCCTATGATCTTGGCCTTCTCAACTGGTATGTTGAGGGTGACGCCGAGCTCAACGCAAAGGCCGCTGAGGCCAAGAAGGCATTCAAGGCCGCCAAGAAGGCCGGTGCCGAGAACCTCGACGAGCTGAAGGCTGCCAACAAGGCTGCTGAGGCTGAGGCTGCCAAGGCCGAGTACGACGCCATCTATGCTAAGGCCGTTGAGGTTGCCAAAACGCTTATGACCAAGCCCGGCTGTGCACTGGCTTCTGCAAAGGCTGCCATCAACAAGGCCGCCATTGAGACCGTTGCCGCAGGCAAGGCCGCTGAGACCACCGAATTCACCCTTCTGTTCAACACCCACGACCAGAAGGAAGGCATGGCTGCCATGATCGAGAAGCGTCCTGCCGTTTTCACCAACAACTAATCTAGGCCGCTTTTTGCCCTGTCAGCCATCCTATATGGGGCATTCCGGCACGCTTTGCCGCACTGGTTTTCCCCCATATCAACCGGCTAAAAAAACAGGGCACTTTCCGCTGGAAGGTGTCCTGTTTTTGTCGGATGCTAGTTGACATTTTATGAATTTCCTGAGATAATATTAGATGAGTGAGAGCGTATCCGTTCTCATAGGAGGCGTGTTCCTGCGTCCCCTGAAATCAATTACATAAAGGAGTCTTTATACCATGGCTATTGAAACAATTGCCGTCCTCGGCGCTGGCCAGATGGGTTCCGGCATCGCTCAGATCGCCGCTGCCAATGGCTACAAGGTCATCATGCGTGACATCAAGCAGGAGTTCTGCGACAAGGGTGTTGCCACCATCAAGAAGGGTCTTGACAAGCAGGTTGCTAAGGGCAAGACCACCCAGGAGGCCGCTGACGCCATCATGGCTAACATCTCCACTACCGTTGAGCTGGAGGGTGTTGCTCCCGCTGATTTCGTGATCGAGGCCGTTCCTGAGATCATGAGCCTGAAGCAGGACACCTTTAAGCAGCTGGGTGAGATCTGCAAGCCCGATGCCATCCTCTGCACCAACACCTCCTCCATGTCCATCACCGAGATCACCGGCGGCTGCAAGAACCCTGAGCGCTGCATGGGCATGCACTTCTTCAGCCCTGTATACGCTATGAAGCTGGTTGAGATGATCCGTGCTGAGAAGACCTCCGATGCTACTGTTGCAGCTGTTCGTGAGGTTTCTGAGAAGATGGGCAAGGTTCCCGTCCTCTGCCAGACTGACACCCCGGGCTTCATCGTAAACCGCTGCCTGTTCGCCTTCATGCTGGAGGCGATTCATGAGTATGAGGACGGCGTTGCTACCATCGACGATATCGACACCGCCATCAAGCTGGGCCTGAACCATCCCATGGGCCCCTTCGAGATGATGGACCTCAGCGGCCTCGACACCTTCCCCCATGTCACCGAGATCCTCGAGAAGCTGCCTGTTACTTCTTGGGCTTGCCCCGAGTCTGTAAAGGCTAAGATCGCTGAGGGCAAGTATGGCCGCAAGTCCGGCGAGGGCTGGCACAAGTACAACTAATCGCCCGCTTAACTTTGTAAGCATTTTGGGGGAGCCCTCCCGCTCCCCCGTTTCCCCTATCATATGATTGGAAAGGATGCGTTAAGCATGAATGTAAAAGACATTAAGACCATTGCCATGTATGGCGCTGGCACCATCGGCGGCGGCTTCGCTGCTTACTTTGCCCTCAAGGGCCTGAACGTTAACGTCTATGTTCGTTCCGAGGCTTCCAAGGAGCGCGCTATCCCCCACATCCAGGGCCCCATTGATACCTACGTAAAGTATGGTATCATCGATGACGGCCAGAAGATCTGGGACAAGATCAAGATTACCACCGATCCCGCTGAGGCTTTCACCGGCGTATACTTCGTTCAGGAGAACGGCGCTGAGAACCTGGAGCAGAAGCATCAGATGGTCGCTGTTATGGAGCAGTACCTGCCCGAGGACGCTATCATCGCTTCTTCTTCCTCCGGCACCCCTGTTACCAAGATCGCTTCCGAGGCAAAGCACCCCGAGCGCATCATTGTTGGTCATCCCTTCAACCCCGCTTACCTGCTGCCCCTGATCGAGATCTGCGGCGGCGAGAAGACCGATCCCGCTGTCATCGAGGCTGCTCGTGAGTTCTACAAGATGTACGACAAGGCCCCCTGCGTCCTGAAGAAGGAGAAGAACGGCTTCATCGCAAACCGTCTGATGCACGCTCTGTGGCGTGAGGAGATTGCTCTGGTTACCGAGGGCGTTTGCTCCATGGCTGACGCTGACGACGCTTGGACCTTTGGCCCCGGCATCCGTCTGGCTGCTTTCGGCCCCGCTATGAACTATGAGCTGGGCGGCGGCGAGCTGGGTCTCAAGGGCTGCGCAATCAAGTTCGGCGCTATGACCGATGCTGTATTCGCTGACATCTCCGACATGAAGAAGGTTCCCGACACTTGGGCTGACCAGTCCGGCGAAGAGATCATCACTGAGATGGCTGACTTCCCCGAGGTCATCGGCCACACCAAGCCTGAGATTGCTTCCTTCCGCGATAACCTCATCATCAACGTGCTGAAGATGCACGACAGAATGTAATTTTCCCCTCTGAGAAAATTCTATCTCTGAAATTAAGTCTGCTCCGGATTTCCGGGGCAGACTTTTCTATTTACAACAGCCACATTCTCTGGCATAATGGTAGCAATGGCAGAAAAATCTATGTTCCGTCCGAAAGGAGTCTTCTCATGAACACAAAGGTTCTCCACAATCTCACCTGCGGCCTGTATATGCTCTCCTCCCGCAGCGGTGAAAAACGCAGCGGCTGCATCATCAATACCGTTATGCAGGTCACCTCAAAGCCTCTGCGGATCACCATTACCGTCAATAAGGCCAACTACACCCACGATCTGATTGCGCAGTCCGGTGTATTCACCGTCTCCCTGCTGGATCAGTCTGCCCCCTTCGGTCTATTCCAGCACTTTGGCTTCCAGAGCGGCCGGGATGTGGATAAATTCAAGGATCTCAGCGTAAAAGAGGACGCAAACGGCGTCCCCTATCTCACTTGGGCCTCCTGTGGCTATTTGAGCTGTAAAGTAGTGTCCTCCATGGATCTTGGCAGTCACACACAGTTTTTGGCCGATGTCACAGACTGTGATACCCTTCCGGGTGCTGAACCTGTCAGCTACGCCTACTATCAGGCCAATATCAAACCCAAGCCCCAGAAAAAGTCAACGGTCAAGGGCTGGCGCTGCACCATCTGCGGCTATATCTATGAGGGCGAAACACTGCCGGAGGACTTCATCTGTCCCCTGTGCAAGCACGGTGTCGAAGCCTTTGAAAAAATCGAATAAAAAAGTGCCTTCGGCACATCAACTCCCCCTGCCCCCTCACTCATGAGGG
>OLRG01002334.1_pt1 | contig 13610 bp, 10 predicted proteins | sample 1672331 | NCBI WGS metagenome assembly OLRG01 (sample SAMEA3136672, study PRJEB25190) | human gut metagenome
ATTGAATTCGTTGATATCGCAGGTCTTGTAAAGGGAGCATCCAAAGGTGAGGGACTTGGAAACCAGTTCCTCGCAAACATCCGTGAAGTAGATGCGATCGTTCACGTAGTACGCTGCTTTGAGGACCCGAACGTCATCCATGTAGATGGAAGTATCGATCCGCTCAGAGACATCGAGACTATCAACCTGGAGCTGATCTTCTCTGATATTGAGATCCTTGAGAGAAGAATCGCAAAAGTTACCAAGACAGCACGTATGGACAAAGAAGCTGCCAAAGAACTTGATTTCCTCCAGAAAGTCAAAGCACATCTCGAGGATGGGCAGATGGCGATCACAATGGAACTGGATTCTGAGGATGAGGAAGCATGGATGGGAACTTACAATCTCCTTACCTGGAAACCGGTGATCTATGCTGCAAACGTAAGCGAGGACGATCTTGCAGATGACGGAGAATCCAACGAGCATGTACAGGCGGTACGTAAATATGCAGCTGAGCAGAAGAGCGAAGTATTCGTGATCTGTGCAGAGATCGAAGAAGAGATCTCCGAACTTGACGATGATGAGAAAAAAATGTTCCTCGAAGATCTGGGACTGAAAGAATCAGGCCTTGAGAAACTGGTAAGAGCAAGTTACAGTCTTCTGGGACTCATGAGTTTCCTTACATCAGGAGAAGACGAGACACGTGCATGGACGATCAAGATCGGAACCAAGGCTCCACAGGCAGCAGGTAAGATCCATACAGACTTTGAGCGTGGATTTATCAAGGCAGAGGTTGTCAATTACAAAGATCTCCTTGACTGCGGCTCCTATGCAGGTGCAAGGGAAAAGGGACTTGTCCGCATGGAAGGAAAAGAATACATTGTTCAGGATGGAGATGTGATTCTGTTCAGATTCAATGTATGATGAAGGTGCTTTATGAATATGTCGATTCGTTTTCCACATCTTGGCATCAGCCTTGGATATGTGGCTGAAACTGTTTCGGTTTTTGGACATGAATTCACGATATATGGAATTCTCATGACGGCAGGACTGCTTCTGGGGCTGGCAGTTATCATACTGCGTGCCGGACGCAGCAACCAGGATCAGAACCTTTATCTGGAGGCACTGATTCCGGGGATCCTTCTGGGACTGGCCGGGGCGAGAGCGTGCTATGTGGCAATGCACTGGGAACTTTTTAAAGAAGAACCGATCCGTGCAGTATGGGATCTTCGGACAGGAGGAATGTCTTTCTATGGCGGACTTCTTGGAGGGATGATCGCAATTGCTGTATTCTGCAGGATCCGGAAACTGTCTTTTGGAAGAATTGCGGACATCATCAGCATTGGTCTGGTGAGCTGCCAGATGATCGCCGTCTGGGGGAATTTTTTCAGCAGAGAATTTATCGGAGAGTATACGGACAGTATTTTTGCAATGCAGATTCCGGCAGAAATGGTCGGGAGCAACGAACTGACGGCCGGAATGCAGGAACATCTGATAAAGACAGGTGACATTGCCTGCGTTCAGGTACATCCGCTGTTTTTCTATGAAAGCCTCTGGTGTCTGTTTTTGCTGTGCGTTCTTCTGGTCTATACCAGAAAAAAGAAATTCCAGGGTGAGATCTTTATGAGATATCTGGCAGGATATGGACTTGGAAGTGCGGGGATCGAGTGGCTGCGCGCAGATAAATTCTGTATTCCGGGGACAAAAGTTTCGGTCTGGCTTCCGGTTTCACTTGGGATTTTTGTGATTTTTACCATCATTTCTACGGTACGCCGGGTACTTTCAAAGAAGAGAGAGAAGATCCACAGACGCAGGCAGGAAGAACGATATGCATCCGAAGAAAAAGCTTCCCGTGGTTATGGTGATATGCAGAGCTTTGAAAATGTCAGTGACGAGTTTCAGGAAATTTTTGCCGGAGCACCCGGGAAACAGTCTGAAACAGAACCGGATATTCAGGAAAAATCCGACGAATTACCGAAAACGATTTCAGATTCCGAACAAACAGAAGATGAAATAAAATAACAGGATTTAAAGGGAAGATTTCTTCACGTAAAGTGGTGAAACTTCCCTTTTTTCAGGGCAGAAAAGAGCTTTATCTGCACCAAAAAAACTCAGATTCCCACTTGTAATTTAACAGTAAATGGGGTAGAATAATTTCATAAGTGGTAGAAAGTGGTGAATAGTGGTGGGTAATGGAGGGAATGTGGCAGACCTGACAGATCCACCGGAAAGGCACGAAGGGGAGAATCGTGCTTTTTGAGAGTAGGTGAGTTTTATGTTCATGGGAGAATACAATCATACAATAGACGCGAAGGGGCGCCTGATTATTCCCGCCAGGTTCAGAGAACTCCTGGGAGAAGAGTTTGTTCTGACTAAGGGTTTGGATGGTTGTCTTTCCATCTATCCCATGGATGAATGGAATGCCTTTGAAGAGAAGCTCAGAGCCTTACCACTTACAAACAAAAATGCGAGAACCTTCACACGATTCTTTGTGGCAGGTGCCACCAGCTGTGAACTGGACAAGCAGGGGAGAATTCTTGTACCACAGACGTTACGGGAATTTGCAGGTCTGGAGAAAGAAGTTGTGCTTACCGGAAACCTTAACAGGATTGAGGTATGGAGCAAAGAAAAGTGGAGCGAAAACAGCAATTATGATGATATGGACAGTATTGCAGAGGGTATGCAGGACATGGGCATTATCATCTGAGCTTTTCGCCGGAAGAAAATCCAACAGGAGACGGATATGGAATTTAAACACAAATCTGTATTACTGGAAGAGACCATCGATGGTTTAAGGGTAAAGCCCGATGGGATTTACGTGGATGGGACTCTGGGAGGAGCAGGACATGCCAGTGAGGTATGTCAGAGACTTTCTGCCAAGGGGAGATTTATTGGCATAGATCAGGACCAAGATGCGATAATTGCTGCGAGTGAAAGACTGGCTGCCTATGAGGACAGAGTGACCATCATTCGCAGCAATTATTGTTACATGGTAAATGAACTAAGGGAACGTGGCATCAGGCACGTAGACGGAATCCTCCTTGACCTTGGAGTTTCCTCCTATCAGTTAGACAATGAAGAACGGGGATTTACCTACAGGGTAGATGCTCCGCTGGATATGCGTATGGACCAGAGGCAGGACCGCACAGCTGCGGATATTGTCAATGGATATGAAGAAAGAGAACTGTACCGTATCATTCGTGATTACGGTGAAGATAAATTTGCTAAGAATATTGCCAAGCATATTGTAGCAGCCAGAAAGAAAGCACCCATCAGAACCACAGGAGAACTGACAGAGATCATCCGTCAGTCTATTCCAATGAGAGTACAGGCAGCGGGAGGACATCCTGCCAAGAGGACTTTTCAGGCAATCCGGATCGAACTGAACCGGGAACTGGATGTTCTGAGAGATTCCCTGGATGGAATGATCGATCTTTTGAATGATGATGGAAGAATCTGTATCATCACATTCCATTCCCTGGAGGATCGGATCGTCAAGACCATCTTCAGGAAAAATGAGAACCCATGTACCTGCCCACCGGATTTTCCGGTTTGTGTATGTGGAAAGAAATCCAAGGGTAAAGTGATCACAAGGAAGCCAATCCTGCCCAGCAAAACCGAAATGGAAACCAATCCCCGTTCCAAAAGCGCCAAGCTGCGTATTTTTGAACGTAGGGTAACAGAATGAGATGTAAAGGAAGTCAGGAAATCAAATGGAACGGACTAACAGAGGGGCTACTACAAGAAGAAGCAAAACAAACGCCAGAAGTAGTCGCGGTATGTATGTAGATGGCAATACAGTGCGTCGGCTGGAGGAACGACCCTCCAGACAGCAGCGTGGAAGTAAAGAAGCACAGATTGCAAAGCGTAGGGCTGCCCGTCCGGCATCTCAGACTGAGAGAAAGAACCGGCAGGTCAGCAGGGAGACTCAGCGGAACAGAGAGAAAGCCATGAGCATGGGAAGAGGTTTTGTGTTTTTCCTTGCAGTGGTTTCTGTTGCAGTTCTTTTCTGCTGCGTTAATTACCTCCAGCTGAAGGCAGAGGTCACTACCAAAATGAAATCAGTGGCTACGCTGGAATCTGAGCTTTCACAGTTGAAAGAAGAAAATAATGCTTACGAAAGTCAGGTAACTTCAGATGTTGATCTTAACAACATCAAGAAGATTGCCATTGGACGTCTGGGAATGAATTATCCTACAGATGACCAGAAAAAGACATATAGTGTACCAAGCAACAGTTATGTAAGACAGTATCAGGATATTAACTGATATAAAGAGGTGAGAAATTGAGCAATACCAGAAAGAAAACCAAAAAGAAACCTCAGAAAAAAATCAACCATACGATGAAAGGAAAGCTAGTAGGACTATTCGCAGTAGTGTTACTAGCTTTAGTTTGTTTGCTGGGCAGAATCACTTATATCAATGCTATCAGCGGAAACAAATACAAAAAGCAGGTGCTGACTCAGGCCCAGCAGAAGTATGAGAGCAATATCCTTCCTGCCAAAAGAGGAGATATTTATGACAGGAATGGGAATATACTGGCAACCAGCAACAAGGTGTACAATGTGATCCTGGACTGTAAGGCAATTAACTCTGAAGAGGGAGATTATGTAGAACCTACGGTACGGGCACTGACAGAAGTACTGGGGCTGGATGAAGATGATATCCGGTCCAGACTTACCTCCGAAAAGACCAAAAACAGCCAGTATCAGATCATCAAGAAACAGCTGTCCATGGATGACAAGAAGAAATTTGATGAATATACGACAGTTACCGAAGACAGCGATCTGTCTGATGAGCAGAAAAAAGAGCGAAGCAATGTAAAGGGGGTATGGTTTGAAGAAGATTATCTGAGAAGTTATCCTTTTAATGATCTTGCCTGTGACACCATAGGATTTACTCTGGCAAGAGATACAGCAGATGTAGGTCTGGAAAGTTACTACAACAGTACTCTTACCGGTGCAGACGGACGTCAATATGGATACATCAATGACGATTCAGATGTGGAACAAACCATTATCGATCCTTCCGACGGAGAAAGTATTGTCACTTCTATTGATGTAGGTGCACAGCAGATCGTTGAGAAATACGTAAATGGATTCAAGACCAAAATGGGTGCCAAAAATATCGGTGTTGTTGTAATGAAACCTTCCACAGGTGAGATCCTTGCCATGGATGGTGGAGATCGTTATGATCTGAATAATCCCCGGGATCTTTCCCAGGTTTATTCTCAGACAGAGATTGATGCCATGAATGATGAAGAGACCGTAGAGGCTCTCAATGGCATGTGGAGTAACTTCTGTGTTACAGATGCTTATGAGCCCGGTTCTGTTGTAAAACCGATCGTTATGGCAGGCGCCCTGGAAAAGGGACGTATTTCCGTAAATGATACTTTTGTCTGTGACGGTGGTCAGACTTTCGGTGCCAACGGAGACACTTACATTAAGTGTGCGGTATGGCCGGATGCCCATGGGACAGAGGCACTTCGTGATGTAATCGCCAATTCCTGCAACGATGCCATGATGCAGATTGCAGCTAAAATGGGAACCGAGCAGTTCCTGAAAGCACAGACACTCTTTAATTTTGGCAGCAGGACAGGTGTTGACCTTCCTAACGAAGGCTCCGGTGTAATCCATACCACAGAGACTATGGGTGAGACAGAACTTGCATGTTCTGCATTCGGACAGGGATTTACCTGTACTATGATCCAGGAAATCAACGCCATGTGTTCCGTTATCAACGGTGGTTATTATTATCAGCCACATCTGGTAACAGCCATCAAAGACAGCAGGGGTGGTATTGTCAAGACCATTGATCCTGTCCTTATGAAACAGACGATTTCTTCTGATATTTCGGCAGATATCCGTTCTTATATGGCAGCCAGTGTACAGGAAGGTACCAGCCGTACCTCCAAAGTACAGGGATACAGTTCAGGAGGTAAGACCGGTACAGCGGAAAAACTTCCTCGAGGAAACAAGAAATATGTGGTTTCCTTTATCACATTTGCACCGGTAGATGATCCCCAGGTACTGATGTATGTAGTTGTTGATGAGCCTAATGCAGAAGATCAGGCAGATAGTAAATATCCTCAGTATATTGCACAGGGTATTCTTTCGGAACTTCTTCCTTATCTGAATGTTGCTCCAGATGAGTCAGAAGATGGCAGTATTCCTAAGACAGAATTGTGGGATGGTTTCAACGGTAATCTGATAGATGTATCTGGCAGCAGCGTGGACGAAAACGGTAACCTGGTTGATGGAAATGGTAATCTGGTAGATATGGATGGCAACCGTATTGATGAGGAAGGTTATCTTCTGGATGATAATGGAGAACGAAAGCTGGATGCAGAAGGCCAGTATGTAAAATCTAACAATATAGGTGCAGCTTCTGCAAGTAATTCAGAGACGGCAGATAACAGCCTGAAAGAAGCTATTTCAGATACCAACGTACCGGCTCCGCCAGAAGAAACAGACGAAGGAACGGACGAGGGTAATGACATGGAATCCGAAGGTATTACCAACGAAGAAGCTGGTCTGGAATAAAAACGAATGCTCTTCGGAGTAAGTTCATATATTAAACAGAAACTTCTGTTTAATAAGAACCTCTCCGGGGAGTTTTTTTATGAAGAAAAATTTGACTTATCATAAGAAAAAAGTATGGGTAGTGTTTCTCTGCTGTGGAGCTGTCCTTCTGGGATTGACAATACGTCTGGTATATCTTATGGGATTCCGGTCTGATTATTATTATGAAAAAGCAGAGAATCTTCATGAACGGGAAAGAGACATCAAGGGAGCCAGGGGAAAGATTTTGGACAGTCAGGGAAAAGTACTGGCAGCAAACAAAACAGTCTGTACAGTGTCGGTGATCCACAGCCAGGTAACAGATCCAGAAAAAGTGATCCGGGTACTGGTGGATAAACTGGGGATAGATGAAGAAAAAATCCGCAAAAAAGTGGAAAAAGTTTCTTCCATAGAAAGAATCCGGACAAACGTGGAAAAAGAAACAGGAGATGCCATACGTGAGGAGAATCTGGATGGAGTAAAGGTAGACGAAGATTACAGAAGATACTATCCATATGGTTCTCTGGCATCCAGGGTACTGGGGTTCACCGGAGGTGACAACCAGGGTATCATCGGCTTGGAAGTAAGATACGAGGAAATCCTGAAGGGAAAATCCGGCAAGATTCTCACAGTGACAGATGCCAGAGGAATAGAACTGAATGGAATGGGAGAAAAAAGAGAGGAACCGAAAGCAGGAAACAATCTGAGAATCAGCCTCAATGCAGACATTCAGGAATTTGTACAGCAGGAAGCACTTCGTGTTATGGAAGAAAAACAGGCAGAGAGGGTCTCCATTCTTCTTATGAATCCTCAGAACGGAGAAATTCTTGCCTGTGCTAATGTGCCGGAATTTGATCTGAACGATCCCTTTACTTTAAACACAGACACAGATACCAGCGGAATGACAGACAGAGAAAAACAGGATCTTCTGAACCGGATGTGGCGAAATCCATGCCTTAATGATACCTATGAACCTGGCTCTACCTTTAAGATCATCACTATGGCAGCCGGACTGGAAGAAAAGGTAGTTTCCCTGGAAGACAGATTTTACTGTCCGGGATACAAGCTGGTAGATGACAGAAGAATCCACTGTGCTAACCGACGGGGCCATGGTTCCCAGAATTTTGTAGAAGGAGCCCAGAATTCCTGTAATCCTGTATTTATAGAAGTTGGCCTGAGACTTGGCGTGGATCGCTATTATCATTATTTTCGCAAATTTGGTCTTCTGGAAAAAACAGGAGTGGATCTTCCGGGAGAGGCAGGAACGATCATGCATCAGAAGAAAAATATGGGAAATGTAGAACTTGCCACAGTTTCTTTCGGTCAGTCCTTTCAGATAACACCCGTGCAGCTGGCTGCTACGGTCAGTTCCCTGATCAATGGAGGAAGGCGTATCACGCCCCATTTTGGAGTGGCAGTGGAAAATCCTGAGGGAAACAGAATAGAAGAGCTGGAATATCCTGTAAAAACCGGTATTCTTTCAGAAAAAACTTCTCAGGAGATCCGCTATATTCTGGAAAAAGTAGTTTCTGTGGGATCCGGCAAAAATGCAGCGATAGAAGGGTATTCCATAGGTGGCAAAACTGCAACATCCCAGACACTTCCAAGAAGTGCCAACCGTTATATTTCTTCTTTTCTGGGATTTTTCCCAGCAGAGGATCCACAGGTTCTGGCACTTTGCATTATCCATGACCCAAAAGGAATCTACTATGGGGGAACCATAGCAGCACCGGTGGTACGCCGTATTTTTGAAAATATCCTTCCTTACATGGAAAAGCTGGAAAAAGGCTGATATACACGCTGTTCAGCAACGTGAGGGTTGCGAAATCGCAGAAAAAGACTTATAATCAAACGTGACAAAAAACCAAAGAATGATAAGAGGTGTGAGGATGAATTTTGAAATTGTTATCCCGGTACTGATCTCTTTTGCGATCAGTCTGATTCTGGGACCTATCATCATCCCATTTCTGAGAAAACTCAAGATGGGACAGACAGAACGAGTAGAAGGTGTGCAGTCACATCTGAAGAAAGCAGGAACTCCTACTATGGGAGGAATTATTTTTCTTCTTGCAGCAGTGATCACTTCTGTATTCTATGTAAAAGATTATCCGTCAGTGATTCCGGTACTGTTTCTGACACTGGGATTTGGGATCATCGGATTTCTGGATGACTACCTGAAAGTAGTCCTCAGACGTTCAGACGGACTTCTTGCGTGGCAGAAGTTTCTCCTTCAGATCGTAGTTACCGGTATTTTTGCTTACTACCTTGTAAATTATACAAGCGTAGATCTGGCAATGCGTATTCCATTCTGGACAGATCATTATCTGGATCTTGGCTGGCTGGCGATCCCGGTTATGTTTTTTGTAGTGATCGGAACGGTAAACGGTGTAAACTTTACAGATGGACTGGACGGACTGGCATCCAGTGTTACGCTGATCGTGGCAGTATTTTTTACAGTGGTATCTATCGGTATTAAAAGTGGCATTGAACCTGTCACCTGTGCGGTAGTAGGTGGACTTATGGGATTTCTTCTGTTTAATGTATATCCTGCAAAGGTATTTATGGGAGATACAGGATCTCTGGCTCTTGGCGGATTTGTGGCAGGAGCTGCTTATATGCTTCAGATGCCGTTGTTCATTCTGCTGGTCGGACTGATCTATCTGGTAGAAGTACTTTCTGTTATGATCCAGGTCAGCTATTTCAAGGCAACCCATGGCAAACGAATTTTCAAAATGGCACCGATCCATCACCATTTTGAATTATGTGGATGGTCAGAAACAAGAATCGTAGCAGTATTTTCTGTGATCACAGCAGTAATGTGTCTGATTGCACTTCTGGCATTATAAAGATACCCTTTCAGGAATAAGGAGGAAATAATGATGAATTTGCAGGGAAAAAAAGTTCTGGTATTTGGTTCCGGCAAAAGCGGAATCGGAGCAGCAGATCTGTTGGAGCAGACAGGTGCAACCCCTGTTATTTACGATGGAAACGAAAAGATTGATAAAGAAGCCGTATTACATAAGATTCCCCATCACAGCAGGACAGAAGTTTACGCAGGCGAACTTCCCAAAGAAGTACAGGACAGCCTGGATCTGGTAGTTTTGAGCCCTGGTGTTCCTACGGATATACCTATGGTCAGAGCTCTTTATGAGCAGGGGCTTCCGGTATGGGGAGAAGTGGAACTGGCTTACCGTACAGGTAAGGGACGTGTGCTGGCTATTACAGGAACCAACGGCAAGACTACTACCACGGCACTTCTTGGCAAGATCATGAAAGATGCAGAGGATTCTGTATTTGTAGTAGGAAACATCGGAACTCCTTATACATCCAAGGCTCTGGAAATGAAAGACAACACGACTACAGTAGCAGAGATCAGCAGCTTTCAGCTGGAGACTATCGAAGAATTCGCACCGGCAGTCAGTGCCATCCTGAACATTACAGAGGATCATCTGAACCGTCACCATACAATGGAAGAATATATCAGAGTCAAAGAACTGATCGTTAAGAATCAGACTGCGGATAATTACTGTGTTCTTAATTATGAAGATCCGGTTCTTCGTGAATTTGGTAAGAAGATTGTTCCAAAGACCGTATATTTCTCCAGTGAGCGTGTGCTGGAACAGGGTATTTATCTGGATGGGGATCAGATCATCCTGAAAACAGAAAAAAAGGAGATTCCGGTAGTACGTACAGGAGACCTGAAACTTCTTGGCAAACATAATTTTGAAAACGTAATGGCTGCTGTTGCAATGGCTTATTATGCAGGTGTTTCCATAGACAGTATCCGCAGGAGTATCTGCGAGTTTACAGCTGTGGAACACAGAATCGAATATGTAACAGAGAAGAATGGTGTCACTTATTATAATGACTCCAAGGGAACCAACCCGGATGCTGCCATCAAGGGAATCCAGGCAATGAACCGTCCTACCCTTCTTATTGGAGGCGGTTACGACAAAGGTTCCAGCTATGACGAATGGCTTAATGCTTTTGATGGTAAAGTCCGTTATCTGGTACTGATCGGACAGACCAGAGACAAGATCAGAGAGGCTGCAGAACGTCTGGGTGTATGCCCATGTATCCTCTGCGAGAATCTGGAAGAAGCAGTAAAGATTTGTGCAGAAAAAGCAGAACCAGGAAATGCAGTACTTCTTTCACCTGCCTGTGCAAGCTGGGGACAGTTTGACAATTATGAGCAGCGTGGAGATATGTTCAAAGAATACGTGAGAAACCTCTGATTTCGGAATAATTTGGATGCATTTTGACTAAAAATTTTCAGATACAGCTCTTTCGGGAGCTGTATTTTCTTTGGCTTTTTGGGAGAAAGACAGGAACCAGAAGAATGCTCAAAACATATGATAATTTAAGAGGTCATTGGGAGTGAAGCGTTTGAGCAGGATTCAGGTGTACGGAGGAAAAACACTTCATGGAACCATTACAATACAGGGATCCAAAAATGCGGCGCTGCCAATGATGGCAGCGTCTCTTCTTCACAGGGGAGTCAGTGTGCTGAAGTCTGTCCAAAAATATCAGATGTATTTTGTATGGAAGAAATTCTGCAAAGTCTGGGAGCTGTTACCTGGTGGAAAGACCATGATCTGTACCTGGATTGTACCAGAGCGGAAGGAACAGAAATTTCCGGCATCCATACATGCAGGATGCGGTCATCGGTAATCCTTCTGGGAGCGTTGCTGGGACGAAAAGGAGCAGGAACCATGGGATATCCGGGAGGATGCATTATTGGAAAAAGACCCATAGACCTTCATCTTTATGCACTGAACTGCCTGGGAGCAAAAGTAAAAGAAACAGAAGAATGTCTTTCTGCCAACTGCCCCAGACTTACAGGCAGCATAATCTGCTTTCCTGCCAGAAGTGTAGGAGCTACAGAACAGGCAATTCTGGCAGCAGTTCTGGCAGAAGGAACAACCAGGATCCTGAATGGGGCAAAAGAGCCGGAGATCTGCTGGCTCTGTCAGTATCTTCGGGGCATGGGAGCCCAAATCCGGGGAGAAGGTACGGAATGTCTGGAGATCAGAGGCGTGAAAGAACTGCATGGAGGAAGGATAAAAATTCCCTGTGACAGAATTGTTGCCGGAACCTATCTCTGTGCAGCTGCAGCAACAAGAGGCAGTATTGTTATCAGCAATCCTCCGGAAAAAGAACTGGACGCCTTTCTGGAAGTATATCAGAAAATGGGTGGACAATGTGAATATAACAGTGGTAAACTAGTAGCGGACGCCAGAAATGCCAGATTATCCGTTCCATATATAGAGACGAGAGAATATCCGGGATTTCCCACAGATCTTCAGTCGCCTCTGATGGCAGTCCTTGCCACAGCAGAAGGCTGCAGCAGGATACAGGAAAATCTTTTTGAAAACCGATTCCGGATCGTGGAGGAACTGAACCGGATGGGAGCTCACATAAAGGTTTGGGGAAATATGGCAGAGATAGAAGGAACAGAGAGCCTCCATGGAACTTCCGTACAGGCAAGAGAGTTGAGAGGAGGTGCGGCACTTATGATCGCAGCACTTTCAGCAGAAGACTGTACAGAAATAGGGGGGTATTCTTACATCCGGCGTGGTTATGAAGATATATGCAGAGATATTACAGCATTGGGTGGAAGTATCCGGGAACTGAGAGACTGAGAGAACCGCTTTTGCCGGAATGTCTGCAAGCAGTTATGAGTGAAGAGAGAGAATACGGGAAATACTTTATATGAGAACATCCAACTACAGGAAACAGATACAATTGAATAACAAAACAGTCAAAACTCTGAAGATTGCAGGAATCGCAGGAATATTTGCACTGGTACTTTTCTTTTTTGCATTTTTTCATGTATCTAAAGTAGAAGTGATAGGAATTGAACACTATTCCGAAAAAGAAATCAAAAAACTGGTTCTTAAGGGGCCTTTTGCTTCCAATTCCATACTGGCACCTGTGCTTCTGGGAGGCGTAGACCTGGAAAAATATCCTTATATTGACAGTCTTCATGTGACCAGGTCAGGAAGCAGAACACTGGTGATCAGTGTCCGGGAAAAAAAGATCGTAGGTTGTATCCCCTATCTGGACAGTTATATTTATTTTGACAGGAATGGTGTTTTTGTCAGTGGAAGTACAGAGAGGGATACGGCCGTACCGTTTTTTGACGGAATCGAAGTCAAAAAGGTAGTCCAGGACGAGAAACTTCCCATCAAGAGCACAGTTATGAATACAGCAGTGGCACTGTACACCATTTTTTCCAAGAACGACATGGTGCCGGATCATATTCAGTTTGATGACAGTTATAATATCAGCCTTCTTTATGGAGATATTACGGTTTATCTTGGCAAGGATGTTTATCTGGAAGACAAAATGACCAGAGCAATTGCCATTCTGCCTCAGATCACCGGTGAGAAGGGTATCCTTCATATGGAGAACATCACCGACACAGTCAAAACAGTAACCTTTGAAAGCGACCAGAAGCAGACCGGTACCGCAGAGGAATGGACAGGCGGTTATGATGAAAATGGTGATTATACCGGAGATGGAGAATACGATGAAGATGGCAATTATGTAGGTCCACAGACTTCTGACACCGGTTCAGAGAATTCTTCTGAAACAGAAACTTCCGGGGATGAGGGAGATACATCTGATTATACAGACGAAAACACAGAGGATACTTCCGGAGATTATTCAGATGAAAGTTCCTACGATGGCACAGAGGATACCTCCGAAGATTATCAGGATTACTCGGACAGCTCAGAAGAAGATTACGGTGATTACAGCTATAGTGACGAGGGATATTATGATGATTCCGGAGAGTAGTAAAAGGTGGCAAATGCCGAATAATAGTGAAAAAAGTATAAAAAAACAAAAATAGTAGTTGATTAATTACCGAAAAAAATATATGATATATTCATATGTAGCCTGATACGATGTGATATCGGGAAAATAAAGGAGGAAGTACATTGTTAGAGATTATGTCAAATGAGGCTGAGTCCTCCGCCAAGATCATAGTCATTGGCGTAGGCGGGGCAGGAAATAATGCAGTAAACAGAATGGTGGAAGAAGCCATCGGAGGAGTTGAGTTTGTAGG